>TARA_R110002074_G_scaffold69568_1_pt1 | contig 12256 bp, 14 predicted proteins | sample TARA_R110002074 | Tara Oceans TARA_R110002074 (sample SAMEA4397215) | marine metagenome | biome: Polar Biome; feature: [MIX] marine epipelagic wind mixed layer (ENVO:01000061); material: water (ENVO:00002006), including particulate matter (ENVO:01000060) such as... | depth 10-100 m
AAAATGAACCCCATCTGTAAAAGTACCAGTAGTAGAAGATAATCCTTGTTTAGCTTCAAATAATCCAGCTGAATGTATTTTTACAGCATGAACCAAACTGCCACTTGATGTGGTTTTAATGTCTATATTATTTCCATTGTTAGTATTTGAAATAACAAAAGGTGCGCCACTAACAGTTAGTGAGGTTAGAGTACCTACTGATTCCAATGAACTTGCAGTTACTCCACTTGCTAATGTTGCCCCTGTTAAAGTACCAGCGGGTGCAGTTCCACTTACATTACCAGTAACATTACCAGTAAGTGGTCCGACAAAAGCAGAAGAGGTGATCGAAGTCGCAGCTGATACTGTGCCTAAATTTGTAATAACATTAGATGCTTTGTTTATAGTAATTGGTGCTAACAGATTTTCAACTGTTATTTTTCGTGTAGCAGTCGCACTTGTGTCAACAACTGCAAGCACATCACCAGATGCATCTACATTTGCTGATGCTAATGCGGTTAATTCGCTAATCTTTACATCAGCCATAATTTTTTCTCCTTAGAGTATTAAGTATCCACCATCTTCTGCGACTAAATTGTTCGCATCTTCGGTGTGAAAATTTCCAAATAATAAATCTTTAACCTTATCGATTTGAGCCGCCAAGGTTATACCCAAGGCGACTCCAAACCTAAGAATTGTAACCCCCCAAGTACAGAATAGCTGTTCCTGTCGCCATTTGTACTCGACCCCAATGGCCAAAAATAACCATACCAGTTGGGAAAGTATTAGCATTGTCAATCGCAACGCCATTTGGTGTTACAGAACCAGTACTGGTTCCCATAAATTCAACAGATTTCGGCTCAAGCTTTGTAAAAGTACAATCTGTAACAAATTGCACAGCTACAACATCTTGACTATTATAGTCAGTAGTTCCATCCGTGAAGATCGAACCAACTTGGCCTAAACCTACATTAGTGCCTTCATTGGCACTCCATTTATCTATAGCCATAATATTCCTTTATTCTTTTATGAGCCACTCCAGAGCAATAAGGTCTGCTGGGGCAATCTCAACTTTTGACAGAGAGGATTGATCTATTTTTTCAACATCCAACTTTGTTTCTGTTCCTAATAATTCATTCATCTCTTCTACAAACTTTTTAAAGTTTTTTGACTCCGGCGTTATTTCACCGTTTTTCCCATGTTTCTCAATAAGAGTTTTTCGATTTTCATCGTAAGTTTCAAGTACCCCTTGTACTTTCTTTAAAATAGACGACAAGCGAAAGGCTGTTGAAATAGGCATTGTAGCCGTCATTAGTTTTCCGATTGGTTCTTGCGATCCTACGATTGTTCCGAGTGTTAGTTTCATTTTTGTTCCCTTTTGTTAATTAAATTTTTTATCACGGGTCACCAACGCTATCTCGTTGTTTTCCATAAAACTCACTTAATTGATATGGAGCTGTATTATTTGTAGTTGGGTCATCCCAAGTTAAATAATATTGAGTAAGACTTCCCGTACCATGCGTAAGATTTGTAGTTGTTTTTAACGAAGATATACCCAGATTTACTTGCGTACTATTTGGAGTAGTTGTTCCCGTACTACCATTACCCGTTAAAATCTCTTTGACTATATTTCCAATAGAAATCGCACCACTTGAAGGCATTCCCATTATTCAGCTAATACCTTCTCAGCTTCTGCAATCTTTGCTTGTAGTTCAGCCTTATAGTCTGTTTGAGATTGTATTTGACTATCGCAATCTGCCATTTGTTGTTCCAACTGTCGAATAGTAAAAACTTCTTCTCTGCTCTCGGTATAACCACGAGATACTGGCTTGTCTTTATCATCGTTTGGAGTCATTAAGTCGTTAGATGTATCTTTTAATGTATATGTATCAGCCATTATGCAATTCCTTTTAACTCGTTAATTTCTTGTTTCAATTCTTTTATCGCTTCAATTAGGAGTGGAGTTAGTTTGCCATAATCAATAGTCTTATATCCATTTCCAATAGGAGCTTCTTTTATAAGTTCGGGCAATACCGCTTCTACTTCTTGAGCAGATATCCCTACTTGCGTACGATTATTATCATATCCTAATTCTTTTGCTTTGTCATTTTCGGTAAAATAGTACCCATTTAGTTTCATCACTTTATCGAGTGAGTTTTCTATTACTCCGTGAAAGTTTTTTAGTCGAGCATCTGAATAGTAAGCGACTACATCACCCGTACAATTGAGAGTAGCAGATGAGCCAGAACTGATTATCTCTACAGGAAAACTTGTTTGGTCGCCACTATGATACATGCGACCAAAACAAATCCGAGAACCGGGACCGTCATGTTGAAATTTTATTGTCCCTACTAAATTACTTGCATTTCCACCGTGCGTTGCATTAATAGTTTTATTTTCACCAGCATTCCAATTACCTTTTAAGTCAATCATTCTTGTCTCACCCGAACCCGAATAGCCTAAATTTAAAACCGCAAGGTCGGCTGGAGCTGATTGTCCGTAATAAGCAGTTATCTTCCCGTCATTAATAGTATTCCCACTTCCATCACATATCCAATGAATACCACCACCTCTATCCCCAATAGCAAACTTTCTAATTTCTGCGCTACTACTATCAGTTAATCTTCCCATTTCCCACATAACGCCATTAAGATTATTCCCCGAAGTGCTATTCTGACCATGATACATTACTGTTCTATTATATGTACCAGTTCCTTGACTCGTAAATCTTAAAGGTGAGCCACTACTAAGTTCTTGATTAGTACCTAAAATATCCCCATAAAATGTGGCACTACCATTTGAAGTGTCAAATAGAAATCTGGTAGCATTTCCATCATCTATATCGTAAAAACCAATATATCTTCTTCCAAATATTTGGATATCTCCAGCTGAACTATTACCACCATATATTACTAAATCACTTGCTACCGAATTTGCTCTTATATAAGAATTTGTATTACCAAACTTAGTGTTTGTGGTTAGTAATATATCTCCAATAGCATAAAAATCACCAGTTACACTAAAACCACCAACGGTTTGACTTGATGTTGTATTATAAAAATGAAAACCAGTAGTACCAAGTAATTGAGAAGAAGTCCTTAGTCCTACATACCATTGAGAAACATTGTTTTCATAATTCCACATAGCTTCATACGCACCGTTACTGTGTATTTTAGGATATTGATGGTAACTTGTAGAGTATAACTTTAAAGCATCTCCTACAGCATTACTTGTCGTATTTAACGTAGCAGTCCCAATAACAGAAATTGAACCATAAAACTTTGCAGACTTATTATCTTTTACATAAAGAATATCTGCTCCTAATGAATCAGTAATATATAAACTATTAGCTGTACTTGTTCCACCACCTTTAATATAAAGTTTTGCATTACCTGAAGATGTATTGTTTACTAAAACTTCGCCATTAAAAACTGCATTAGCAGAAAATGTTTTTGCTCCACTAAAAGTTTGTGCTTCTGATAAATGAGCAGTATCAGCATCAAGTTTTGCACTTGCTATCACAGATGCATTCCATACGCCAGTACCTATTGTGCCAACTGAAGTTATATTGCCACTATTTATTGTAAATGTAAGGTCATAAGGGTTGTCAGTTGCACCTTCACTTGTATCGGTAAAGTTAATATCAATTAAATTATTACCCTCGACAAACTTTATCCATTTATTAGCAAGGTTTACTTCATGTATATCTCCATCAATTATATTTACTGAAGGTGTAGATGAAATAGTTCCCCAATACACACCACCACCACTTGCATGTGAATGTAGCACTTGTCCCGCAGTTCCCAAACCATCGCTTGCACCACCCGCAGATGTCCTTGCACTTATCTTTGCATTGTTCATTGACAAGGTAGTATCTGCTGTTAAGGTAGGAGATGTTTTGGGGAGATAAGAGCTTTGAGCTTGTGAAGTAGTTAAGTATGTACCTAAATCGGATATATCAGCTTCGGTAAGTGTTGCCCAAGCTTCACTCCCGCCAGAATCAGTAACCGCCTTTAAAAATTTTCCACTCTGAGAAGCAGTTGTTGGAACGTGAGTGTAACCAGCAGCTGTGCTATGACCTATTGTTCCCGAAGAAGCATTAAGGGTCACTCCGCCAGTAATAGGTGCAGTAACTCCAATTGCATTTACTGTTCCAGCTGTAGTACTTGTAATCGTTAATATATGCGGATCTCCAGAAGTACCCGCAGCATCAAGAGCATTCCAATTAGTAGTAATACCACTACCATTCATAAATTTTATATACTCATCATGTGAAATATGAATACTATCACCATCATCGTCTTGTAAATAGAATTCTGTTAATTGATTAGTATTTGTAGCAGTAAAAGTTAAATCATATTCGTCATCTGTTGCACCATTAGCTGTATTTGTCCAATTAATATCAATATTCCCACCTTCAACAAATTTTACATATTTGCTGTCTGCTACTGTTACTCTTGTGCTATCTCCATCTTCAAGTACCCAAGTAGTATTTGCTGAATCTTGGTCTGATACAACCCAGATTGAACTGCCTGTATTATATTTTAATATTTGACCATTTGTCGGAGTAGAAGAATCCACATTAGCTAAACTTCCAATAACAGAACTGGTAGTTAATAAAGCCGTTGTTCCAGATAGTTCGCTAAAAGCAACTTGGCCAAATGCACCATTATGTTTTAAATAATGTCCGCTTGTTCCCGCTGCTGGCACTAATCCACTATTCCCCGCTGAATATGTTATATATTGTGTTAATAGAACAAATGGGTCACCACTTGTACCGGCGCCACTTAATGTCGGCTGCGCTGGACTTGCGGACCCAGAAGAAGTGAATTGAAGATATTTACCATGCTCAATCGTTTTTGTTGTTGGCTGGTTATTATCTTTAACTGTAAAAGTAGTTAATTGATTTGTGTTGGTATAGTTACCACTATGAATATTTGTGCTACCTCGGTCAGTTGTCCAATCTAAGTGTTCGTTAGCTACAAAGTTTGTTAATTGATCATGGTCAAGGTCTGCACTTAAAGGAAAATTATTAAACGTGGACCCGTCATTTGTAAACTGCCAACGGTCAGTAGATTCATTCCAACGTATTGATGTATTTGTAGAATCACCACGCTCAATCTCAATTCCGGCATTTGTGGAAGGGGTTCCTGTTACATTACTGTTTAATAAAATAGAATTATCTTCAACGCTCAATGTCGCTGTATTTAAAATAGTCTGTGAGCCATTTACAGTTAAATTCCCAGATACGATTAATGCACCACCTATCGTAGCTGAAGTTGTCCCCAATGAAAGGATAGATGCTGTTCCATCACCATCTATAACAGATGCTTCTGTAGATGTTAATCCGCCGTCACAATGCAGTAATTGTTGAAATCCATCTTTTATCGCTACCGAGGTAAGATTTGTGGCCATATAAAAATTGTCCTTTCACTTATAATAAAAATAGACTACAAATAAAAAGGGCCGCCGAAGCGACCCTTTTATGAACACGTTTAAAAACCCAGATTATGGATTAGTAAAAGTAACAATGCGAGTATCGAACACAGTCGCTCCGCCATAAAGAACGGAAGCACAAACTTCTGTTCCAATATGAGAAACTGATTCTGCGCTGGCCATAGATGGCCCGTCTTGACGAGCAAAGCTCACCGCACTCTTATGAAACATGTATCCAGCATTTGTTCCGTCAGTTAAAGCTGAAGAAACAGCGCTACTACTATACACAGGAATGCCATATATCATGCCATACGATCCCGTCACACTTGGTGCATTTCCAGCCCCAAATTTAGATGCGTCGGAAAAATCTGCAATAGCAAATAGAGATCCGTAGACAGTTGGGTTTACAAGTAAAGCCACATCACCGTCTTCTGGTGAAATGTCAAGTCCTCGTAAAGTAACAATTGCCGCTCTTAGGTTTGCCGCAGATATTGTATTATCGGAAGTCAAATCAATATCGTTAGCAGCCGCTCCACCGTCTAATTTTGTGACGAGGAAGTCATCCTGTGCTTTTGCAAGCGCATAGCCCATACCTTGTACTTCGCGTTCAAATAATCCGGGGATTCCTTGAATTTTCGAAATATTGTCCACGATTTTATATACCGCTTTGTGTTGATCAACGGTTAATGTAGACTCAGTATGAGTGTTTGCAGCTGCTGTTAGAGCAGACCCAGCTGTCTTCGTGACAGCGGCATCAACTGCGTATTTGGGTATATGAAAAACGTCACCGGAATTTTTCACAAGACCACTTAATGAATTGTCGACAAGATTTTCGACAACCATCTTTCTTTCCATGTAGTTTTTGACACCCGAAGACCAAATCTCGGGGACGTATACGGCCGATGTTGTTGGCGTAATATTTGCCATTATTTAGTATCCTAACTGGAAGTTTATTACTTCCTGTTCACTAAGGAATTCAGATAAGCGCCCCAGTTCTTCTTTCGATCTTCTTCTGGCATATCCCAGATATCTTTATCGAACTTTACCATTGAACCGGGTTTGCTATCATCAGTCCCTATAATTTTCTGATTATTTTTACCATACCGTGAAACAAATGATTTTAATTTATTATAATCAAACCCATCTGCTAATTCACGATCTTCTTCAGAAAGCTGTGAACGAAGGTCATCCATCATTTGGCCTACAACTTCAGATTCTTTACCAGCAGCTTCTTCCAATGCCTTTATTTTAAGGCCACGGTCGTCCGCTAACTGTTTAAAATTCTCTTGGTCAGCCAATTGCTGTTCTTTTTGTTGTTCGATTTGCATCTTTAATGCATCTCGCTCTTCTTCCGCTCTCTGCGCCCTTGAACGAATTTTCTTGTTTTCGTAGATCAATGATCCGTTATCGGACGAGTTATCGGTTGATCCTTTGGCCATTTGACCAGCGCTGTCGCCAGCACTTTCGGGCGTTGGCCCAGACTCGGAGAGTCCCTTGATTTCTTCAGACATTATTTATCCTTTTAATCGTTTACCAGTTCCTAAAATTTTTTTAATTATTCTGAGCGATGAACTTCGCGCTTTGATTTTTTTGTTTTTTTTACTTTATTTCCATCACAATCGCACATAACGCATCCATCTTTTTTATAAGCTTTCATTTGTTCATCTGTTGGGTCTTCTTTCCCAAATACTGAACCGTCTTTTCTTTTTAAGTAGACCATAATTTTCCTTTTCTAATATTATGCTTTTTTTAATTGAACATCTGCTTTTGAGCCAGATCTAATAGAATCTGCTAAATTTTTTGCAATCTCGTTATTAATTGTATCCCAGACATACTTGTGTATAGGTAGCGGTAATGGATGACTTGGAAGTGTCATAATACGAGGGTTTTTGCGTTTTGGATTTGCATTTGCTTTAACCAAGTGAGAATCAATAGTAAATTCTAACTCAAAAGTTAAATTATCTGATTTCGTGACTTGCAATCCATTTAAAAGTGTTCCTGTTAGCGATAAATTTGGTTTAGGTGATGTATAATGTTGCGGTCCTCGTCCATTAGTATGCACTCTACCTTCAGATTTTCTTTTGGCATAAGCTGGAGTATATTTTAAAAAAGGTTTACTAAATACATCATTTCCCCTTCTAACATGATTTCTCACAAGGTCAGCAACTTTATCTCCTAAATTTTTCATAAAATTAGGTGGAAACTTGCTTAATCTGCTTGGATCTATACTAATACCAGCAATTTTTATTCTAAACGGTCTAAAGTTTTCAAACGCCACTCTTTTGCCTTCTTTCGTAATATGTTTGTAATGTTTCAACCTTAGATGGCCATTTTTTATGCCGTTTTAACTCACCCACTCTATTTGTTGCTTTATCTGCTTTTGTTTGTGTTTTAGAAAATTCTGTAGCTTTTTCCCACCGATGTCGACAATTTATACCACCGCCATCAGACATTGACCCGGGAAACAATGTATCTATGTCGCCTAACGCTACTTCACCCGCTGCTAACATTTCAAGACAGATAGGGCGTGTTTTTCCATCGAGTGGTCCTAAATAATGGTATTTCGCATCGCGTGATTCAGATTCGCTCATTTTTAAAGTAATAGAGCGCGAATAATTTGACAATGATGTATTTATATGCGAAACAATCTCTCTTTGAGAGTAAACACCAGACTTATACAATTCAAAAGCCATTTGCTCTCTGGATGAACCTCTTAATACATGATTCATTAATCTTCGGCGTGTTTCTTGCACAATACCGCGACTATACGCTATAAAACTGGCACGTTCAGTTCGCTCAAAGGCAGATAAGAACTCAGCACTCATACTTCCTGTCATTTCCATACTCCCCAACACCTTTGGATATGTCCCCATTAGTTCTTCTACTGCTGCACCTACCATTGCACCTTTAAACATCACATTTTCTAAATCAACCTTAGAAAGAATCTCAATAACTTGTCCTTTGTCATAACCTTTCTTATAAAGGTCTAATACATGGTCAATTAACTGATCTATAGATATGCCTATTGCATTTGAAAAGTTCTGAGATGCATTTAAGACTAAATCTTCTATTTTAGCCATTTACTGGAGCCGCGAGTTGTGCTAATAGAGGATTTTCTTCTTCAGCTACTGGTTCAGCGGCTTCATTTGCGGCTTCTTCCATTTTAGCTTCAATCTTCTCATCGGGATAATCGTTGCCATAGGTCTGTTTAAACCAATCTTTTTTAGTGGCCAATCCGTTATCCCATTTAAACTGCCATTCCTCGCGGCTTTCAGTAGGACTTAAATATATATCTGGTTCAATAAAGTCAACTGACATACTATCGCCCAAAGTGATACCCGCTTTAACTTCTAATACTCGGCGGTCAACTTCATATCTATCATGCTCAAAAGGTCGCCATACCATTTCTTTACTGGCTTCTTTATCTTCTTGAGTCGAAATTTCTTGTACACGTAAACTTTCACCAGAGGGTGAGTTGCCTTTTTCATCATTCCATCTTAAACGTATGTTATTGTTGTGCATTGCTTGAGTTACCATCCATTTAGATGCTTCTATTAACTCATTTAACGATACATTTGGTCCTAAACTTCCCATTGTTGCTTGTTCTGGAAGTACTAAAATTTTATCTGGGCCAACGCTTATAAGTTCGTCAGAATCAACACCCGTAACGTAACGAATACCAATCGCACCAAAACGAAGTGCTAAACTGAGTTCAGTTAGCGCTAAATCTAATTGTTGGTTTGCATTTACAATATCCATTGCGCCTGTCCCGCCGCCCCAATCCCGAAGTGGCTGATAACGGTGCGCCCAAGTGATTGGAATCATATCTCCGTAAGGATTTTCCATTTTGGGATTGTTATGCGGTGCATATACGTTGCCATTACGATCAAAAGAGAAGTGAAGTCCGGGTTGTGCCATAGTTCCTTCAGTCCAAACTACATAACGATGATTGTTTTGGTCAGCAGCTGTCGAGCCTTGAGTTTCAGTTTGATAAACACAACCAAATGGCTTATCGGATCCAGGCAGAAACATCGGTTCAAAGAATAACAGTAAATCATGTTCTAATTTTTGTTTTTGTTCGTTATATGAAGTAATTAGACCAACCGTACCCAATAAAAAAGTCATTTGCTCTAATAATCTCATTTTACGCCATAAATCACCACTCATTTCAATATATTTTGGGTCAGTATCGTAATTTGGCATCTTACGGTATACTTGACACGCAGCAGAAACAACCCTTCGGGTCAAACCGCTGGTAAATATGGGGACTTGTGATAATGAATCCCCCCTAAAATATCTATTTATGTATTGATCGGTAGAAGTATGCTCCCAATAGTCGAGCGCCTTCTCTCTTTCTTTCTTTGCATCCAGTTCAGACTGGAGTATAGCATCCATCGCGGTGCTTTGGACTATTTCAAGTGATTGGTCTTGTATTAACATAGGTTTCCTCTAAAAATCAAATAAAAATGCTTTCTTACGCTTAATAGGAAAGTAATTAATAAAGAAATAGCGCATTTCATCACAACCATGCTCGTAAAAGCCGTCTTTTAGCGGTTCTTCCTTTAATATTCGTTGATCTTTCCTTTCAGGGTAACGATAGTTCTCAAAATCTTGTATGTGGCCCGTGCATTTGTCTGAAACAAAAAATCTAACGGTCCCGTCTGCGGATTTAATAAAATTTCTTACATGATTTATACCATTGACTATATTTCTGGAATGTTTATCCTTTTTATAGTTAATTCGCATTCGTGCCTTTGCAAATTGCTGTATATCAGTCTCCCCAGTCTGACTTTGTCTTTGACCACCCGCGGGGTCACCCACCCATTTATCTATAGCGTATCCTTTGGCTTTTATCATACTAATAAGTTCAGCTGTCGTTATTTCTGTCTCGTGACTGATTTCATCAATGAGATATACGACTTCTTGTCCATCGATTCTATCGATTTGATAGTAACCGACCGAGGGTTGCCGGTAACCGAAGTCACAACTTGCCCATAATGGCAACTCTGGGTTGTATTTGAGGTCTGACCGTACATTACTTTCACGGGAGAAATCTCCGTAGACTTTTCCAGCGTATGAAACGAAGGATCCATTGAATTCCTGTTCAAAAGTTTCTTTAGTAAGCGTTTTTTTAAGTTCTTCAATATCATCTTTAAAAAATGGCGATTCCCATGAAGGAAACTGCCATGACTCCCAATCTGTAAACGAAGGGTCTTGACCACGTTGCCATAAATCCGCAAAGTGGTTAAATCCTTCGGGTGTCGAAACAAATGCTGCCCAACCATTCCTATCAGAAAGCGTAGGCCGCAAATACTGCTCCCAAGTTCGTTGCGGTATCTTACTGGCTTCATCTATAATCATGTAATCTAAACCCTCGCCCAACAATTGATCCGTATTTTCCGCCGACTTCACCCAGAGTTCAGAATTTAGTCCCGCTACTTTAACGTAAAACAGTTGACCTCCGATTTGTCTTTTAGCAGCCATCGGAATTTTCATTTTAATAAATAATTCCTCTTTTATGATTCGTGTAATCTTATCTGCTAAATCATAAGTCTTCGATACTACCCATCCACGCGTATTGGGCGTAAGCAAATAAGGCATTACCTCATATGCTGCACAATAACTCTTTCCACTACGTCTTCCCATATTTAATACGCGCCACCGCGCACTACTTTCATGAAACTTTAATTGATTAGCGGAAGGGTTATACCCCAGTTTCTCCCACAATTTCTTCTTGTTCAATATTTTCTTCAATGAGCGCTACTTCTTCCCCTTCAATTTCCCGTGGGTCATCTATATACCCCACTTCTTTTAATAAATCGGTCATTACATGATTATGATCAACTTCTTGCTTGTCCGCTTGGCCTAACATCTGTTTCCCCAGCCAAACTAACATTGTATTAGAACCATTTAAAGCTGAATCCAATTGTTTACGTCGTAACGAAAATTTCATATCTTGATGACCTTTTTCAATATCATCTCTAAATGACCGTTTAATTGAATCTGTAGAAACACCGTAAAAATTGGCTATCTCTATCATGGTGGCCCCAAAGGCAGCTAACCGCCTTACTTCATCATGGTCTATTAATTGATCTATTCGTTTCCTTGGTTTCCCTTTACCCTTAACTCCTTTTTTCCAGAGTTGTTTAAGGTTCTGCTGTCGTTGCTCTAATTGTTTTGCTGTCGAATTTTTATATTGAATCTTTTGCGCCATTAAAACTCCTTATTTCTACTTATTAGTAATAATAGACGACATGCGACCTAACTATATAGCGGGTTTCTTACCCATAGCTCTGCGCCAGTATGTTTTTGTTGAGGAAGGATGCAGTCCTAAAACGTCTGCTATACGATAAAAAGATAGACCGCGTAGTTTCATCACGACAACGTCCGCTTCACGCTTAGATAATCGCGCAGCCCACCTTCGACCCGCATTAAAGTAGTTCTCGTGTTCTTCGTCGAATAACAGGCCGTTTATCAACTGTCTGGTCTTGCTATGGAACCCACCGGCTAAGTCGATTGCATCAACTAACCGCTGGCCATCTTCATCTGAAAGGAAATCAACGTGTGACATACACCCCCGATTTTGGGAAAAAATTTATGTGCCACTACGTGCAACCGGATATTTTGTGTCTTGGTATACCCGGAAACATTTAAAAGTTACTAAGTCAATTTATGAAAGGGAAGAGGACCAAGCAAGAGAAGAGTTATACATAATGCATATTATACATCATTTTATAACCACTTCTACCCGGCTAAGTTCTCGGCCGATTCTTTTACGTTTGTTAGGTGCGAGGAATCATGTAAAAAGCACCCTTTACCGTACGCGCGCAATCAATATATA
>TARA_R110002074_G_scaffold7371_6_pt1 | contig 12243 bp, 4 predicted proteins | sample TARA_R110002074 | Tara Oceans TARA_R110002074 (sample SAMEA4397215) | marine metagenome | biome: Polar Biome; feature: [MIX] marine epipelagic wind mixed layer (ENVO:01000061); material: water (ENVO:00002006), including particulate matter (ENVO:01000060) such as... | depth 10-100 m
TTCTTCGTTTAAAGCTTGACTTGCATTATTTATCTTACTAATAGCTCTACCTAAAGGAACGTTTGTAAAAGCCTCAACACCTTGAGCTATAGCTGGTACAGCTGGATTTTTGTAAGTAATACCCATCTCGCTCATTACGTCTTTATTAAATTTTCTAGTTTGAGTGGCAGAATATAACTTTCTCATTTTAGAACCAATAGGCGGTGATATATTTGCAAATTGCAACACCGTGTAAGCGTGATCTGCTTTGTAATCTTTTTGATCTTGCTTGTAAAATTCTAAAGCTATATTTTTAGCAGTTGCAAGAATAGCTCCGTATATACCAGTACCTCTTAATAAAGAGTCAATTACAGTGTTAACTAGTCTTTCTTTTTTCTGATCTGCTTTTAATTGATCTTTTTCGTCTTCATCATCATCATATAATAAAGCAAACATAGCTGACTGTAAGCTAGCAAATATTATATTTTGTATAGCTCCGTAGTAAACTATTTTACTAACATTTGTTTTCCAATCACCTCTACCTTTTATTAAGTCAATACCAGCCTTTTTCATTATTCTAGCATATTGCATTGGTGTGTTTTGAAAAGCTAGTATAAATCTACCTAATATACTTGCTTGTTGTCTTGATATTAAAGATGGATCAGACGATTGCTGTGATACGTTAGCAACATCTTGCAAGTCAGCAAAAGCTTTTTTTTCTGCAATTTTAATTTCTTCATCAGTAAAAACGTCTCCTTCATTTTTATAATCAAACAAATTATCTCTATAATCATATAAATAAGACTCAAGTCTATTTCTGTAAAAACTAGCACCACCAACAGCAATAGCAAAACTATCAGCAATTTGTGTAGGTGCAAAACCTAATTTAAGCATGTATGCTAAAGCTGCTTTTGCTTTGTTTTTCTTATTAGCAACAGCGTTTGCTAATGCAGCTTCGTTAACATCTGTTTTTAAACCTGAACGTCTTTGTTTTAAAAAGTCAGAATTAAATATCATAGAAAAATCAGACCAAAATTGTTTTTGATTTGCAAAAGCCATAGCAGCTTTAACAGGGTTGTTATCACCCCAGTTTACAAAGTTTACAGCTGATATAGTTTGTAGCAAGGCAGATCTCATGTTAAGAAACATTATAGCGCCTACGGAATTACTAATCCACGTTGTCCATCTGTTAACTTGAGCGTCAGAGCTTCCAGAACTTTTGTTTTTACCAGTTTTCATTCTGTACAACATGTTTTCCAATGCGTCTCTATAATCAGTACCGTATATAGCTTCAATTTTGTTTAAATTTTCTTTTGAAAAAACTATTTCAACATTTTCATTAAACTCTTGCAAATATTCTGATCTACCAATTTTATTTACAGCGTTGTCTAAATCAGCAACAATACTTTCAGCTGTCCAGTCTTCACTAGGTTCTACATAACCTTCTTTTCTTTTTGATATTAAACTTAAACTACTAGCAAAAGCAGTTAAACCAGGATCTTTAGCAACTAAATTTACTAACATTGCATTGTCTCTTTTAGAAATACCAGGAACTTCAAACCCAGCGTTATTCCAAAGATAAACTCTTATAGCTGCGTCGTAAGAAAAGCTAGAACCTTCTATCTCTTTGCTTAGCATTTTTTTAACTTCAGGAAATTTTTTTAATAAATCTCTATAATCATTAGCTACAGCTTGCCTAGCAGAGTTTAACTCTCTAATACCTTGCTGGTATGGTTTTAATATACCTTGTTCAAAGAATTTTATTTGAGCTTCTCCTTTTTTACCTCTAGCATTAGCTATAGTATACATTAAGCCCATAAAATCTTCTGCGCCAGGTGGTATGTATAATTTTGATTTACCTTTACCAGCACCTCTTGTTCTTGCGGCAGCTGTAGAAAAAACTTTTTCTCTACCAACACCTTTGTTCTGCTCGATTATCTCATTAATATCACCTCTTAAGTTTTTACTAAACTTCACTTTAGCTTGTTGCACTTTTGACTTAACATCAAACTGATCTAACATATTTTTAACAGCTTGTACATTTTGCAAGGCATCATCAGCAAAGTAAAAATCATTATAACCTTCGCCAACTTTATTAGCGATCCATAATGCTTTTGCTTCTGATGTAGAGTTTGCTAAACCAGTAATATTTTTTAACGGTATGTTTAAGCCATTAGCTTTTAAAAATGCAAATATAGCTGGTGCAGATTCAGCAGGCCTAGCAGTTAGTACAAACATATCGTTGTTTCCAAACTTACCTTGTAACTTTAAAGCTTTGTTAAACAAAGGTGCTGTTTTACCATCTACAACTTTGTTAAACTCACTAAAATCAAATTTATAACCTAAGTCTTGCATGTCTTGATAACTACTAGCATATTGCTCTGGAGTTAATGTACCAACATCACCGTTTGGTTTTGTAAATTTAACTAAAGACTTGCTAGTTGCAAGCGTGTCGTCAAAATCTAAAACAGTAATACCTTTAGTAGGTCTATTTGATCTTGAAAATAACATAGCTTTTTCCATTACTAAATCATTTTTAAACTTTTCAGCTTTTATTCTAGTAAACTCTTCACCTATTATTTCATTTGTTTTTATATCTCTTATAGGTACTAAGTTTTTAGCTCCATTAGTTAAAAAATTATAATACCTTACCCATGAAGGATCATTATCAAAATCATAATCTGTAGTCATGTTACTTTGTAGTCCAGCCATTTTTATAACACCATCCATACTTTTAGGTATTATAGCTACAGTATAGTTTTTGTAAAATTCATTAGAATTTTTTACACCACCTTGGTTTTTATATACGTCTATAATTTTCATAGCCATATAGTTTGCTGGTATCATGTGCTCATACTCTAGCTTTTGGCCTCTTTGTTTTACAGGAACTTGTAAAGCGCCCTCGGCTACATATTGAAAATTAGCAGCTCTTCTAAGCGGTGCGTTCATGCTAGATAAATTACTAATCATAAACATAGCTATATCTACATCATCATGAGCATCGCTTTTAACTAAAAAGTCCATCATTGTATTAATAATGTTTCTAGCTTCTTGAGCTTCTGCAAATCTACCAACAAAGTCCATGTCTTTTAACGCGGCAGTGCTACTTTGTCCTTTTAATTTTGTGTTTGCAGATTTCCATATAACCGGCGTCATGCCTTCAATTTGCATTATACCATAAGTTTCAAAATCAGAAACGTTATCAAATACTTGATTTCTAGGCGTGCCTTTTACAAAGCTATTGTTTTCAATAACAAAGCCATCTTCATCAACTTTAAACTTACCTCTACCTATTTTTGAATTACCCGCGTACATAGGTTTTAATATAGCCATTATTCTTGCAACCTCTTGTAAAGATTTACCTTGTTTTAATAAATGATTACCGTATTCAGAAACACCTCTTCTAGCTTTGTTAATACTATTTATATTGTCATAAAAAGATGCTGCAGAAGGCCTTTTACCATCAATTTTAATATTAAGCATTTTAACAATGCTATTAGACTCTTGATCTAAACCTTCAACTAAAAACTCTGTCCAAGTTTTTGTAGGTTCTGTTTTGTTGTTTATTAAAGCTGGTGTATATTGTTTTAGTAACTTTGAAATATCTTTTGCTATTTTACCTAATTCAGAAGCTGGTATGTAATCACTGTATATATCTACTAATACTTTTTTAATTTCTTTGTCACTAGTAATATCTACTAACGCTGGATTTAATTTTGAGCTTGCTTCAGATATTCTATCAAAAAACACAACTTGTTTTTCAACTGGTAAACCTCTTAAGCTTTTGCTAAATAAAGGCTCTGCCTTACCATCTTCTAATATTGACAAAGCTTGTATAGGTGCGCCTTCTTCTATTAGTTGCTCTCTAACGGCTTGATTGACCATCATTCGTTCTGTCTCTGCAATTATACCTCTAATTTTTGAGCTTGTATTAGTGTCTTTTTTATATAAATTAGGCTTGTCTCTTTCTGTTATACCAAAAACTTCTAAAACTTTATCAGTACCTGGATTTTGTATTTTCTTTTGTATTTCTAAATTAACAGGTCTTTTTGCCTTTGTTACAACCTCACCTTCTTTTAGTTTTGATATTTCACTTTTAGTATAAAAAACGTCTTGCAGTGTTTGTCTATCTGTCATTAAAACCGATGTAACACCTGTAGATTTGTTTTTACTATTATAACCTTGTGGTAACAATGTAAACAATAAGTCTGCATTTTTATTAATAAAGAACTGTGCGTTTTTAATATCAGGTTTTGACAAGTTACCAGGCTTTGGCTTTACACCAAACATTTCTTGCACATCACTTAACACAACATTTTTTAAATTTTTAAAGGTTTTACCTGTAAGATCTTTGCCTTTCATTAATTGCTTAATCTTATTATTTATAGCAATACCTTCTTTACCAAACCTTTCGTATATCTTTATTTGTTTACCTGTGTCTGTGTCTGTTTTTGTATCTGTATCTGTAGACCCTTGTTTTTTAAGGTCTTGTTTTAAATCATATTCTTTTTTAGCCTTATCAATAATACCAGGTCTTTTTTTACTTATATGAAATCCTATCCAACCAGATAAATTATCATTAACTTTAGGATTAAAGTTTGTTACGGCTGTGCTTAGTTGATCTTTTACAGCTTGTATAAAATCAGCCATAGGCATACCATATACCTTGTCACCTTCAAGTCCTTTTCTTATAACAGCGTTTAAAGTTGTATCTTGCGGCGTTAACAACATAAACGCATCGGTATTACCACCTCTATCGTACTCTTCTTTAGTCATTGTTGGTGGAGCAATGTCATTTATTTTTTGTTCAGTTGATCTTGAATAAGCAACGTTACCAACACCTTGTTTAGCAGCTTTTCTATCTTGTCTAGCTAACTCTCTTACACCTTCAGTTCTTCTAGCTATATCTATTTCACTACCTTTTTCTATTACAGCACCTTTTTTAATAACCTGTTGTTGCGCACCTGTTAGTTTACCTTTTTTAATACTTTTGTTGTAGTCTTTTATAAAATTATAAACATCTCTACCAGTATTAAACTTAATTTTACCCAAACCTACTTTCTGCAATATTCTTCTAAATGTATCACCTATTTTAGTAAATATATTTTCTTCAAACTTAATGTCACCACTAGCAAGTGCATCAGAAAATAAAGCTAAAACCTCTTCACCTTGTACACTATTAGGATCTTTTCTGTATTGACTTAATCTTTGTGCAAATTGACTATCAGCAACCTGAGCAGCGTCAATGTTCATTAAATATTTTCCTAAAGCGTTACCAACAGCTATTTGTGTTTCTTTTTTATTTCTACCTTTAAATGTAGTTTTTAAAACTCTATGTAAAAATTCATGAGCAGCAACATTTACAGCTCCTTGTTCTTTTGCAACGTCTTTGTTTATAACAAATTTATTACCTACAAAAAATCCTTGTTGTGTACCAGCTTTTTCACCATATTTTTCAACAGCTTCTTTACTGCTAAGAACCTCCATTTCAGTACCAGACTCTTCTGCTAGAACTTCAACATTTTCAATAGTTTTGTCAAATAATTGATCTTGCTTTTGTACTATTACACTGTTTTGTATTTTTTCATCAATAACTTTTATTTGCTCATCAATACTACCAACTAGATTTTTATCTTTACCTTGTTTTGATTTTATTAATTCGTTTTTTTGCATTAACAAATCAATCTGTTCATTAGTAACGTTTTCTGGCGCCAAGTTTATTGCATTAACAATGCTTTGACCATACTCTTTAGTTTTGTATGTTTGAGTTAAAAGCTGTTCAAGTTTTTCTTTTGTTTTAGCACTTAAATTTTTTCTTTGCAACTTTTTTTGTATAACAGCAATATCACCATCTATAGAATTCATGATGTTTTTAGCGTTAGTCTTATACTGAGTGTAAACATCGTTTTTTACAGAATCAAAATCTTTTTTAGCACCGACAGTACCAACACTACCAGATAATAATACTGTAGCAGCTATAGTTTCTTTAATTACTTTTATATCAGTAAACTCTGGAGCATGGCTAACACCAAAAGCTATTTTAGCTAGATCGCCAGCACCAAGCTCAATTAATTCTTCACCAATTTCTTTACCAATATTTATATTTAAATTACCGGCAGCTTTTAACAAGCCTTGTTTTGTTGTAGCTGTTTTTAAACTACCTGCAAATTTGTTTAATATATTTTTACCAACTGTGCTACCTAAAAAATCTTTATCAGGCATTATTCTTTGAATAAAACCTGTAGCTAAAGAAACAGTGTTAGCATATGCAGACGCTTGAGGGTCTGATAAACCTAAATCTTGACCTTTATAGTAATTGTCTAAAACAGTCATGCGGTACGTAGTTTCCATCATAGATAAATTACGCATTGCAGCTGGCGACTTACCACCACCAAAAGCTCTATGTGCTAAGCTTTGTAAATTAGCAAGTCCACTTATAGGGCCTTTAAACCTTGTTAAAGCAGCAGGTGCTGTTCTACCACCTGACATCATTATACCTAGCATAAATGGTAAAGTTTTAGCTATAGACTTGCTAGCAGATCTACCGCTTATTGTAAAGTTACCATCTTTATCAACAAGATCAGCACCAAAATCAGAAGTACCTAACCAATTATATTTATCAGTGTTTTCGTAAGCAATATTAATAGCATCTTTAAAAGAGTAATCACTTTCTTTATCAAAACCACCACCCATAGCCAATGTGTTGTAACCAAATAAACCAAATCCAATTGTAGCGTCTTTTATTGTTCTTATACTTTCTTGTACAAATGTTCCAACCGCATCACCACCAACAGCTAGCGGCGCGTTAATAAAATCTTTTTTAACATGTTTATTAACCCACTCATTGTATTTATCTAAGTTTTTAAAATTACTGTCAAACAAACCAGTTGTAACGTTATAAGATAAATCACTAAAAACTGTTTTAGCTCTTTCTGAAGCTTGATCTCTTATATCGTCAATTCTTTGTGCGTCTGCTTTTAATTTTTCAGATCTTTCAACTAACAAGTCGTAAGCTTCTTTAGTTTTTTCTTCTTCAGGAAGTTTATTAAAAAGCGCTACGTCTTGCTCTAGTTGATCTTGAGTTTGTTGAAACTCAGCTCTACCAACGTTACCTAACAAAGATCTTATTTCATCAAACTCTTCGTTTAAAACAACTCCTTTTGCTAAGTTTATAACTTCATTTTTTGTTTTTGTATCTACAGCGTCGCTAACACCAAAAGTGAACGTATCGCTTCCTTCTTCACTTTGTAATCTAGCCTTTAACTTAGGATCAGCAAATACAATATTTTCTAGTTCTTTTTTTATACGAGGTGTTATTTCAGCTTTTTCTTCATCGTTTTGAAAACGAGAATAAAATTTACTGTCGTGCATAGTTATTAACTCGTCTACAGCTGTATTAACTTTTTCCCTTTCTTCTCTTGCTGATTGAATTTGTTTTGAGTTTGACGCTTCGTACTCATCAATAGCTTTATCAATTTCTTCTTCAGTACCACCTCTATTATTAATACGACTTATTATATTGTCAATTTCCTTGTTGTATATATCTAGCTTTTCTTGATTTTTTTCGTTTAACTTTTGACCTTTTGGTTTTTCATTTTCAGTTACTAAAGCATCAATTTTACTTTGTGCTTCTGCACCTTTTTTAGTAGCTAATCCACCTGCTTGTTTTTTTTCTTCTTCTAACTCACCAACGCTTTTTGCACCTGCAGTTGCTGTTTTAAGATCTAAATCTACTGCTTTAACATCTACCTCAGAATACTCTTCTGTTTCAATAAAATTTGGAGGCAATGTGCTATCCTGCACGCCAGGAATATCTTGAAAATAATTTCCAAGATCTCCTAGTAGCTCATCATTTTTATTTGAACTCCAAGTTTCTTTTTCAGCCATTTATTTTGGTCCTTTTCGCGTTGTTTTTGTAGTCGTAGTTTTTTTATCTCTAGCAGCATCTGTCTGCTCGTATGTAGTAAGTATATCTTGCTTGCTAAGAGTTTTACCTCCGCCAGGTCCAACTTTAAGACCGTTTTGATTAAGCCATCTTTGACTGTCTTCAACACTGTCGGTACCGCCATTTAATTCCATAAATTGTTCCATGCTATCATATCTCACAAAACCTCCTTTTGGTTTTGGATAATAGAAACCAAAGTTACCTGTAATACCAACATTAGGTTCAGCTCTATTAACAGCTTCTTCTATTTCTCTAACTTTTTGAGAACTAACTTCTAATACCTCACCTGGTTCACCACCTGGTACTGGTAGTTGTATATTACCTGTTACACTAACTCTACTGGTAGTTGTAGTGGTAGTTGTATTTTTTTCTTTTTCTTTTCTTTCTTCATCTTCTTTTTCCTTCTTTAAAGCTGCTAAGTATTTTGTGTTTTTATTTTCAATAGAGTTATAAAGTTTATCTTTAAATATTGTTTTAGACGCTTCTAAATTAAAGTTTTCATTATCAGGGTTAGTAACAACATCTATAAAGTTTGATAGCTCATCTTTATCTATTATACCGTCATCATCACCTAAAGCCATAGCGATTTCTTTACTAACAGTTGGATCTGCTTCTAGCATTGAACCAAAACTTTGACCCATTACATCATCAGCAATAGCAGCTTTAAATCCAGCGTCATCTAGCTTGTCTATTCCTTGTGCTATTTCATTTTGAGCAGAAATACCACTGTGTTGACCTTTTTCAACTTTACCAAGAAGTTTAGCCATCATAGTAGTTGTTTCATAATGTCTTGGTTCATAAAGCTTGTTGTACTCTGCTTGAGTCATTTCAACAGCTTTACCTTGTGTGTCTTGAAATTTAAATATTGGTTCGCCTTTTTCGTTTTCACCATATTCATATTCTTGTGACTGTATTTTACTTATAGCATGTAGATTTTCTTTACCAATACCTTTAGATTGTTCGTTGTTGTCAATTTTTGTAGCGTAATCAAGTCTAGTAGCTTTATGATCTTGTATAAAAATAGAATGCGCTTGAACTTGTCTTAAAACGTCTAGCCTTGTTTTTTCATCACCGTTTTGTACAGCTGTAGCGTAAGCATCTTGCAAGCCTTCCATTTTAGAAAATGTAGCGTCATAAATACCTTTACCTAAAGAACCAGAATTTAATATAACTTCTTCTGCATCTTTTTTTACTTTGTCATTTAATTCTTTTCTTCTAGTTTGCTCAGCTTCTATTTTAACTCCAATCTCATCTTGCATTTCATTACCTTTGTCGATAATTTTATCAAGACCAGAAAGATCTGCCGGCATCGAAGCCTTACCCATAGCCGCTGCTCCTCTTACTAATGTTACGTCTGCTGTTGTTTTTGCCATATTTTATGTTTTTATTGTGTATCTGGATCTAAAAGATTTGGAACACCATCTCCGTCTGTATCATATTCTGGATTAGGCCCATATACTCCACTTTGAAATACAGGTGCGTTAGTACCACTACTACCAGTTCCTCCTAGTTTAGGTTGTAACCCTTTTGCACCAGCTATATTTAAGGCCATATCTGAGCCTGCACTAGCTATATCACCAACTGCACTCATTTGATCTGCTGTTGCCTGTCTTCTAGCTGCATCTGCAGCGGCTGCTCTTTGTTGTGACATGCCAAACAATGTAGATGTTTTTTGATATTCTAAACCTCTACCAGCCTCAGCACCTGCAACTCTTGCTTGTTGTGCTATCAACTCACCTTGACCAGATAATTGTTGATTTTTAGCAGCTTGTTGTGCAGCCATTTTTTGATTTGAAGCTTCTTGCATACCAATACTTGCAGATGCTTTTTGTAAGTTTAGTTGCCCTTGGTTTGAAAGTGTTTGTGCTAAAGCGGCAATACCACTACCACCCGCAGCACTGCCTAAGCTATCCATAATGTTAGCTTGACTTTGTTGAAACTGTTGAGCTTGAAACTCTGCCGCTTGCGTATTAACTTTTAAATCCTCCATAGTATTTTCCATGTTTGCATAAGGATTTTTAAAACCAGCCGCTAAGTTACTAGTATCTAAGTTTTCGTACTCACCTTTCATTTTATCAAACTCAGCTTTAGCAGCTCTTTGCTCGTTAATTCTACCTCTACGACCAGCTAAAGACATGCCTAACTTGGCAGCACCACCAGCTACAGCTATACCACCAGCTACAATTGCACCTGTTACTAAGAACGCCATATCTTATATGTTTTTGTTAATATACTTTTCATATTCTTTATAATTTTTTGAAACTATTTCAGCTTCTAGTTTGTCTAAATCTTTTGTATTGCTAGGGTTTTTGTGTATGTTTACAAATATACTTTCTTTATTTGCATATATAACCCTTTTAACACCTGGCGTTGAAACCACATAGCAAGGTGATATATAATCTTCTGTAGAATTTTCTGTTGCTACTGTAATGTGGCCAGTTAATAAAAACCAGACATGCAAGTGATTGTGTATTGCACCTACAACCATAGAGTCTTGCTTCATTGTCATTTGCCTAACGTATATGCCGTCTGCAAATGTATGTTTTAGCGGAAACTTTTCTGACCTCACTATCTCACCTTTGTTTCCTATAATATTTTCTTCATCAACATTATCTAATAATGTTTTTTCTAACTCTAATATCTTACTTCTAGAGCTTATTTCGTTTTTTGACATATAATATAACTTAAGTATATATTATAGTTACACTTTTTGCTATTTATTTACTACTTTCAAATACTTCAGAACCTACAGCAAACAATTCAATTTTGTCTTTACTATCATTTACAAGCTTAACTCGAGCGTAATAACCTAACACGCCACTAATATTTGCTCTATTGTCTTTTGAAAACATAATAAAATCTGTTGTAGCGGGAGGCGCTTGACCTACTGGTTGGTCTATAGTCAATGTGTTATTGTTTACATTTGTTATAGGGCCAATTAACAATATATTATCTACATCATTTGTGTTGTATTGGTTACCCTGTACTCCTTCTACATTGGTAGGTACATACCAAGCAAGATCACCTACCTGTACAGAAACGTTTATGTCTTGACTAAACCCTATTGTTATTAATGGCATATTATTCTATTATTAAAATTTTATCTAGTTCAAATACTAATCCTATATTGTTACTACCAAACGAGCTAACTGTAACATCACCTGTTAAAGTTCCAGTTCTACTAGCTCCAGCAAACTTTAATGTTTGGCCGTTCTCAGGCTTAAAAGCATTGTCTACAGTTATAGTGTTACTACTTATGTTTGTTACAGTTGTTGTTGAAGCATCACTAATACCTATACCAACTACAGTGCTTACATCATCTTTAATACCGTTTGCACTAGCAAGGTCAAATGTTGTTAAAGAAGAAGTTCCGTTAGCGTCAGTATCACTTATAGTGGTTGTTGTGTCGTCTAGTGTTATTTTAAAGTTAGAAATACTAAAATTAGTGTTATTAAATATTTTAGAGGCAACAGGTCCATAACCTCTTACAGTTAAAACTCTACCAGCGACAAAAGTATTAGGGCTGTTTGCTAGCGTTACGGTTCCACCTGGGTGGTCAATAAGTATAGGGTTGTTAAGGTCTGTGCTGTCAACTATTTTAGCAACATCGTAAACTGGAAATGCTGAGGTTGATTTACCAGCATTGTAGTAACCTTTATTTATTGCTGTTATTGTTGTTGGGTAACCACCGTCTCTAGACGAAATACCAGTACCTATTACTTCCATGCCAACAGATAACCCTGAAATATCTGTTAATTCTAAATCTGTTCCGCTACCAGTTGTTGCTGTAGTTTTTGACGCATTAAAATAAAAATCATTTTGATCAGGTTGTTTAATTATTTCAAAAGCATCTGAACTTAAAGATAATGCCCATGATATTGAAAAAGTTTTACTAGATACATTACCTACTCTCGTGTCTCCACCGCTAATAGTATAGTTAGAAGCGTAAGTTCCATAACGTTCGTCTCCAGCATCTTCTGTAAATGAACTATGTGAAAATGTTATTGTAGTATCTATTAACTGATCTATTTCAGCAAATATATAAGAACCTTTACCCATTGAATCACTAAGCTTTGTATCATAATGCATTTCAGGATAAATAGTAAAAACATATTTATCGTCGTCGGTTACCGCCGGTAAAGTAGCAATGTTGCTATACACACCACTACTGTCAATAGTCACAGGATTTAATCTAGTTGTTGTAGCTGAAAAAGCAGGGGCAGGTCTAGTTTCTGTATCTGAGTTTTGTATAATAGTGTTTTCAGGAAAGTTATAATAATGATTATCTTCATTAGTTATAGTAATACTAAACACAGCGC
>TARA_R110002074_G_scaffold102179_3_pt1 | contig 12241 bp, 14 predicted proteins | sample TARA_R110002074 | Tara Oceans TARA_R110002074 (sample SAMEA4397215) | marine metagenome | biome: Polar Biome; feature: [MIX] marine epipelagic wind mixed layer (ENVO:01000061); material: water (ENVO:00002006), including particulate matter (ENVO:01000060) such as... | depth 10-100 m
GAAATTATTCTTGGTCCTGGGGATAACTTTCATGTATATAGAGGACTTAGACACAGAATGATAGCACTAGAAGAGACCGAGCTTTTTGAGTTTTCAACTCAACATCTTGATAGTGACAGTTATAAACTTCGAAAAGGAGATTGAGAATGATAGACAATATGGATTGGTTTTTTGATAATCTAAACTCTAAAACGCCATTTGCGTTTTCTCGTTTTAATGACGGAGAAATGATGGGAATTGATAGAGTTGGGAGTACCGTAGCCCGTGGTGATCAACTAGTAGATATAACACTCAGCAGAGCTTTGCAGGGCGCAATCACCCATAGGCAAGAAAATTATTTTGTTGGGGTACCATGTTCCTTGTGTTATCCTGAATACAATGAGTTAGCCATGAATTTAGTAGGTGATGACTATGAATATCTTACTAGTGCCGTCGTCACTACTAACAAAAATTGGAAGTCCTTCATGGATCAATTCCCAACCGCAGTAAAAGACCGGCGCCTATTGTGGATTGGAGGAAGTGATCAAAACGTTGACAATTTGGAGACTATAGGTCTCAATGTAGCCAAAAGAGGCTTAGTGCCAAATAGAAATAGTTGGAAGTTTTATCATCATATATATACAAGCTTTCCAAAGACTTTTAAGAAGGGCGATGTGGTCGCTCTCTCTCTGGGACCAACCGCACGTATACTTGCGAAAGAATGGTTTGAAGAAATGCCAGACATTACTTTTTTAGATGTAGGTAGTAATTTTGACCCTTATACAAGGAACGTATGGCATAATTGTCATAAAGGGTGGGAAGAAACCGGCTTCAATTTGACTAAACGTTGCGAGGAGTGTAATTGATAAGAGAATTTAAATTATAAATTAGTATAAAATACCATAAGGTACTGAGTTTATTGATGACGCATCCACCCAGAGGAAATAAAACATGAAAACAGCACTTATAACAGGTGTAAATGGACAAGATGGTAGCTATCTAGCGGATTTCTTACTAACGAAGAATTATAAAATATATGGGATGGAAAGAAGATGTTCAACAAAGAATCGCGTCAATACTCACCATCTGGAAGGAAAAATCAACTTTATAAATGGAGATTTGACAGATCAAAATTCTTTATTGCGATGTCTACAAGAATCCAAACCAGATGAGATATACAATCTCGGAGCCATGTCTTTTGTTGGAGAAAGCTGGAACTCTCCTGAAGCCACGGGTGATGTGGACGCATTGGGTGTGCTAAGAATGTTAGAAGCTGTCCGAGCTTACGGAAAAGACGTTAAATTTTATCAAGCCTCTACTTCTGAAATGTTTGGAAAAGTTACAGAAATACCTCAAACCGAAACTACAAGATTTCACCCTCGTAGTCCATATGGAGTGGCTAAGGTTTATGGTCATTGGATTACAAAAAACTATCGTGAGTCATATGGAATGTATGCATGTAGCGGAATTTTATTCAATCATGAGTCAGAACGACGTGGAATTGAGTTTGTTACGCGAAAGATATCCCATGCAGTAGCTAGAATTCATTGCGGTCTAGACAAATATGTATCTTTAGGCAATATTGAACCACAGCGTGACTGGGGATATGCCCCTGACTATGTAGAGGCAATATGGCTTATGCTACAACGTAATGAGCCAGAAGATTATGTGATTGCCACCGGACAAACACACTCAGTAAAGGACTTTCTAAAGATTGCGTTTGAATGTGTTGATATAAAAGACTGGGAACGTTATGTTCGACAGGATCCTCAATTCATGCGTCCTGCTGAAGTAGATCAACTTGTAGGAGATGCTTCTAAGGCAAAAAGAGACTTGGGCTGGACCCCGAGAACATCTTTTGAAGAAATGATTCGACGAATGGTTACTAACGATGTTAATTTACTGAGGAAAAATCTATGAAAATTTTAGTTACGACTTCTAATAACTATTCATTCTTATTGGAAACATACGCGCATCTCTTTAATAAATATTGGGCGAACCAGGAGATCATATTTTTAGGATTCAACGAGCCACAAAACATTTCATTGCCGTCCAACTGCTCTTTTCACTCTTTAGGCAAACAAGAAGATTTTGGAACCATATGGACAGATCCTCTTATTCCTTTCATTGAGAGCTTAGAAGACGAGTATTTTATGGTAACTGTGGAAGATATGATGCTAGTGAGTCCTGTAAATTTAGAAAAAATGGCTCTTATGGAAACAGAAATAAAAAATGGTGATGCAGATAAGGCTGTGTTAGATAGGCATCTAAACTCCTCATCTTTACATTACAAGCCTGGTCTTCGAAAGCTGGGACAATATGCGGAATATAGGACTACTTTGCATCCATCGATATGGAGAAAAGAATATTTCCAGCGCTATCTTAAACCTGGCTACACTGCTTGGGATTTTGAACTTAAGAATATGGGCGAATCCTATACTGACCGAGCTACTATTATTACACCAGATGGTGACGAAAATGTATTTGAAGCCCTCAACGTCTATAGAAAGGGAGTTCCTATTCCTAGAATGGACTGTCCCAGTCCCTACGGATGTCATGAGGATGCAATTGCAGATATGAAAGATATTGAAATGATATTATCTTGTGTAAGAGAACACGAGAATGAGGCAAGCGTAAATGAACTATAAACCTAAAGATGGCTATTACGGACAGTTTAGCACTGATTCCTTAGTTGAGCTTTACTTTTTGGGTAAAACCCAAGGAACGTGCGTTGAAGTAGGCGCCGCAAATGGACATAGAGGATCTAACACGCTTTATTTTGAAAAGATGGGTTGGCGCACACTATGCATTGAGCCAAATCCTAAATATTTTAAATTGGTCGAAGAGACTCGAAAAGAAGCAGTACAGTATGCTTGTGGGTCCGCAAATATGGAAAGTGTGCCCTTTACAGTATTCGATATAGGTCAAAGAAACATAATGTCTTCGGTAAGCGGTCTAAAACCTGATCAAAGATTAGTACAAGAGCATTTAGATAAAAAACTTATCAATGAGCAGTATCAGGTAAATGTAGAAGTTCGCACGCTAAACGATATTCTACAAGAGGCAAACTTTGACAAGAAAATTGATTTTATTTCAATCGACACAGAAGGAACAGAATTGGATGTTCTAAAAGGTCTAGACTTAAACCAGTGGGATATTTCTCTACTTTTAGTTGAAAACAACTATAATGACCCCGATATAGAACAATATCTCAATGAATTTGGATATATCAAAGATGCGCGCTGGAAAATTAATGATTTTTATATAAAAGGAGAAAACTAGCATGTCAGAAACAGTATTGGACTTAGGAAGCCATTTCGTATCAGATTTTCTAACTGATGTTGAAAAAGAATACGAAGGTAAAGAAAAGGCGCCTTTGACGCTAATAATGGATGAGAGTATCGGCGCACCTCGCCTAACTCGCGTAGTTGACCCTGATACGATGTATGGCAAGTACTGGTACCGTTCTGGCACTAATGCTTCGATGACTAATCAACTAAGAAGCATCGCAGAGGAAGTAAGCAGCCGAATTAAATACAAAGAAGGGGATATTTGGCTGGATATCGCATGTAATGATGGCACTATGTTCCAATTCATTCCTGAAGAATTTGTAAAGCTTGGGATTGACCCGGTAGAGGATTCTTTCCTAGAACTATCATCTCAGGCAGCAGATAAAGTGGTGCAAGATTATTTCTCACGCGACTCATACCAGAAAACTGGTTATGGGGACAAGAAGTGTAAAGTCATAACTACAATAGCCATGTTTTATGATTTGGATGACCCAAATCCCTTCATTCAAGATGTTTATAATATTTTAGATGATGATGGGGTTTGGGTCGTGCAGCTTTCTTATACTCCTCTTATGGTAAAGCAAATGGCGTTTGATAACATATGCCATGAACATGTTTACTATTTTTCACTAAATAGCATGAAAAAGCTAGTAGAGCCCCACGGTTTCAATATTGTTGATTGCTCGCTGAATGATACCAATGGCGGTAGCTGCCGAGTATATCTGCAGAAGAATATTGCTAAAGAAACATCTTTCGGAACAACACCCTTGAGGGATGTGTGCAAGTTTAGAGTTGAGTCTTTGTTGAATTATGAAGACACACACCTAGACATCTCAAAGACTTCTGTGTGGGATGACTTCCATAGGCAGTTGGAGATTATGAAGGAACAAACAGTGAGTTTTATCCGAGAAGAGGTTGCTAAGGGTAAAAAAGTGTATGGATATGGCGCCTCAACCAAGGGAAATACCCTATTACAGTATTATGGCTTGACGGCAGATGATATTGTCGCTATTGCTGAAAGAAGTCCTGCTAAATATGGCAAATATACTGTAGGTACTAATATTCCTATTGTGTCTGAAAAAGTCATGAGAGAAGCTGAGCCAGACTATCTATTGGTTCTCCCATGGCACTTCATAAAAGAATTTTTAGAGCGAGAGTCGGAGTTTTTAGATGGTGGAGGCAAGTTCATTGTTCCATGCCCTCAGTTTGAGGTAATTGGGCGTGATTGATATTGTTCAGATCGGCGCCAATATTGGCAAGGATCCTTCCTGTGACGTCATATGGCTTCAATTTGAATATGCCAGACGTCCAGGTCTTTCTGGGCTTTTTGTAGAGCCTTTTGAAAGTAGTTTCGAAAAGTTGAAAGAATATTATTCACAATTTGAAAATTGCTTTTTTGAGCGCTGCGCAATCATGGAACCTAAGTTTGCAGAAGAGAACGATCATGTTGTTTTGAACTATTGGGACAATTGTCCGGCTGACAACTGCCGTGCTTCGGTGGTTAAAACAGCCGCTAGCTTTAAACCAAACGATTTGCAAGTAGAGGTGCCATGTATGTCTTTACCAGATTTATTAGATAAATATGGCTTACGAGGTCAAGAGTTTGAGCTTTTACAAATTGATGCTGAAGGTAAAGATTATGATATGATACTAACTACGAATTGGGATAATTATCTTCCTAAATACATTCGTGCGGAAACTGTTCAATTACCTCAGACAATAAGAAATCCGAAAAGAATTCTAGATAAATATTTAAGTTCTTTTGGTTATCATCAAATCGACTCAGCGGAAGATCCTTATGCCATGCTTGCTATAAAATGGAAAGCTGAACTGGAACGATATAACGTTGAAGTTCCAGATCTTGAGCCCGCCTGGTACAACACTTTATGGAGAAAAGAATGCCGATACTGACAAAAGAAAAAGAAGATATAAACATAGAGCTATGGAAAGATTGGAATAAAGATTTAGAAGCTTTAGATGCTGATGTAAATCTTGAGTTTATTGATAAACACCCAATAAATTCTGCTATAACCTCACCTTTGTCTGAGAACACAGCGATGATGAAAGAGAGAGTAAATATGCTTTTAAGCAATTGTACTACACCTCCTTTAAAAATTATAGAGTTTGGTGGAGGATATGGCAATTTTTGTAGAGTATATTCAGAACAGGTTTCCACATCAGAATTCACTATGGTTGATAATCCAGCCATGTTAAAATTTGCTAAAGTCTTTTTACAAAAACACACTATTAGTGCATCTTTTGTTCCGTCTTCTGAGACCCATAAGATTAAAGGCAAATTCGATATGTTTGCCGCATTTAGTTCAATTTCAGAAGTCAACCCAGACTATCGGTCAAAAATTTTGAAAGAATTCTTACCTCGTTCAAAATCCATGATAATAGGTGAGACTGCAAAAGAAATGGGCTGGGTTAAAGATGCGATATCAACGTATTTTTCGCATATTCACGTTATCAAAAAAACTAAAATGCAGGTAAGACATTATATAATACATGCTTCAAACAACCCTGATATACCAGGGAATGTTTACACCGATGCTTTATTTGACCAAATGATAAACTCATGCTAGGGGGTGCTTAAAAATGGCTGACACTATAGGAAATTTGATTGACAAACTAACAATAACCAATTTGCGTATTTGGAATGCGGAAGATATCAAGCGTGAAAAAGGCGCGAGTGATAAAGAGATTGCTAATGCATGTAGAATTACAAACGTGGCAAATTCTCAAAGAAATGACCTCATACAAGAGATTGATGAAATGATCAATCATATGATATCAACCGGTAAATTGCAAAAATTATATCAACAAGGAAGCACAAAGATGTATGGGGACGATCCTTATTTAGATACGGAGAAATTAAAATGAGCGTTTTAGTACTTAGTTGCGGTCGAACGGGAACTAACATGTTATTAGAAATTTTACGTGGCTCCTCAGAGCTAGTTGCGACCCCAGTTGCAGAAGACAAACAATTGTTTCGTCAATGTAATAAGCTATCAGATGATTACCTAAGCAAATGTGACACAGTTTACATTGATAATCTTATGCAAGTTTCAGCATTGATGGATAAGAACCCACAATTAAAGATTTTGTGGACAATTCGTGATTTGCGGGATGCAGCGCTTTCTAAAATCTATAGAGGTCAGCCGGGAAATGATTATCACTCTTTATGTGATGATGCCACCCTTACAGGATGTCTAGAGGATATAAGTTGGATGACTGCGGTTTATAATTTTTTAGAAAAAAGATATCCTGAACGTATGCTCTTGGTAAGGATGGAAGATGTTATTAATAATTTTGATGACATTATTAAAAAAATATGTGATTATAGTAATATCACATTTGAAGAGCCAATGCGTAAATTTACGAGTCGATATAGACTGACATCACAGTCCAATCGGTATAAGAATTTAGACAAAAAGCAAATTGCAACACATCTGAGGAGAAATGAGATATACAATGGCTTCTTTAAAACTCATGACATCGATCTAGACGAGCTTTTTGGATATTTACGTAAATACCTATTGAGATTTGATTATAAAGTTTCCTGATAATAAGAGAGAAAATGAGACACAATCCTTATAAAATAGTTAGAATGTTTGAGGAAACAGTAGCAGATTATACTGGTGCGCCATATGCAGTATCAGTTGATTCTTGTACAAATGCGTTATTTTTATGCTGCAGGTATTTAGGCGTAAAGCATGCTATTGTGCCTCGTTATACATATTTATCGGTACCTATGACAATCATGAATGCTGGAGCAGATATCAGCTTTGAAGAAGTAGATTGGCAAGGAATTTATCAACTCAAGCCGCATCCAATTTACGACGCAGCTAAGAGGTTTACCTCCGATATGTATATTCCTGGTAATCACATGTGCCTCTCTTTTCATATCAAAAAGCACCTAAAGATTAGCAAAGGTGGAATGATTTTGACTGATGACAAAGATGCTGTAGACTGGTTTAGAAAAGCACGATATGAGGGAAGATCAGAAAAACGATACAAAGAAGATGATATTGAGATGCTGGGGTGGAACATGTATATGACACCTCAACAGGCTGCACACGGATTAGCATTAATGCAGAACTATCCTGAACATGCACCAGACTTGATTGAGGAAGGCGGCTATCGCGATCTAAAAGAGTTCACCATTTTTAAAGACACTCCTGTCATTGATGAATATAGTACTTTCTAATGCTAGAAGAATATATAAAAAGTTATTGTAAGCGTGTCGATGAAGAGCAATTGTTTTCTGTTTTGGAAAGTTATCGTTCTTCAATGCAGGTAAACATCACGCGAATTGATTTTGATAAGATGGAAAAATGGAATTTTTCCCCCAATGAGGCTATTTCTCATGAAAGTGGCAAGTTTTTTAGTATTATAGGCGCAGAGGCTTATGATAAAGAGGAAGGAATTACTCGCCATCAGCCAATAATTAACCAACCAGAGCAAGGAATACTAGGAATTGCCTCACGTACCAATGAAGGTCAAATAGAGCTTTTATTGCAGGCAAAGATAGAGCCTGGAAATCTCGACAGTGTTCAGTATTCCCCCACCGTTCAAGCCACTAAAAGCAATTATACTGGCGCGCATAAAGGAAAAAGTGTGGCTTATATTGATACCTTCCTGGAGAATTCATCAAAAATAAAGTCACGTGGTTATCAGTCAGAACATGGTTATAAATTTTATAAAAAAGCCAATGATAACGTCCATGCACATGACGATGATATAACAAAAATTGATAATAAATTCGCATGGTTATCTTTTGGAGATGTTAGATATATGCTATCTAAAGAGCATTGTATCAATATGGATACTCGTTCTGTCCTGGCAACAATTGACTTTTTTGACACTTCTGTATCTTCTGAAGAGATTCACAAACACTCAAGCCTTATGGAATCGGAACTTACTCCTCTTGAAGCACAGCTTTTGTTTTCTTCTTTGTCTGAAGATGGCGCCCAAAACTCAGTAGAGTCTATTTCAAATTGGCTATCGCTAGCAAAAGATAACAAACAAATTGAACATAAGACAACTCCACTTGCAAAATTATACGAGCATGGATGGAAAGTTTCTGATGGGACACTGCATCATGAGAAAAATAAAAATTTTGAGCTTGTGGGCATTAGGGCTTCTATTGGTTCACGGGAAGTTTCTTCTTGGTGCCAGCCAATAGTTAGAGATAATGTGCCAAAAGTATATGGTTTTATTCTAAAAGAAATCAATAATATTATCCATGTTCTTGTGCAATTGGTTGAAGAAGATTTTAGCTGGAATGGCGCCGAATTAGGTCCGACTTTTCATTCGATAGATTCAAGTACTTTTTCTTTAGATGAAGAATTGGCTAAATTTGATGTTATAAGCGAACAAAGTTGCACCTTCTATGACTGCTTCCAATCTGAGGAAGGAGGGCGTTTCATGGAGCAAAAGAATCGATATATGCTAATAAATTTAGATAAAAACTCTACTGTTGAAGTATCCAACCGATATAAATGGGTAACCCTCTACCAACTGAAAAAAATGACATCATACGAATGTAGCGTCAACATAGAAGCACGCACATTATTAGCCCTAGCGTCATATTATAAAGAAAACTAACATGCAAAATAAAACAATTGGCGTATTGGGATGCTCCTCAATTGCTAAAAAGGCTGTAATTCCAGCTATTACGGAGTGTAATGGTTTGATTCTTTCTGGTGTAGCTTCGCGCACTCCTGAGAAAGCAGCTTCTTTCGCGAAAGAGAACAACACAGAAGCATTTTCTTATGAAGAACTTATTACTAGCAATGTAGATGCTATATATGTTTCATTGCCGGTTGGGCTACACTATGAGTGGGGCAAAAGAGTACTTGATTCGGGAAAACATCTCTTGATGGAGAAAACTTTCACAGAGACTTATGCCCAAGCACAAGAGCTTTTCCAACTAGCGCAAGAAAAAGAACTATGTTGTATGGAAGCCTTGATGTACCGATATCATCCCCTACAGCTACAAATAAAGTCTTTACTAAGAGATATTGGCAAGGTCCAACGCATTGAGGCTCATTTTGGCTTTCCACATTTTGATAATAAAAACGATATTCGCTATAATAAAGCTTTAGGTGGCGGCGCAATGCTAGACTGTCTAATATACCCGCTCAGTTTTGTTTTTTCCATTCTGGGTTCGAATTATCGTGATATGCTACATTCAAATTACTATGATATAAACACTGGAGTGGACGAGAGAGGCTACATACAACTTGAGTATCCAGAGACAGTAGCCAATATATCTTATGGATTTGGTCATTCATACCGTAATGAAGTAACAATATGGGGCGAAAATGGCATATTAAAATCACAGAGAGTGTTTACACGTCCACCGCAATGTGACATGCCTATAGAGATATGGTCTAACGGAAAGTGTGTAGAGCACCCAACCGACAAAGAAAACCATTTTGTAAACATGCTCAATGTATTTTCAGAGGAGCTTGACGGCAAATTATCGTTAGATGTTGATGTCTTAGAGCGCATTGCTTTCATAGAGAAGCTAAAAAATTGATTTAAACAATATAGTATTATAAATTATCATAAAAAACTATAAGGTGGTGCTATAATAAATATGAAAAACAATCCCTATGACGTTATAAGAATGTTTGAAGAAAATGTGGCTGAATATTGCGGCTCTCCATATGCGGTTGCTGTTGATAATGCTACTAATGCTTTATTTTTATGCCTGAAATACTTGAAGATAGAAGGTGAAGAAATCACCATACCCGCACGTACTTTTATGTCTGTGCCTTGTACAATTATACAAACAGGCAATAAAGTCAAATTTGATAAAAATCATCCTGCTATGATTGGAAACAAGCTAAAAGGTCAATACAAATTAGAACCTTTTCCTATATGGGATAGCGCTCTATCCTTTAGAAGTGATATGTATATACCAGGACAATTTCAATGTTTGTCTTTTAGTGGTCCTCACAAGTACTTAAAGTGTGGCAAGGGGGGCATGATCTTGACTGATGATAAAGAAGCGTATGAATGGCTTAAGCGTGCTGCATATTTTGGCAGAAGACCGGTCGACCATAGGGTGGAAAAGTTTGATATGCTTGGATGGAACTATTATATGTTACCGGAAATCGCCGCAAAAGGCGCCGTATTGATGTTAGGCATGACCGATGATAATGAAGATTTGGCAATAGAATATCAGGATTTGTCTAATTATAGCATATATACACAGGGAAATAGATGAAAAAAGTAATACTAGTACAACCATACTATGAAAACATTTGGGAACCTATTGGGTTAGGCTTCATTGCGGGTTATTTAAAAAAACACTTTGTTGGCGAGCTAGATTTACAATGCTTTCAAGGAAATTTTGATACTGATGAAACCATCATTAGTGCTTCTATTGGAGCCGACGTTGTAGGTTTTTCGTGTACATCTCCAGCTTGGCCACATGCATTGAGACTTGCAGCTGCAATTAAAAAAGAAAGCCCACAAACAAGAACTGTTTTCGGTGGTTTTCATCCATCAGCGCTTCCTCAAGACTGCATAGAACATGATCAGGTTGATCAAGTGGTAATTGGCGAAGGGGAAGAGTCATTTTTAGATATTGTTAATGGAAAAACAGATGCTATTATTATGGGAACAAAGCCACCGATGCAAGATCTCCCATGGCCAGATAGAGAAATAATCAAAAATCATCGCACAGTTGATTTATGTGAATCCATGAACGGCAAAAGAATAGCATCCTTCCAGTGCAATAGAGTGTGTCCTGTTGCTTGTGCCTTCTGCGCAGAACGTGTCATAACGGGCAAATTTCACAAAAGAAACAATCCAATTCGTTCTAGAGACGTCAGCGAACTTTGTGACGAAATAGAACACGTCACGAAGCAACTCGATATAAATTATTTTAAGTTTGTTGATGCTACTTTTGATATTTCACCTGAGTTTGTAATAGAATTCTGTAAGGAAAAAATCAAGAGAGGTAACACAACTGAGTGGGAATGTCTAATTCATTGTAGTTTTACAACTCCTGAAATGTTTTTATGGCTAAAGAAAGCACAATGTCATCAAGTCAATATGGGTGTAGAAAGCGGAAGTGATAAAATATTAAAAGACATAGGCAAAGGCTTGAGAGTAAAACGAGTTAAAAAAGCATTTGGTTGGGCGAAAGACGCTGGAATAGAAAGAAGAGGGTTTTTTCTTTTTGGAATGCCCAATGAGACCAGGGAAGATTTACTTTTAACCGAAAACCTTATTGATGAAATAAAGCCAGATGTTGTTGGATTTACGATACTTTGTCCTTATCCTGGTACTGCATTCTATGACCCTAAAAAGCATAAGAATATGGATTGGGAAAAAGCTGATGAATATTCTAATGATTTTTGGAGCACCGACCACTTTACCAATATTGAACTAAAAGCACAACAAGCATATTTTAAAGCTAAGTATGACTTATTATTATGCGAAAGGCTAGCAGATTCCTCGCAGGTAGGCGGCTTTGGCGACATGAGAGAATTAGAAAAGCAATCTACTTCCACACCTATTGGCACTAATGTCAATAACATCGTGGAATAAAAGAATTTAAAAAAATAAGTCATTCAAATTAGTATAATATGAAAGTGAGGCAATATTGAATTTACTTGTAACTGGCGGCTGCGGTTTTATAGGCTCTAATTTTATTGAAATGGTTCTTCAAACCAAACGTCCATGGATTAAAAAAATTGTCAATCTAGATGTCCTTACATATGCAGGAAGCTTAGAAAATACATTAGACTTTGAAACAGATGAAAAATACATCTTCGAAAAAGTTGACTTGTGTGAGTATGAGGATGTGCTTGATGTGTTCGATAGGCATGATATAACTCATGTTATTCACTTTGCAGCAGAAAGCCATGTTGACAACTCAATTGCAGATCCCGATGCGTTTATAGATAGCAACATCGGGGGTACGTTTAATTTGCTTAAGGCGTCTCGAT
>TARA_R110002074_G_scaffold146644_2_pt1 | contig 12223 bp, 16 predicted proteins | sample TARA_R110002074 | Tara Oceans TARA_R110002074 (sample SAMEA4397215) | marine metagenome | biome: Polar Biome; feature: [MIX] marine epipelagic wind mixed layer (ENVO:01000061); material: water (ENVO:00002006), including particulate matter (ENVO:01000060) such as... | depth 10-100 m
GAAAAAGATGGAGAAAAACGCTCTACTTGGAAAGTATTTACTGCAGCAAGTTGGAAAGATGGTCAAAGATTAGCAGCTGATGAAGTCAGCTCTGATGACGTTCCTTTCTAGATAAGATAACTCTATGAGGCTAGGTATTGCCAGTATGTCCCATCAAGGTATACCTAAACAATAACGCAAGTAGCTGGCGACATATGCTATGGCTCTAGCCTCATTAATTTGGAGAACCACATGAAAATAAAAACTTTAGTAAAACGAGCATTAAAAAATGGATTTAAAGTAAATCCTCCTAAAGGATATAAGTATTTAAAAGATATATCAGTAGGGTCTTTATTTGAAACAGGTAGCGGAACACGAGGAATATTATTAGATTCCAATGTTAATGCAAGAGTAGTAATTACATCAACGCCTATAAAAGATAATTCTGAATCATATCTTGGTAAAAAAATAATTTCTAATATGACAGAAGTTAAGGAGATTAAATAATGGAATGGTTAATAAGTTTGACAGGCTCACTAATTTGGATAGCAGTATCATTGATAGTAATATGTTTTTGTATAGTAGCAATAGTAACATTAGCAGAAGCGTGGTTAAAAGATGAAAGATTCAACAGATTCAAAAATTAAAACTCCAATTCCTCCTTTTTGGAAAGAATGGAAAAGATTAAATCCTAAATATAATGATGACATTACAGAAGCTCATAAGAGATTAAAAGAAATGTATAGTTATAATTACAATTCAGAATTTAATGATGAAATTGACTTATCAAGCCCTTTATATAATTATAGGAGTGCAGATGAGAATTGGAAAATATTTGAGATGGAATGGCAAGATGCCAAATCCTAATCACTGTATGGAATGTGATAAACCTTACAACAATCCTGGAATTATATGTCTATCATGCACTCAAAAGTATATAGACATAAGAGAAGAGTCCATAAGATTGCAATATAAAACTAGAAAGAGGCTTGACAAAGAAAAAGTGTATTGACTTGTTGGCAAACAAAGATACTAATTGAACTTTGTAAGATTGAGCATCTGTAGCAAATATGTGGCAGGTGCTCTCTCTTTCTAAACCGAGGAGGAATGATGGATATAGAAGAAAGAAATAAGCATGATTGGAGGAAAAGTCCATCTAAAGGCTGGCCGTATAAATCTATTGACGACCCAAAATATATTGCAGATAGAAATAAATTATTTGCATTAAGTGGTAATGGATGGTGGTGGTGGCAAGGAACTAATCTTGGAAAATTTATAGGAAAGGATATTGATGCCAAATAGGAAAGCTAAAGCCCGTAAAAGGGAAAGAATTAAGAAAAATGCCCAGCTAAGTCGGCTGGGAAGAACTGCTAATCAAGTTAAAAAAAGGAGGCAAAAAGATGCCAAAAAAGAAAACAAAATCTAAAAAGAATACAGTAGGAAATTGGAGAGGGATAGAAGACCATTTCTTTAATAAAGTTAGAAAAGGATTTATAAATCTATTAAAACCATCATCAAAAGTAAGACGAACATATACAAAGGGAAATAATAATGAGTAAATTAGGTGAAGTCCATGATATGGCGATGAATGGTAAAAAAGCAGAATTAATAGATTGGCTAGAAATGAGAATGAGTAAAGGAGCAGCTAGGATAGGTGCAAATGAATTTATGCAAGCAGCTAAAGAAATAAAAGAAAGAGAAGGAGAACCTTTATTTAAGAATATAGAAGAAAGTGACAGTACTAAATTATAAGTGTCCATGTTGTGGATACACTAAACCAACAGCAAGAACTTTTAACCCATCAAGACTAATAGCAGAATTAAGAAGAAATCGTTCTAAATCAACTAAAAGTATAATGAAAAAGGTTGTTAGTAAAATAACAACAAACATCTTGAGTGAAAATGATATAACAAAAGAATATTATTTTTATCAAGGTGTATCACAAGTTTCAGATGAAGTCGTAAAATATGGAATCCAACAATACCTAAATGGTAATCATTATTATAAAGGTAAAGGATTCAAATATTTAACACAGATAATTCTGAATCACAATTCAAATAAAGACAATTTAAAAAAGTTTGAAAGACAGATGATTGGTAAGCCACCGTCTGTTGTAAAACTAAAGGAGGATTAATGTCAATAGAATCAACGTTGTTTCCCGTAAAAGAAATTCCTGCTATACAATACCCAAATCCATCTGATGAACTCAATCAAGAAGAATATAAAAAGACTGGATATAAGTTTATAGTAAGGGAAGATACTAACCAGGTGTTAAGCTGTATGACAGATGAATATAAACTCGTACCTAACTCTGATATTATTAAGGCAGCTGAACCAATCATAAAGCAGCACAATGGAGTATTAAGAGAAGCAGTGAGTTTAGGCAATGGTCAACGCACAGTTTGGAAATGGTCATTACCAGAATCATTAATTGAAATTAGTAAAGGCGATGAAATGCATCCCGAAGTCATAATTAAGAATAGTTATGATGGAAGTTTACAAGTTCATATATTGTCAGGTGCTTTTAGACTAGTTTGTAGTAATGGTATGATTATAGGTAATGTAATTGAAAAGCATAATTATAAGCATAATATTGGAAACGTTAACTTAGATAACTTAGAAGAAGTGATTGTCAATGTTATTCAGAAAACAGAAGAAGAGGGTAGAAAACTTCCGCTATTAAAAGAAACCAAGCTTAAACAATCTCACATAATCAAGCTTATAGAACTATTCCCTTCCACAATGTCAGCATTCATTACACAGTATATGATTGCAAACAAGCCAAAAACATATTGGGATTTGTACAACGTTGCTACATATATCAATACACATAAAATGAATAGAAAATACAATACAACTCATCAATTGGAAAATAAATTGTACTCTTCAGTAACAAATTGGGCTGCTGCATAATAAATGTCATCATTCAAGTGGTCAGACTGCCCCGTCATAATACCTTATTATGGTGGAAAATATCAACTAAGTAAGGTTTTAGTACCTATGATACCAGAACATAAAAGATACATTGAAGTATTTGCAGGCGGTCTTTCAATGTACTTTAGAAAAGTTAACGCAGAACTTAGTATAGTAAATGATTTTGATAACGATATTGCGAACCTATACCATGTTGTATGCGAAGACTTTGATGCATTTAAAAAATATTGTAGAATGATACCTAAATCAAGACATCTTCTTTATAATTTCAGATTAGAATTAAATGATAAACATATGGGCAAATTTCCAGATTACAAAAGAGCAGCTAAATACTATTATATAATAATGAATACTTTCAATAACAACTACTTCTGTCCAATGTCTAAAGAAGACGATTGGGACACAGATGTATTAGATTTCATACATTATGGTAGAACCAAGCTATTACATACAGTTATAGAAAATCTTGATTTCAGAGAATTACATAAGCGTTATCCAGTAAAAGATGGTGATTTTTGGTACTATGACCCTCCATATATAAAGGCAGGTGAAAGAAGTGACTACTATTTTCACTCATTTAAAGAAGAAGACCATATAGGATTAGCAGAATTAGTTAAAACGATAGATAAAGCAGGTGGACATTTTATGGTAAGCTATGATGACAGAGAAATAGTAATGGAACTGTATAAAGAATTTCTAATAAAAAAGATACCAGTAAAATATTCAGGACAAACTCAAAAAAGAGACTATAAAAACGAGATAGTAATCACTAACTACGAACCTGCTAATCAGCAGATGAGTTTAATTTAAGGAGGAGATATGGGACTAAAAACATTTCCTAATTCAATAGAAGCAGAAGAAGCGGTCATCGGAGCTATTTTATTGAAAGGTAATGATATATTTACAAAATGTAATGGATGGATAAGAGATGGAGATGCCTTCTATAATAATAATACAAAGCTAATTTGGGAAGTTTGTAGTGAAATGCATAGAAATGGAGAAGCAATAGACACTGTTACAGTATCTCAGAATTTAAAAGATAAAAAAGATATGACAACATATTCAAATTTAGATATGTTTTATTTAACAGGATTACCAGAAAAAGTACCAACAGTTGCTAATATAGAACATTATGCTAAAATTGTTTGGGAAAAATACATCAAGAGAGAATCAATAAAATCCGCACATGAACTTTACAATACAAGCTTTGATAATCAAGAAGAAAAAGCAGAACAATTATTACATGAACACGCAAGGCTAATTAATGAATTATTAGAAATAGCACCAAGTAAAAAAAGAGATATATCAGAAATTGTAAATGAAACAATAGACACTCTTAAAACAGGTAAGAATATTATAAAGTTTGGCTATGCTCCATTAGATAATATAGCAGGTGGAATGACTAGGAAAGAAATAACAGTTATTGGTGGTAGACCTGGACATGGAAAGACGACACTTACTACTAATCTAACGAGAAGTTTACTAAAACAAGGGTATAAGGTGATGCTTTTTAATCGTGAGATGAGTAATCCAGAGATGATGAAAAAATTCTTTGTAATGGAAAGTGATGGATTATCATATCAAGATTTACGTGTTGGCGATATTGATAAAGGTAGAATGGAAACTATAGAAATGATGGCAGGTGGTATTAAAGATGAATTGAAAAACTTAATAATGTATGATGATATAAGGACTCTAGATGATGCTATAAGAGAAATACAAAGAGAGAAGCCTGATGTCGTTATAGACGATTACATACAACTAATTAAAGTAGCAAACAAGAAAAATAAAGATAGAAGATTTGAAATAGAAGATATACTTACAGAATATAAATGGGTATGTAAGAAAGAAAATTGTAGTGCCATACTTGTATCACAGTTGAATAGAGAGATAGAAAAACGATTAGAGCCTAGACCTAAAATGTCTGACTTCTCAGAGAGTGGTGCTATTGAGCAAACTGCTGAGACAGCCTTATTTGTATTCTATGGTTACAACTTTGATGATGAGAAATATGACAAGAATGAGATAGAAGTAATATGTGATAAAGCTAGATATGGTAAAGTAGGCACATATGTAATGGGATTCAATGGCAGTAAATGTAAATTTTATGATAATGGAGATATGGCAAGAATGGAACAAAAAAGACTCAACACTAAAAACACAGTTAAAATAGATAGTAACAGGGCGATTGACCCAAAGACATTATTCTAATGGATAAATCAACAGCAACAATCAAATTCTCAAAAGATGAAATTAATCAATTAATTAGAGCAATAGCTTTAAGAAATAATGTAGCAAAATCATTCATAGAAGATTCAGAAAAAGAAGCATACAAAAAACTAAAATCTGATTTAGAAAAAATTATTAAAAATATAATTGAAGGAGAACAACAGGTAAATAACTTATGAAAAATATAAATATTATAGGAATAGACCCTGGAAAAAATGGTGGAATTGCAAGGATATTAACAAAAGATGAATATACAATAGGAAGACAAGAGTATTGGACTGCACATAGATGCCCTAAAACAATTAAGGAAATGGTGGTTATACTTAAAATGTTTAACCATTCTGCCCCAAAACCTAAATGTTTTTTGGAAAGTGTTCACGCATTCCCAACAGATGGAAGAAGTAGTGCCTTTAAATTTGGCATGAATTTTGGTATTTGGCAGGGCATCTTATCTGCTTTGGATATAGAAACAATATTGGTAACCCCTCAAAGATGGCAAAAACCATATGGATTACCAAAAATTAAAAAAGAAAGGAAACATAAGTTGAAGGAAATTGCAATTCAAAGAAGTGGATTAAAAGTCACTTTAAACACAGCAGATGCTATTTGTTTAGTAATCCACGGAGAAAACGATAATGTATAATGTTGGTATGCCAAATATAAATGAAAAACTATCAATAGGAAACGAATTTTATGGGATTACTGTTTTAGAAATATCAACAACGGATTCATATAACCACACAAGAGAACAAAAAGAGATTAGAATTACTTTAAAACCCCTTACGCTAGCATTTACTCATTACGCTAAGTATAAATTATTATTCGCTTTAAAAATGTTCGATAAATCTATTAGCTTTGGTATTGAATATGGTAAATCAGAAGAATACTAGCGACAGATTAAAAGAAATATTACAAGGGTTAGCAATAATACAGAAAAATATAAATCATCTAATAGATGCAATGAAACAGCTACTAAAAAGAATGGACTGAGAGCTAATCCTCAACTAAACTCTCAAACGTGTCTGTTCCGACTTGTAGCATATAGCTGATTAAAACAGGCATTAGGAGGAATCTAAAACTTCTTAGTATATCTCCTGATGCCGATTCAGCTTCATCCTCATCATCATTCATACCTATAATGCTAGTCCAAACTATTAATCTAAATAAAAATCCTATAGCAGGGCTCTCACCACTTCTAATCATTCCAAATCCTGTATTACCCATACCTCTCATCGCTCTTCCTAAAAACGGAACAACGCTAATTAAACTTCCAAGAACACTAGCGATACCTCTTGTAAATAAAAATCTAGCCATTTGAATAGCTTCATGGTCTATATCTGGAGATTTGGGGTCATAAGTTTTTGATTTATCATTAGTCAATTTTTGCTTACCTGCGTTAAATAAAGCACGATTAATTCTAGCAATCCCATCCACTGCGCTACTATTGCCATCTGTAAATTTTTTCCAAGTTTGAAAGTCAAATATACTTTGTAAAGTAGGATATTGCTTATATTGAAATATTAATCTTCCAATGCCATTAAATCCTTCACCTAGATACATTGGAGTCATGCCAAATTGAGTATTATAAACTGCATCTCTACCTATTTTTTTAGCTAAATCAGTAGTCATGACATCTAAACCTTCACCATTAAGTAAATCATTATATTCCCCAGGAAGTATACCTCTTTTTTGTGCATCTACCAATGCCATAAGTACAGTCATCCCCCTTAAACTCTTTTCGCCTTCTGTAAATGTGAATACTGCTTTACCTGGTCCGCCCACTTCATCAAGCCACCAACTTAATTTCCACGTAACCCACTTTTTAATTTTAGCCTCAGCCATATCGCCCATTAAAGCTCTTAATCTTCTTTCAACTAATTCTTCGCTTTGCTCTTGAGTTAAGCTAGCCAAATCAAAAAATTTACCCCTAGCAGATTCAAGTGCTTTTTTATCTATTTGCTTTCTTAGTTCTCTTAAATCTTGTATCTCTCTAATAGCTTGTCTAGTAACACCACTTTTTCTCATTTCAAGTTTTATTAAAAAATTGTCAATATAATCATTATCTTTTTTAATAAATCCTCCCCTGCCTGCCTTTATCAACTGTGCAAATTCGTATAATTGCACAGGATTTGGCATACTACCACCAGGAAAAAATAAGAAATCATTCCACTTTGCATCACCATCGACATTCATAATATCTGAAAATTGGTTTAGTATATTTAATACACCTGTATTTTGAATTATTCTATCAGTAAAATCTCTTTGATTTTTTCTCAGCCTATATGCTTCTAAAGCAGTCCCAAACCCGACTTGAATTACTTGGTTAACAATCTGAGTTTGGTTACCCAACGCAGGCTCTGCCCCTAAATATCTAATAGTAGATGGGGTTGTTAGCCACTTGGTCATCCTTTCAGCAGATTGAGCATCATGAATAACGCCTCCTCTCATAAACTTTGGTAACTTATTCCAAAATTCAGCTGTTTTTCTATAACCACTTTCTCTAAATCCAATAGGAGTAGCATTCATAGACCTTGTATCAGAATCTCCCATAGCAAGTTTAATTCTATTTTTTATAAAAGATATTGTACCGTCAGGTCTTTTTAAGCCATGCATAGTATCAATAGTTTCAAGCATTTCTACAATAAGTTCATTTTTATGAATATTTCTATAAGTATGGTCTAAATATTCTTGATATATTCCTGAATCTTTTCTTCTTTCTGTTTGGTTAGTCCATCCTGTGATATGTTTTAAATATGGGTTTGAAAGTAAATCGACCATTCCTGAGCTATCTGTATTGTCACCTAACCCTTTCAAAATTTCTACTAAAACAGCTTTACCTTTATTAAGTCTTTCTAACCTATCTTCATTTTTTGCTGAATTTATTTTTATATCAATAGCTTTTATTTGTTGCATCAATTGTTTTCTAACTGATGAGTGAGTATACATATGAGGAACGTAGTTTTCACCTTTTCTTTTTGCATAAGTAGTATTAGTTCTTATTTCACCATTCGCATCAACCCAAATTCTACTTTCAACACCACCAATATTTAAAAGCTTCTTAATTTCCTCTTTGGCTGCTTCTTCTGTCAGCCCCTGAGATTTATATTTTTCCAGAAGTTTAGCTTGTAATCTATTTCTTTCAGACTCTACTTTTACTGCTTTAGAATGAGCATCATCATATACAAGATTTAATTGATTTCTTATCTCATTGACCAAATCCCAAACAAAGGGCATTAAATTTTCTGAAGGCTCATTTTCCATTTGTTCAAAACTTACATATTGTTTTGTATGAGTTCCATCTATGGGGTCACCTTTTTTATATTTCTTACCACTTTTAGGAGCGAGTCTTCTCCCAAAATCATTTATTTGGGTAGACCTATACCAAACTCCTTCTTTCCCCTCTTTTTTCCCAAAAACTCTATCTACTTCCGCTTGAGTATAATCTTGAGATGTCATTTCAGCTTCTTGCCCACTAAGTAATTTAATTGTTTTACCAACGTAATTTATTGTAGCCCCCACTGTAACGCCACCAATACCCAATTCTGTTTTAGAAAGCAAATAGACTTTATAACTTTCTTGATTTGTTGGTTTTCCTGTATCTGATTTTATATTAGAACCTTCACCTTGTTTTACCATTATATATCTGTATTGAAAAGTTTTACCACCATCTATTACAGTTTTTGTATGGACACCTCCTACACGATTACCTGTTGAATCTGCGTCTTCTGAAACTGTAGATTTACTATTGCCTTTTCCTTTTGCCATTTGTGCGATTTTAGCCTTAGCTGCTATATAATCAGCATCTTCCTCAGGGTGCAAACCCGTTTCATCTTCAATAGTATTTATTTTTTTATTTAATACAGAAGGTATAATAAGTCTAGTTTGACCGTCCATTATTTCATTCGTCAACTCATCTCTATATAAACCGATAACAGCTGCTTTAATGTCTTCATAACTAGCACTTAAACTGTCAGTAGGGACATTTTCTATTTTACCATCTTCATATTTTATTTTAAAATGAGGAATATTATTTATAATTGATTCCCCTATAATTAAAACATTTTCCTTAGAACCCTTTAACCTAAATGGTATATTATTTTCCTCACCCATCCCCCACATTGTTATATTATTTAAATTAAAATCAATTTTCTTTTTAACATCTGAATACAAGCTATTTATTTTGCTAGTGAATTTGTCTCTAGCTTCTGATATTGGGACTGAATATTTGCTTGTTATAGATATATCTCTATCACCCATAGTTAAAGCTTTTTTTATCAATCTTTGCACTATGCCAAATCTATCTACCGTGGCAGCAATGAATTCAGGCGGGGCTGCAAATATTGCTTTTTTAGGAATTTTACCTTTTTTAAGCCATAAATCTCTTTTTTTAATTCTTCTAACAACAAAATTTTTAGTAGCTTTTAAAGTTTTTAAGCCTTGCCTTATAGTTATTGGATTTATTTCACCCCTTAGAGCTTTTGAAAAACTTAATCCCCAATCTTCTGCCATCTGAGTTGGGCTTACTATTTCAGTGCTATAATTTAATTCTTTTCCAGACCTTACCATTTCAGATACAAGTAAATCATATAGTTCCGTATGGTCTTTTTGATTCTCCATTGCAATCGCCAATTTTCTTTTATTGGCAGATGTTTTATCTTTATTAAAAGCAGCTGTAGCAGATTTAACTAACCCTGTTGATTTATGACCAATGAGGTCTGCAACAGCGCTTCTAACCTCAGCTCGATAAACATTCATATGAAGAACTTCATTCGTGGTCGCTGCGGTCATTGCTTTTTTACAACTCATTTTAGATTACATACCCCAACTAATTCATCATTTGTTTTATTTTGTTTATAAGTCTTCAGTATATTATTTAATTCTGATTGGGTTGTATTGCTTAAGTCTTTTCTAACATCTTGAGCATAACTTTCAGATGCATCAGCCTTTTGGCTTCTTAAGTGTTTTTCATATAGTGGTAAAAAAGTTTTTACTACGTTATCATTCATAAGAGCCAATGGTGGTAGTTTATTAACATGGACATCATCATGAAACCCTGTTATCATCTTTAATGTAGCATATACTTGGGATGTTTCAGACAATTTATTCCATTGCTCTTGCCATCTATCTGTAAAAGCTATGAATTCATCGTTTAAATCAGATTGTATATTTTCTCTATCACCAATACTTTCCTTTAGCTTAGTCCAATCATCTATAAATGAAGTCTTTTCTCCATCAAAAATATTTTCTTTCTTTAAAAATCCATGACCTCCAATAAAATCTTTTACTCTTTTACCAATTATTAAATCACCCCAATATTTAAACGAAGGAGCTCTTTCCATTAATTCCTTAGATGCGGCTACATGAGCTTGTTTTCTCGCTTGAGGGCTTTTGGCAACTTCGTAAAATTCTATATTTTTCATTACTTGAGAGACGGAAAGTATTAATTGCTCAGCAGGGCTTATAATATTTTTCATAGAAAGTTCTTTTCCATAAAATTCTCCATGTATTGAAGAGTTATATTTTGAATCTTGTTTTTGCTGGTCATAAAATTTCATAGAGTCTTTAAATTCATTAGAGAAATCTTTATTTGTCCTAAGTTTATCTTCCTTATAATGTCTGTCATTTAATTGAGAACTTTGAGCAACATTAGTATTGAAACTAGCAGTTAAACCTGCCTTTGATTCAAGACTAGTACCTGCTCTTCTTTTGCTTATATTTTGATTTGAGTAAGCAAGACTTAACATAGCAGTCATTTTAGAAGCAGAATCATCTCCTATATTATTTTTATCATATAATGGTTTATTAGTTGATTTTCCGTTTTTATCTGCAATCTCAAATATTTTTGTAAGCATAAAATCGAAAGCAGAAATCTTTGATTCATCTAATATTTTACCTAACATATCATACTTACCTGAGTCTACAGCCATTTGGAATAAAGTAGATATTTCATGCCCTGTCGTAGTTTGTAAAAATACATCACCATCATGAGTTAAATCTACTGTTTCACCCTTAGAATTTACAATGCTATCACCATTATCAAGTATCTGTTTATATAATTTATTCTTATCTGCTTTTAAATTATCTTTATCTAATGGATAATAATCCATAATAACTTTTGAATTAGGGTCTTTAACCCTTATATGTTCTTCGTTAGCCTCTAAATCTTTATGATACAGTTTAAAATCTTTAGCGAACAATTGACCACTTATAATCTTTGCATTAGTAAAGAAACCTGTTGTGCCGTCTAACTTAGCATTTTCAGAAATACTTTCATATAAATCTGTTTTACTAGCTATTGAAGTTTTAATAGGTTCTCCATCACTATCAAGTCTTGGTTTGTCTGTTCTGCTCCCAAATATGTCCACAGAGACGACTTTATTCAGTTTTTGATACTCATCACTAGATTGCCATTTATTAACGGCATTGGCGTATTTTTCATTTATAAATTCAAATTGAGCAGTATCCCCATCCCAGTCACCGTCTAATACATTTTTAACATCTTCTTTTGTCATAAACATGGTTTCGCCATGAAAACCATCATGTATTCTTTGAACACGCCTAGAAATAACGCCTGTGACCTTTTGTATTGGATTCCTATGTATTAAAACATCAACTCTATTGTTTTCTAAAAATTCATTTAAAATCTTAATTTTCTTATGTTTATCTTGAGGTCTAAATCCTAAACTTTCCCAATACTTTTTCATTGAAGTCTTGATATTATTGACTTCTTTGAACTTTTTTTCTATTTGTGAGAAAGCAACAGCGTTATCACTGCTTAACATTACATTGCCTTCTTTTATATCTAAATGGGCAGATGCTTTTAAATAAACTTTACTTCCTGATTTCTTAATAGAACGAGATTTATATAACCCATTTTTTATAAGTCTATTATTAATAATAGGCATAATATGAGCAATAATAGCAGGATGCCATATCCCCTCTCCATTTTCACCAACTAAAGCTAAATATTTATTTAATTCAGTAGGAACTCTTCCATCCTTTTTTTCTTTTTGGATAAACTTATTAAAAGATGATGAATCTTTAAATATACTTGTGACTTCCTGCATATAATAATTTGATG
>TARA_R110002074_G_scaffold200465_2_pt1 | contig 12211 bp, 15 predicted proteins | sample TARA_R110002074 | Tara Oceans TARA_R110002074 (sample SAMEA4397215) | marine metagenome | biome: Polar Biome; feature: [MIX] marine epipelagic wind mixed layer (ENVO:01000061); material: water (ENVO:00002006), including particulate matter (ENVO:01000060) such as... | depth 10-100 m
GATAAATTCATGTCTGACATTCGGGGATGGCAATCGTACTATATAGAAGCGGGAATTGCAAAAGGACCAGTGAACGGCGAACAATATTTTGTTGAGGATTCAGTAAAAGAACGTCTGGAATTGGTCACACTACCTGATGCGTGGTTTACTAGATGGGTCACGGATGAGAGTATAAATTATGGAAAGGATATGACAAAGTGGCAAGTGCAACTCACTAACAAATATCGAAAACTTACTGGAAATGACTTTATATATCTTGGTGGAGAATTTCACGAAGATATCAAACTAGTTCATTTTACGCACAGAATGAATCAACCCCATAACTGGGAAGACTATAAAAAGTTTGTATGAATAAAGGAGAATATAAAATGAAAATTATTACAGCAACAGCAGTTGCTTTGAGTTTGACCATAGGTAATGCTTTGGCAGATGTTAAAATTAAAGGAAGTGATTACTATGAAGGAAAAACTGTTACCATCTATGTTGGTGCAGGAGCAAGTGGCGGCACAGGAATGTATGGTCAACTTGTTAAGAACTGGATTGGTAAATTTATCCCCGGCAATCCAGATATAAAGGTAAAACATGTTTCTGGCGGTGGTGGTGTTCGTGTCGGTAAACAAGCAGTAGCAGGAGTTATTGATAGCACTGAAGGTCTATCAATTATTATGTTTCCCGGCTCTATTTCCCTTGCAGGATCAGCAATCCCAACTGAAAAAAGTATTAATTACAAACCAACTGACTTCCCTGTTGTGGGTTCTCTGTTGAATGAAGCAAGTGTTATGGCAGTAGATAAGAACCTTGGTATCAACAACATTAAAGATTTGATGGGCAAACCTACTGTTTGGGCATCATTTGGTAAGACTTCTTCTGCAACAGTTCTACCTAAAATGGTTGCTGAATTCTTTGATAACATTGAAGTTAAAATTGTTCGTGGTTATAAGGGTTCTGGAAATGCAATCAAGGCAATTGCTTCTGGTGAAGTTAATGCCCTTGCGGTTTCTATGTCAACATTTTCTAAGAAGGCAAAGGTCGTACCACAGGGTCTAAGTTATATTGCAGCAGTAGGTGATAAGTCATCTATTCCTGTTGGTGTTCCTGATATACTAGATATCGTAAAGCCGAAATATAAGAAGTATTTTCAGTTTTATGCAGATACTAGTCCTTTAGGTCGTAGTTTTTACGTTCACAAATCAACTCCAGCAGAGTATCAGAAAATTCTTACGGAGAGTTTTGATCGTATGCTGGTAGATAAAGATTTTCTTGCATTTGCTAAGAGTAAGAAATTAGCAGTTAATCCTGTTAGTGCAAAACTTTCTAATCAGAAGTTGAAAGACATTGAGAATATTGACCCCGATGTTCAGAAATATTTGCGTGACCTTATGTGGAAGTAATGTGTGAAAACATTAATTTGGTATAGGTCAGCACTTCGACATGCGATAGCAAAGAAACTACAATTCAGTGGATTCAATGCTATCGCAACTGACCAGTATGAACATATAAAATATGAAGAAACTGCAAGGCGTATTCAGACTTGTGGAATTGACATATTTGAAGAACATAAGTTTGGATTGAATACCAAACCTATTTACAAGATACCTCCAAATAAAAAGACAGAGGGTCTTCCTGATTTAATCACTCTACTATCACGCAAAGCGCAAAAGTTAGTAGATATGGATAGAATTATTGACTGTATGTGGTCGGGAGGAATTGACAGCACTGCTACTATTCTTATACTTAATAGTGTTGCAAAGCGGGGTCAGTTACACGTTATACTGAGTGAGGGTTCTATAGAAGAAAACCCTAAACTATATGAAGATTTGGTAAAACATCTCCCACACCAAATTAGTTATGATAAAAACATAAGGTCGCTAATTAAGAATGACCATATAACTGTTCATGCAAATGAAGCAGACACAAACTACGGCATGACAGGTCCAGCAACCCCTCTATGGAAAACTAATACCTTATATTTTAAGTTACGCTATGGTCATCAGAATAGGGTGTTAAGAGATTTTGCTGGCATTTGCTATGACAAAGTTGAATTTGAATTACCTATATTCAAGGAGCAAGAACTATTCATTCCACAAACAGAAAGTCTATTTACTGATTGGGATGTTCTTCGTTGGTTTATTGATAAGACGTTAAGGAATGAAATTGTAATAAATAGAGAACCGCAACATGACCCCGGCAATCCAAAGGGATTAACATATTCTAAAATTGGTGTGAAATCTCACTATGATATGGCAAAGTTTCCAGATGACTTTTTGTGTGATAGCGAAGATAGTGCGAAGAATGTTTTACAGTCTCCTACATATTTAGATTTGAAAATGGAATTGAGGGATTACATAGCACAAGAATGGGATAGAGAATACGCATACACTAAGGGAAATACTGCTTCGTATTCTCATGGGCAAATTGATATGTTTACTAGTAAAGAGATAAACCCGTTAGGATTAGAGAGTAGAAATGTTGCTCTTTGTGAAGATGGCGAAATTATAAGAAGGGATCAGATGAATGACATAGACCCGTTTGAGTTTATAGCACCATGAAGATAATACTACAAGACAACATGATTGTACCGGGACCAGATATTCATCTTGTTCAACCAAGAAAGATTTTAATTATGGGGTTACCCGGTTCGGGTAAAACTTGGTTAGGAGAGAGATTATCTAAAATATTAAGTAAGCCGTATTGGGATGCAGACGTTGTTCGTGATATATATAATGATTGGGACTTTACTGTAGAAGGTAGAGAAAGGCAAGCACAAAGAATGTGCCGTCTGGCAGACTTAGACCTACTTTCATTCACAGGGTTTGTTTGTCCTACAGAAGAAACTAGAAGACAATTTCAGCCCCACCATATTATATGGATGGATACAATTAAAGAGGGCCGTTATCAGAACACGAATAAATTATTCGTTGCTCCAGATAAATACGATGTGAGAATTACCAAATGGATAGACGAAAACCAACTACTCAAATGCTTGGAAGATTTCAACCTTGGCATGAAGGACATACCCAACTATTCAAACGTGCTTATGCAAAAACTGGGCAAGTTGCAATAATGGTTCGTGACACTGGCGAAGGTTGGTTTAACGAAGAGGATACTGCTACCGCACTAAAGGATGCAGGATATACTAGGGACAGAGATTACGAAATCATTCATGTTCCTAATATTGTTAATATCACTTACGGCAGAAATGTTGGATACAAAATTGAACAAGAGAGGCTTGACGAAGAGATTGAACGGATTTCTGCTACTAACATTAGAAAAGTTTTTAGTCAGTAGGTTGCCAATCTAGAGGTAGACACTCTGGGAAAATTCTCTTATATTCTTCAAATCGTTGAATAGCGAAGTCTTTGTCATGTCTTAAAAGACCACGTTTCTTACGAATACGAATAGAGTGACATAGTGATATCTTATCATATACTATGATTGAGTTCTTGTCAAGGTTAAAGTCCATAGAACAATTGTATAAGAATATAAGTTTATCCATACGTTCCCACCCCAACCAACGTCTAATCATTCTCAAGTCCCAATTGGGGTCACCAACACAAACAGCTTCCCAATCCCGTAAACCAGTAAGATTGCCCTCTTCATCAACAAGGATATTTTGTCTCCACAAATCACCATGAAGTAAACATCCCCGCCAATGATTATCTAAATTAAAATACTCATCAATTGCTTGTTTGGTAAAATCATCTTTATCATTACAGGCGATTAAGTCGGATACATCTCTCTCAGCAGGAAATTTTTTCTTATCTGGTCCTGTATACGGTGAACTATGTAATTCTACTAGAAGGTCTGTTAACTGTTCAACAAAATTATCACCGGGAACTTCAAGTTGTTTTCCTTCAATCCATGCACCTTCCATCATTTCGCTCAATGAAACCATGATACGATCTCCTCATAATTTGTAAATATATTTGTATAGTCTGGGTTGGGTATGATAGGAATTTTACCTACCACTATTGGTCGCAAATTATAATAATCAGCAATCTTCTTCATTTCTTTATCTTGGTCATTAACAAAGTCTTTATATGTAATGATGGGGACATTATATTTTTCCATAACCTTATTTGTAAACTCTTCTCTTGCCACAAACTTATTAAAATCCCGCAATGATGCAGTAAATGAACTCGCAGGGGGTGTTACCCTCTTATCAAGGTCATAGGTTCCATATTCTCTGGGTCTTGGATATCCCTTTGTGCTACATCTCATACATGTCAATTCATAACAGAAATGCGACACCTTATCTTCATTAGTAAACCACACTAATTTAAATCTGTCAAGTATCTTTTGTGCTATTTTAATTTTGTCTTCATATAAAAGGTTGACAGATTCAACGGTGTTGGTAAATTGTGGCGGCATTGCTTTTACCAAATAAGGAATAGGAAAATTATCTAAATGATGTAATCTATCTTCTATATCTTGGTCAGTTAGCAAGTCTTCATTCACATAAAAGTCAATGTCAACCTTAGTTGTTTTCAGAATATCTTTGCGTGTAAGGTCTGCTTTTTTATTTCTACCAAACCATTCGTTGCCTTCCACCAAATTAAAAACTCGGCACATATATTCCATTGGGTAATATGAACCATTACGAGTAACACATACCATACAGAACTCACTCATTGATATCAAACCAGTTCACTACTTCCATATAGTTGATGAACTTATCCTCATAATTTACGTCAATTTTCAGTGGCATAGGTATTCTTTTTTTCAAAGGATTACCGAAATACTGCCAGAACCAATCATATAAATCATCAATATTATTTTCTGGGTCTGCACAGAAATCCTCGTACATTATTAGTGGTTCGTTCTTTAAGAACCCGTATGCTTTATATAGTCTCCAGAATAAATCTTGACGTTTAATAAATCTTTCGTACTCTTCTCTTGTTGCAACCAAACTTTTGTCTTTTATTTGTGGTTGACTTTCAGAAGAATATACATGATTAATACCTGTTCTAAGTCTGGCAACATGACTAAGAAATTGCTGGCACTTATCTCTACGATACAACCATATCTTAGGCATATCATTTAGAACCCATGCAAGATCGTGTTCTGGGACATAGTGTACAAGAATCTTTAAGATGTGTTTTTCATTAGCAAATGGTGCATCTTTTATATTTCGATAGTCGTTCTTTTTCAACCACGAATTAGGGTCTTGCATTCCATAAACATTACATAAATACTTCCTGATAAACGTGCAACCCGCACGGGAAGTAGAAACCATTCCAATTCTGTTCATATAAATATATATAATGAATACTTTTGAAGATATATTACCCTACTGGACTAATGAATTGTGGGTAGGGCGAGTGAGTAAGATTGAGCATATGAGTAGTCTTAAATGGAACTCTCATTTGTGGTTAGGGTTTGGTAATATTGAAATCACTAAAGACCACAGCATTTTTGATAAATACAAACCGACATTCTTTGCTGTTAAGGAAGATGATAAAATTATTGGAGTAAACAGCGGGTTTAGAACAGACGACAAAATATATCGTTCTAGGGGGTTATGGGTTAACCCAAACCATAGGGGAAAAGGTCATTCTAAGACTTTACTAGAACAAACTATAGCGCAAGGACGTAAGGAGGGTTGCACATATATATGGACTATGCCACGAAAAAGTGCCCTTCCTGCCTATGAATCTGTTGGTTTTAATAAAATTGGTGGGTGGATTGATGAAAAGGTCGAGTTTGGACCTAACTGTATCGCAATGAGAAAACTTATAAATATATAAAAAAGGAAAAGTCAATGGCAATACCATCCTCAAAATCAACATTCAAAAGTTATTGTCTTCGTGCATTAGGTGATGGGGTTATTGATATTAATATATCTGATGACCAAGCAGATGACCGTATTGACGAAGCACTCCAATATTTTGCTCAATATCACTATGATGGTATTGAGAGAATGTATCTTAAACATAAAATTACATCAGCAGAGGTAACACGGGCACGTTCAAATGCAGATGCGTCAGTGACAGATGGCGTGGATAATACTGCTACTGCTACATGGTCAGAGGGTAAAAATTATATTCCTTTACCTAGTGCGGTTGTTTCAGTTTTACAGGTATTTCCTCTTACTGACACTGGTGGGGGCAGTAATCTATTTGATGTACGCTATCAGTTGCGCCTTAATGACCTATTTGATTTATCCTCTACGTCAATTATTCATTATCAAATGGCAATGAATAATCTAGACCTTTTGTCTCATATTCTTATTGGTGAGACACCAATTCGTTTTAATCAGCACATGAACCGCCTTTATCTAGATACAGATTGGGAGAGTAATTTTGTTGCTGACCAAGATTATATTATCATTGAGTGCTATCGTAAACTAGATCCTAATACCTACACAGACGTTTATGATGATATTTTCCTCAAGAGATATGCAACTTCATTAATTAAAAAACAGTGGGGAGCAAACCTTTCTAAGTTCTCTGGCGTAGCAATGCTTGGGGGTGTAACTATGAATGGGGAACAGATATACTCTCAGGCAATAGAGGAGCAACAGAGGTTAGAAGACGAAATCAAACTCGCATTTGAGTTACCTTTAGATTATATGGTGGGGTAATATGGCAGTTAATAAGTTTTTTCATTCTAGCAATCTTACAGCGATTGCTTCAGAACAAACTCTATATTCTAATATAGTTTCAGAAGCAATTGTTCACAGAGGACATTCTGTATATTATATTGACCGCACATTAGTTGCGGAGGATACTGTTTTGGGTGAAGATGCTTTGTCTAAGTTTGACACGAAATTTTCTATAGAAATGTATATGGAGAATGAAAGTGGTTTTGGAGGAGAACGTGAAATTATGTCTCAATTTGGTTTGCAGAATCTTAGTGAAGCAACTTTTGTTGTAAGTAAGACAAAATTTGATGCTGCAACTGATGCAGCACGTCCTTTCGAGGGGGATGCAATATATCACCCAATATTAAAAAAACTGTTTCAAATCAATTTCGTAGATCATGATGAACCCTTTCATCAACTAGACAGTAACCCAGTATACAAACTTAAATGTCGTTTGTTTGATTATGGGTCAGAAACAATTAACACAGGTATTTCAGAAATTGATGCCATTCAAGATTCGTTATCTATTTCAAGTTCAGATTATCAATTAACTCTTGAACAGACAGCGGCGGTTACAATTAACCAAGAGATTAGAATTGACCATGCAGCTATTAATGGAAGTGGTCTTCTATTAGATGAAACTGATGGTGATAATATTATTGGTGAAAATGAGAATCTTGGTGGAGAAAGTATTTTACTTGAAACTGGGGGTGTTGAATATATAATACAAGAAGATTATGTAGTGGGTGATGGGGTTATAGATAAAACATCTCAAAATGATTTATTTGAAACACTGGATGATGATATCCTTGATTTTTCTGAATCAAATCCGTTTGGTGATGCAGGGAGTTCAAACTAATGACTACAGGTCAAATTAGTTCTACTGAACAACTATTGTATTCTAATTTGGTTGCAGAAGCAATTCAAATTCACGGACATGATGTATTTTATCTGGACAGAGAACTAGTTGCAGAAGACAATATTCTAGGCGAAGATGCTTTGTCTAAGTTTAACACACAGGTAGCCATCGAAATGTATATGGAGAATGGTGAAGGTGGATATGCTGGTGAACGTGAGTTAATTACTCAGTTTGGTCTTCAAGAACTTAGTGAAGCAACTTTTGTTGTAAGTAAATCACGCTATCAGGAATTAACAAAACAGTTTACTATTGAAGAAGGCACTGATACTACTGGTGGTTCAATTGTATTAGAGAGTGGAACACTTTCAGCAGATAAGTTTGAAGACGCTATTTCTTACTTAGTTTCAGAGGCAGCAGTAACAGATGCAGATAGACCACTAGAAGGCGATTTGATTTATCATCCAACACTGAAAAAATTATTCGAAATTAATTTTGTAGACCATGATGAGCCGTTTCATCAGTTGGACAATAATCCAGTATACAAAATGAAATGTCGTCTCTTTGAATATAGTTCAGAGGACTTGGCAACAGGTATTGATGCAGTCGATGCTATCGAAGACGCTCTCACAAATCTTTCTTCCGATTATCAATTTACATTGGAACAAGATTCTAGTCTTAGCCAATTCTTGCGTATTGATTCTGCCCAAGAAAACACAGGTCTTCTGTTGGGGGAGGGGATATTTGGTTATTCTACATTACAAATACCAGACTTTGGTGTGCAGAACGATGGGGCTAGTGCGCTTGGTTGGGCAAATTCTTCTATGGATGTTCTTAACGGAACAATTACAGGTCAATCAGAAACATATGTGAGAACTGGGGCTGAAGGACAGTTTGAAATTTGGGTATATGTAACAGCACTACCATCTTCGGGTTCTTATATGGCAATTTTAGATACTGGTGGTTCATCTGTTGCATATGGTGATGGCGGTTCTGCTAATCATTATCGTTTTGGTATTGATTATCAGGGTAATCTAGCATGGCATAGTTATTCCAGTGGGTCAGCAACGCCAACAACAACAACACTTGGAAGCAAATTCACTACTGGTTCTTGGCATCATTTCTTGGTAAGTCAAGATGTTGATAGCGAAAGTAACAAGCGTATGAGAATATATATTGATGGCAACAAAGAATTTGATGAAGCCAGTGGAAATGCATATGAAAATATTATAGGTTCTACTGGTTATAATCTGGGATCAACCTCTGCTGGCACTGTTGCTACAGGCGGGTCTACTAATATTACATACGCAAGTCTTAATGGATTCCTTTCTGGCTTTGTTGCACATGTAGGTAACTTTGAGACACTTCTTGGTGGAACTGAAGGAACACTATCTTCAAGACTTGATACATCATATACTGCTCGTACTATGGATGAAACAGGTGGTCTTACGCTTGATACCAATACTCTGACGTTTGATGATAATAGTCAAAACAACGACTTGGCATCACCTCAAGAATTGGTATTTCCACAAAACGATACTTTGGGTGCTGCTTACAATCTTCTCTACAATACAGCAGATGATGCTACAGACTACATTATTGGTGAGGATGAGGATGTCGGCGGTCAATCATTACTTCTAGAAGGTGGTGGTTACCTTATTTCAGAGGACTATATAATAGGTGGGGGGTCTGCCACAGGAGATAGACAGGTCGCACAAAATGATTTATTTGAAACACTAGATGATAATATTCTTGATTTTTCAGAATCAAATCCATTTGGTGATGCAGGGAGCGCAGAATAATGCTAGGACAACAATTTTATCATGAGACAATTCGTAAGGTTGTAGTCTCATTTGGTACACTATTTAATGACATTAGTTTAGTTCGTAAGGACAATGCTGGAGTGGTTCAACAAACTATGAAGGTGCCGTTAGCATATGGACCAAGGCAAAAGTTCCTTGTTCGGCTTTCTGAGGATGCAGACCTTACTAAACAGGTAGCGGTTACGCTGCCTCGTATTGGTTTTGAGATTGCTGGAATTACTTATGATCCCGCACGAAAACTAAATCGTGTGCAGAAATTTAAGAAAGTTAAAACAGGTACTTCAACTCAACTAGAATCTCAATTTATGCCTGTTCCATATAATATTAATTTTACTCTTTATGTTTTAGCAAAAAATTCAGACGATGCGTTGCAAATTGTTGAACAGATGCTTCCTTACTTTCAGCCTGATTACACAATTACAATGAAAGATAATCCTGATATGGGTACAGTAAAGGATATACCTGTAATACTCAACAGTATTTCCTATGAAGATGATTATACAGGAGACTTTACAAATAGACGGGCAATTATATATACTCTTGATTTTACCTGTAAGTTTTATCTATATGGTCCTGTTACATCTAGTAAGGTTATTAAGACTACACAGATTGACCAGTATACAGACCTACCTGATAAGTCCCCAACTAGAGAACAAAGATATACTGTTAAACCTAATCCTATTAGTGCTGATGCAGATGATGATTTTGGCTTTAGTGAAACAACTTCATTTTTTCAAGATGCTAAAAATTATGATACGGAAAGCGGGACTGACAAATAATGAAACAGATTGACGAAGCATTGGGTGTTATAACACCCGATGAATTTATGAAAGAAACTTCAAATATTACTAAGATGACGCCATCTGATGTTTCTCGTTATCCAGACAGTTTGGTAGATGGGGATGTAGATGTTGATTACAAATATCAAAGAGATAATTTCTATCGGTTGGTTGAGCAAGGTTCTGCTGCAATTGAAGGAATATTGGAACTTGCAAAAGAAGGAGAGCATCCAAGAGCATATGAGGTTGCTGGAAATCTTATCAAACAAGTCTCAGAAGTTACCGAAAAACTAGGTGACCTACAAGAAAAAATGAAGAAACTAAAAGAGGTTCCAGATCATGCACCAAAGAGTGTAACTAACGCATTGTTTGTTGGTAGCACTGCTGAATTGCAAAAAATGCTAAAGGAAAAATAATGTATGAATATCCATGTAAAATTGTTAAGGTAATCGACGGTGACACAGTAGATGTAGATATTGATTTAGGGTTCGGTGTTTGGTTAAAGAAACAGCGCATTCGTTTGTATGGAATTGATACTCCAGAATCAAGGACTAGTGACAAGGAAGAAAAAGTCTATGGTCTTATGGCAAAAGGATTTGTTCTAAACCATCTACCACTAGAGTCTATGCAAGTATTACGCACTCGCAAAGATGGCAAAGGTAAATATGGGCGTATTCTGGGAGAGTTCATTTACAACTATGAATATGATGGGGTTGAAATCAAATCTACTGTAAATGAAGAACTCATCAAAACACACAATGCAGTGCGATATCATGGGCAATCTAAGGATGATATTGCAGCAGAGCATTTGGCAAATAGGGAGTTACTAAAATAAACATAATATATAATGGTCTTACGCAGGATGAACTAGATAAAAACTTTTATCATGGTATGCTGCCGTTTCGTGAAGATGGTAATCCTGTGTCAATGAAAGATAGACCTTCACTACTGAAGGATGCTGCGAAATTAAATAATGAAAGAACTAAAGAAGCAATAAGACGCTTCAATCCTCAAGTAAATATTTCATATGGCAGTCATCCTAAAATGAAATATGACCTGTATTCAGCGGGAGAGAATACTCCTGTAATGGTAGTATTTTCTGGAGGTGCTTTCCTACGAGCAAAAAAACAAACATTTTCTCTGTGGGCAAATCTTTTAGTTCCTAATGGCATATCTCTTATTGATGTTGGTTATCCTCAAATAGATGACACTCCATTACTTAAAATGATTAATAATGCAATTTATTTGATAAATCATGTGCGAACAGAAATATCTGATAAAGTAATCTTAGCAGGACAATCTTCGGGAGCATCAGTTATTGCTTCTGCTGCTATTAAACTGGCAAATAAAGATAGTCTTGAAAATATTATCGGAATATATCTTGCGAGTGGTTATTATGATATGCGTCCAATGCAACTTTCTGCTAGAGGCAATTATATGAAACTTACCCCAGAGCAAGCAACTATGTGTTCTGCCATATGCACAGTATATAAACCTCTACCCCCCACAATGATTACAGTTGGTCAGTTAGAAACAGGACAATCTCTAACTCAGAACGGTGATTTTTATCGGGAACTACTACGATACAACACTCCTGTTATAAGAGAGGTGATATTTATGAAAAATCATTTTGCTATAGCAGATGAACTATACTATGATAATACAAAATCATGGAAGTTCATACAATCCCTTCTTCATAAATAGTATTATGAATGATATAACCTATCTAGGTAATCCTAATCTCAAGAAAGCAAATGTCGCCCAAAACTGGACGAAAGAAGAACTTATTGAGTATCAGAAATGTATGGATGATCCTCAGTACTTTATACAGACATATGTAAAGATTGTCTCTCTGGATGAAGGTTTAGTGCCGTTCAAGATGTATGATTTTCAGAAAGAAATGGTAGGAACCTTTCATAGTAATCGTTTTACTATCTGTAAATTACCCAGACAGTCTGGTAAATCCACCATCATGGTTTCCTATCTCTTACATTATGCACTGTTCAACCCAAGTGTTAATATCGCAATTCTTGCAAATAAGGCAGCGACGGCTCGTGACCTACTATCACGTTTGCAGCTTGCATATGAACATCTGCCAAAGTGGTTACAGCAAGGAGTAATGTCATGGAACAAGGGTTCTTTGGAGTTAGAAAATGGGTCTAAAATCTTG
>TARA_R110002074_G_scaffold109131_1_pt1 | contig 12207 bp, 16 predicted proteins | sample TARA_R110002074 | Tara Oceans TARA_R110002074 (sample SAMEA4397215) | marine metagenome | biome: Polar Biome; feature: [MIX] marine epipelagic wind mixed layer (ENVO:01000061); material: water (ENVO:00002006), including particulate matter (ENVO:01000060) such as... | depth 10-100 m
TCCGCGGAGGTTGTTTGGCGCTGCACGAAACATTGAGAATGGCGGCTCGCTGACCATTTTGGCAACCGTTTTGGTGGATACCGGCAGCCGTATGGACCAGGTTATCTTTGAGGAATTTAAGGGCACGGGGAACATGGAGCTGGTTTTATCGAGAGACGTTGCGAATCAGCGAATCTTTCCCGCGCTGGATATTTCGAAAAGCAGTACACGCCGTGAAGAGCTGCTGTTGGATCCAAAAGATTTAGACAAAATAAGAGCATTGCGCCGGGCGCTTGGCGGTCTTAAACCGCTAGAGGGCACAAAAAAGCTGGTTGAGCTGCTTGAGAAGTACCCCACAAATGCCGAGCTTCTGAAAAACATCCCCGGGCCAGGATGATGATGCGTGTGAGTGATGACCTCGGGAAAACCGGGGCAGATTTATTTCCCTGCTATTCCTTAAGCCGGACAAGCAACCGGCCATCCTCAACCTGGACATAATCCACACCCGCTGCAAAGGATTGCCAGAATCCCGGGTTGGCGCCGAACTCGTTAACCAGGTCCACATTCTTGAGGTTACCCAGCCAGGCATTCGGAATGGGTACGCCCATGAGGCTGACGCCCTTTAACTTAACCAGGGGTCGACCGTTAGCAAAGGACAATTCTACACCGGCATTTACTCTTAGGGTTCTGCCACCGAGTACAGGGAAGTCCTCTTCAAGAGGCACCAGAAGGAGGGCGCTCAGCAGATTGTCCGAAAGGTCGACTGCGAGTCTCTGAGCCAGATCGGTGTTATTGGCCAGCATACTGTTGAGTTCCCTCTCGCTGAAACGTACCTCCCGGCTGGCGCCTTCTTCAGTGTAAGGTACCGGCTGCAACGGGCGGCCAGGTTCACCGCCTTGGGTATCAATACCCAGACTATTCAGCTTGTTGTTAAGTGAATCCTGTTCACTGGCATTCAGGGTTACGGGTTCGAAGTTCTCAGGAAACACATAGTTGCTTAACCACCAGTAACCAGCGCCGACGGTGGCAACGATGGTGAGCAGCACAATGCCAAAGACATGCAAGCCACTGAAGCCCTTCTTTTCGGGTGGCGGCGCTGATGCTGTTTTATCCTCGGTTGTATTACTCATTGCGAATGTCACCTGATTGCAGTTTGAAACCGCTTTGACGCGGTCTTTAGAACAATACCCTAGCTTGAGGTGTTTTTCGCCCCGGCTTTCTGATGTGGGCCGTTTTGTTGTGCTAGATGATGCTGTGGACTGGCATTGGTGTATCTAATTAGGTGCACGAGCGTCTTGTTCAGGACCGATTCATGATGAGTGTGTCTCTTTTGCATTTTTGTAACCTTTTGAAATATAAAAAAATGTAAAGTTTGCTTCGCGTGTATTTCTGATATTCTCGAATGGTTCAAAAAGCTGACAAGTGCCTGATGGGACGATGGAGAAAATGGGATTTACATCAATGAAAATGAAATCGCTGCTCGTTTTTTTATCTCTGAGTGCCACCTCACTGGGTGCCGTTGCGGATGACACAGCCGATGCCGCGCTGGGTGGCGGTATTGGCGGAGCGATTGGGGCTGCCATCGGCAACGAGGTAGGTGGCAGAGATGGTGCGATTCTCGGCGGTGCCGTCGGTGCGGCAACGGGAACGGCCATTACCACCAAAGATCAGAGAGAAGACTATTACGACCATGATCGCCGCCGTGATGACTACGACGATCACCGGTCTTACGGTAAGTCTCGTGGCCATTTCTGCCCGCCGGGTCAGGCGAAAAAGGGCAACTGCTGACACATCACCTTGTTGTTCCTTGGCGACGTGGAAGAAGAACGTCTATCGGCGGTGTGCGAGGCTGCCCGCCATATTCCACTGGCGGCTTTTGAGCTGAATGTTGCGGGTCTGGGTTGTTTCGGCCAGCCCCGTGCCCCCCGAAATCTTTGGGCGGGAGTCCAGCCGGCGGCTCCCGTTGCCAGTCTCCATAGCGTGATTAAAGGCCAAATGGAGAACCTCGGATTAACAACGGAAAGTCGGGCATTTCGTCCCCATATCACCCTGGCCAGATTCAAGCGCCAGCCCGGTTCAGTTCAGAGCTTGCTGGCCGAGTATGGGGAAACGGCTTTTGGGTCGTTTCAGGTGGATCAGTTCGTACTCTTTGAGAGCGAACAGCGCTCCGGTGGTTCGGTATACACAGTGATTGAAAGCTTTCCTTACATGGCCACGGCCATGCGCATGGGCCGGGTGGGCATCATTGAAGGATAATCGGTAGCTGACCCATGCGAATTGGCGACGTGCTTTATCTCAACCCCGGCGCTTTACTCTGCCGGTCACGGTAGGGCGGCTGGAGGTGAGTGAAGACGGTGTAGCGGCCAAGAAGTTTCCCAACGATCGGGATGCTTTGGTGAATACCTATACCACATTGCGAAACGGGAGGTTCGATAGGCCGGACCAACTACGCCAGGTGTTCCCCTCGTTGGACAATTTCAAATACCGCGACAAATGGTGGGTTATCGATATTGGCGGCAACAATTTACGGCTGATTGCCTTCATTGAGTTTCGTGATAACCGCATGTACGTGAAACATGTTTGCAGCCATGCCGAGTACGACCGGCTGACTGATAAATATAGGCGCACTCGGGAGTGAGGATTATGTTATCGCCTGCTTTTGTTCAAATTAGAGACGCGCTGGCTCAGGCGCCATTTGTGGCCCGTATTGAGACTCAGGATGACTATGAGCGTGCGTTAGAGCTGATGGACCAGTTGGTGGAAGATTATGACGACAATAAGCCTTTGATTGAGGTTCTAGCCGTCAGCATTGAACGCTGGGAGGATCAGGCTGCCGAATCTGCCAGAGCTGGGGTCAAAGGGCAATGTGAGCAAAATTCTCAATGGTGCCGAAGGAAAACAGCTGACTCGTAAACACATGGAAGCGCTTGGCAAGCGGTTTTGGGTGCCTCCGGCATTGTTTTTCTGAGCGAAATCGGTATTAATCGGGGGGATTACCATCTCACTATAGGTTAAATAATAATCACTCCGGGCAGGTTTCGATACTTCATTTTGCCCACTATACTGACATTTGATGAATGTAAAGGAGTACGTGAAATGAACAGGATCGCAATCACCTTATTCTCAGCTCTGTTGATCGCGCCAGTAAATGCGTTCGCCGAGAGCATGATGACAGATGCCCCTGCGAATGCAGAACTGTATTTTGTTCAACCAAGCGATGGGGCAACGGTTGAGGGCACCTTCAAGGTAGTGTTTGGTCTGCGGAATATGGGCGTCGCGCCTGCGGGTGTCGAGAAAGCGAGTACCGGGCATCACCACTTGTTGATTGACACTGAGGTGCCGTCCGATTTGAGCAAGCCGCTTCCAGCCACCGATCAAATCAAGCATTTCGGTGGGGGGCAAACAGAAACAGAGATTACGCTGCAGCCTGGCGAGCACACCTTGCAGTTGTTGCTTGGCAATTATGCGCATGTGCCGCACAGTCAGCCGGTTGTCTCTGAGCAGATCACGATCACCGTTGAATAACTGAGCTCGGGGTGGAACGGCCGATGGGCTCGGATATTCGTGCGCGGCTTTAACCAACGCATCAGATTGATTTTCTGAGGGTCTTCCAGGTTAAATCGGTTCTGCTTTAGAGAAAAAAACCGAACCGCCGCACGCAGACATCAACATCAAACTCCGCGCCTATTGCCACCACGGCAACGCTTCTGATGTCCGCTGGTTGTAGCTCAGCGCTGGTACGATGCGCCCGCAGTTGCTCGTAAGGCACGATGAATCGAGTCCATTGCGGTTCTACCGGCAAGGTGCAGCGAAAGGATTGCCAAGGCTTGATTAACTGATTCGTTTTTACGTGCAGATTATAGTCGTGCTCCTCTCCGCACAGCTCAACGAATAGACCCCGGTAGTCAGCATTCAACCAACTTGGCTCGATCTCAAGCTTCATCTGCACGAACCCGCCGTTGTTGTCTAGACGGGTTCTGCCAGTCAAACAGGCGCAGGGCGAGCTATGACGGTTGTCCTGTTGCAATGCCGCACTGGAAACGCCACCCATGACTTGGTCGCTGATCACAGTCCAGGGTGAAGATACATCTGGGCGTGCCCGATAAACATCGATCAGTTGTTCATCACGAACTGTGGGGCCTCGGGTTTTCAGGTGTTCGCTCATAAGCTTGAAGCACTCTTGGCAATGATTCAGAAACTCCGGTTACAAAAGTAAACCAAAAAAGTCGGGGTTATGCGGACGCTCGGTCGTTTTCTGTGGTTTCCAGTTTCACTCGAAAGCCACAGGCTGCGGCGTATTTGCTGAGTGTTCCCCAGCTAGGGTTTCCCCGGCCACGCTCAAGTCTGGAGATGTTGCTTTTGCTTGTTCCCAGTTTCTTGGCAAGACCCTCTTGGGTAAGGCCTGCTTTAGTTCTCATGGTGATCAGTTGGTCGATCAGGCTGAATTCTTCATGAAGGGCATCGTACTCTTTACGCACTTCAGGATTATCGAGTGCCTTCTGCTTAAACTGTTTGAAACTCATAGCTTTTTGACCTCCCTCAAACGCTCTTTTGCGCGGATCTCGAACAGCTCATCACCAAGTGACTTGGTGTGTGGTTCCCCACGGTTTGCTCCGTGCTTTTAGGTTATCATATATGATAACTCCGGCTATGGGAGATATCTTGAAAACCGGAGTGAAAAACCGTGAGAAACCGGGACAGATTTATTTTTTGCAGAGGATTGGGAATCCGTAAGTCGATGGCAGCGCCGGACGGGGCCAACTATGCTTGGGATACTATTCGCAGATGGTGGCGCGTCAACATAGACGGTTGCATGGTGCGCAAGATGAGTCGTAAGGAATAAAGCCATGCGCAGACTATTCTTCGGGCTGGAGATTCCCGCGCAGGTCAAAGCTCGCTTGTTGAAGGCGAGGGCAGAGGTGTCCGGTGCCAAATGGCAAAGTGTGGAGCAGATGCACCTAACCTTGATGTTCCTTGGCGACGTGGAAGAAGAAAGCCTATCGGCGGTGTGCGAGGCTGCCCGCCATATTCCCCTGGCGGCTTTTGAGCTGAGTGTTGTCCCCGTCAATGGGCATCTGAAACCTGCTCCATAACCGGGACTTTGTGCCACGTTGAGCGATCCATCCAGGGGTCGCGCAGGCCAATGTGCCCGATCCCGGGTAATTTGACGGCCAAAGCCAGAGGGTCAACACCAATATTGAGGCCGAGTATGTTCAGTTCAACACCTTCCCGGATACTCGCCATAAGGCCGAAATAACCATTGAGGGAGAACTGGTAACCCGAACCGCTGGGCGCTTTCGCAAATACTCCGTCAGCGAGATAGTCTTTTCCGATGGAAATGTTGGGCAGTGCAACATCCAGTTCGGGTACCTGCCGGATTATCCAGGCTACAAAGGTATTGCTGTTGGGCCCGGGCCAGGCTTTGTATTCATTGGCGAAGGGGTAGGCGTCGATAGCTGTCTGGATATTGATGATGGCGGCGTCCGCTTTCTCACCACGGAGATCTGCCAGCAACATCGGCGGGTTGCCATACCAAGCGGTATCCGGCTCACCGGGGCGGGACCGCACCGCCTTGTGACCCCAGCCAGTGACATCGTGAACCTCGTAGGTGGATGCCCCGCGCACCTTGGTCGCAATCCAGGTATGGACCGCAAAATTGCCGCGCCAATTATAAGCGCGGGCACCATAAACCTGCACAATGGCTTCTTCGGTCTGGCCGGGTAGTGGCGCAATGCCTGCGCTGGAGCGATCGGTGTCACGCCAGCTCTGGCCAGACTGACTGCTGCAGGCCGCAATCAGTGCGGGGCCTGCCAGCAGAACCAACAAAAATACTGTGGTTCTGATGAGCCATTGAAGGGGTTTAATCATTCCAGGGGTACCTCGGGCTGCATGCATTGGTTGGTGGTCAAAGTCCAATCAGTATACGTCTCATATAATCTCAAGTATCAATGCGAAGCATTACCGACAGCTGCTATTAAGGCTTCCGGCGGCTCAAAGAGGTGCCTTGGTCAGGTCTTGCGTTTTGCCCCTGCCTTGTCCTTTTGTTGTAATCGCCTCAGTTTATTTTCGCGGCTGGTACCCTATTGGCGAAGAGTTACAAAAATCCTAAGGCATCGAATCAAAGACTGATTTATGTTCCACGTCAGATTGATTCAAGGGTGCATAACAAGGATGTCTGAGAAATGGATTTGAGCCCGGTTTACCAGCCCCTTATTGCTGCACTCTGGTATCTGTTACCTCTTGCCATCATTGCGGGCCTGGTCAAATCGCCCTGGTTCAAGGGTAAGTTCGGTGAGTTCCTGGTCAACCTCTCCGTGCGGTGGTTCCTGGATAAATCCCGCTACCATCTCATCAAGAACGTTACCCTCTCCACGGAGGATGGCACCACGCAGATCGACCATGTTCTTGTCTCGGAATTTGGGGTCTTCGTTGTCGAGACCAAAAACATGAAGGGCTGGATCTTCGGTGGCCCTCATCAGCGTTCCTGGACCCAGAAGATTTACCGTTCCAATCACAAATTCCAGAATCCACTGCACCAGAACTACAAGCACGTGAAAACCCTGCAGACGCTGCTCGGGCTAGGTGACCATCAGATGCATTCATTGGTGGTGTTTGTGGGGGACAGCACATTCAAAGCGCCCATGCCGGAAAATGTCACGCAGGGCTTGGGGTATGTTCGCTATATCAAGTCGAAAACGGTTCGGGTGCTGAGCCTGGAGGAAGTGGCAGAGGCCAGAGAAAAGGTGGCATCCGGTCGCCTCAAGGCATCATTTGCAACCGACCAAGCACATGCTCGCTATGTGAGAGGCCTGGTGGCCGAGCGTAGCGGTAATGTGCCCCGTCGCCCGAGGACAGGGCTTCTCAAGCCCCTGGTTTTATTAGCGTTGATGTTAGGAGTCGGCGCGATCGGAGTGAACGCGTATTCGAATTTTGCTTCGCAGGCGATGGCAATAGCCACGAAAAGGAACGCTGAGCAGCGGGTTGATGGCGTACCGCAACCTACTCTTCGTCGATCTGAAAGCGAACCAAAAATTGATTCGAGAACCGCCGAGCCATCGGCTTCATCAAACGCGGGAGCTCAAAATGTTCATCAACAGCCCTCTGAGTTGTTTTTAGCAAGGCAGGAATGCAATTCTCTGATCGCTGCCGCTATTGGCAATCAGGATCCGCGCCTTTTGAGAGACAGGAATAAGGCGTGTGCACGGTATGAAGCTTTGAAGGGGGAAGTGAATTGAATCAGAAAGGCTTACTCACTGTTTGGAATGATGCCAAGGGGTTTGGCTTCATTACTCCTGAGGGCGGCGGTGAGCGGGTCTTTGCTCATATCAGCAGTTATGCAGGCCGGGGCCGGCCGGTTTCTGATCGCAAAGTGGCCTATAGCATCACGAAGGATAGCCAGGGCCGGCCGAGGGCAGGGCGGTTCCAGTATGCTGGAGCGGCAAAGGTTGGCGCCAGCATTGCTCCGGGAGTCTGGGTGGCCGCTGCTGTTGTGCTGGTGTTTTTCACCATTCTGGCTGGTCTGTTCCATCGAGGTTATCTGCCGGTCTCTATCTTGGCTGCCTACGGCGGGGTGAGCCTGGTGTTATTTGTGATGTACTGGATCGATAAGCGGGCGGCGCAGCGGGGTGGGCAACGTACGGCTGAGAACACGTTGCATCTCTTTGAGCTTTGTTGCGGCTGGCCCGGTGCACTTATGGCCCAGCAGGTTTTTCGGCATAAGACGCGAAAGGGGAGTTATCAGTTCGTGTTCTGGCTGGCGGTCGTCGCCAATCTGGGCGCTCTGGGTTGGCTGCTTGTTGCCCCGGAAGCGAGCACTTTGCGACAGCAATTGGATTTTGATTTGTTGAACTCTTTGCGGCCGCTTATCTGGTAGCTGACAAAGGACGATAAATCTATCCGGTTTTTCCTATAATGGCGTATCCCGAACCATCGCAGAGAACTTTATGCCAATCGAAAAGAATCAAGTGGTCTTGTTTCACTACAGTGTCAGTGATGACCAAGGCAAAGTCGTTGAAAACTCCCGTGGTGGCGAGCCGAACGCCTACCTGCATGGCCACGGCGGCATTATCCGAGGCCTTGAAGAAGCCCTGGAAGGTCGCGACGCCGGCGAAAACTTCAGCGTAACCGTCGCTCCGGAAAAAGCCTACGGGCCGCGCAAGGCCGATGCCATGCAGCGCGTGCCCATCAAGCATTTGATCGGTGCCAAACGCTGGAAGCCGGGCATGGTCGCCCAGGTGCAAACTGAGCAGGGCCCGCGCCATGTGATCGTCGCCAAGGTCGGCCTCAAGTTTGCCGATGTCGACACCAACCATCCGATGGCCGGTAAAACCCTGACCTTCGAGGTCGAAATCATCGAAGTACGCGCTGCCAGTCCGGAAGAGATAGCGCACGGCCACGCGCACGGGCCGGGTGGGCATCATTGACCGATAATCGGTAGCTGAAGCATGCAAATCTGTGTCATAGCGAAAACCGGGACAGATCTGATTTATCTGCGAACAAAAAGGCCGGCCCATAACCTGGCCGGCCTTTTGTTCTAAGCAAGGTTTGCGTATGGCAGCCTAGCGCCCTCCAATTGCTCCATCACGGCGCATGTCGGCTCCGCCAACAAAACCGCCCGGGGTGACCTGTATCAGGGACAACCCGCTGGTCAGGGTCGTGATGCCAACCGCATGCCCCCGGCCTTCTTCCAGATCGGACTCAAGTGCAGCGACATCATAATCCAGCGTCACGCCCGGGATGGGTGCCTCTAGAACGGTTGCTGAGGTAGAACTGCTGCTGTTCGTATTCTGGTAATGAGGCACATTGATGGCTTCCTGTGGGTCAAGTCCAAAATCAAACACGTTCATGATGGTCTTGGCGGTGTAACCAATGATCCGGGAGCCGCCCGGCGAGCCGGTCACCAGCGAAACCTGGCCATCCAGATCAAAGACAATAGTTGGAGCCATCGAACTGCGGGGCCGCTTTCCTGGCTGGACCCGGTTTGCAATCAGTTCGCCGGCACTGGAGGCGGGCTGGAAGCTGAAATCGGTCAACTCATTGTTGAGCAGAAATCCGCGGCCAGCCACCATTACCCCATTCCCGAATGAGCTCTCGATGGTAGTGGTCATCGATAGCGCATTGCCGAACCGATCGACAATGGAGACATGGCTGGTGCCCCCGCCCGGCTCATCCATGCCCGGAGCAGAGGGATCAAACACACCGGGGGGCGTGCCCGGTTCAACTACGCCAAGGTCATTCTCACCAATCAGCGCAGCGCGGGTTTCAAGGTATTGCTTGTCCAGCATGCCTTCAACCGGAACGGTGATGAAATCGCTGTCTGCAACGTACTTGTTCCGATCGGCGAACGCGATACGCATCGCCTGGGTAAAAAGATGAACCACTTCCTCGTCCAGTGGATTCCTGCCTGCCAGGTCGAAATTCTCCAGCACACCCATGATCTGACCGACGGCCAGTCCACCGGAAGACGGCGGGCCCATGCCGCAGACGTTATTGCCACGGTAAAGGATGCACACCGGCGGCCGCTCAATTACCTGATAATTGGCCAGGTCGTCCAGGCTCATCGATCCGGGAATGTTAAGATCGCCCTGGACGGCGCTAACGATGTCCTGAGCGATAGAGCCGGTGTAGAACGTATCTGCTCCACCACGAGCCAGCAGCTTTAGCGTATTGGCATAATCCCTGTTTTTGATAATTGTACCGGCAGGTTTGGCTTCGCAGGTCTCGCTGTCAACAAAGTAATTGAAGGCCGTGGGGTCACGGAAAAATAACCGATCCTCACAGGATGCGTTGCGGGCCAGGAGGCCGGCGACCTGATCACTGGTACGCTGGGTCAGAGAAAAGCCTTTCTGAGCCTGGGTGATCGCAGGTACGAAAAGGCGCTGCCAGGGAAGACGACCATATTGCGTATGCATGTACTCCATCATTCGCGGGATGCTCGGCACGCCCACGGACAGACCACTCTGCCACGCATTTAAAAAGCCGATTGAATTGCCTTCCTCATTCAAAAAAAGCGCTTCATCCACCGCCGCCGGTGCGGTTTCCCGGCCATCGATGGTGGTTGTGGTGCCGGTCTCAGCATCGTAATAAACGATAAACGCTCCGCCACCAAGCCCGCTTGACTGGGGTTCCACCAGACTGAGCATGGTCTGCACCGCGATCATGGCATCCGCCGCGGTGCCACCGGTTTTGAGAATTTTCGCGCCGGCTGCCGTGGCCAGCGGGTTTGCCGTGACGACCATTTCGCGCTCGGTAGTTTGAGCCTGTGGCAGGTCAGTTGCCCAGGCAGCGGGTACACCCAGCGATAGACAAAAAGCGACAGTCAACAATCGTTTTTTCATTGTTATTCTCCTGTGGCCGAGCTCTGCCTGGCCGCACCATTGATTGAATGATACTCGTCAAGAAGCGGGTGGCTCCGAGACGATGAAGGTCAGGCAATTACTGGGCCACGAAAAGGCAACGCCTTAAGATTCAGATGGGTTCGGCAATCCCGGGCATATCCCTGATATTGCAGATGTTAAATTATGTAAAATGCTTCGACATAACTGCTGCCTACCTGTCGGCGTTCGCAGTAGGAGGCGCTCGATCACGTTATAGACAGAGCCGGCTGCTGCGGTTTACTTGCGGCAACCCGCTTCATCCACGCCATGTCCAGCGGAACCAGCACGTTCAGGGCGAACAGTGCCCAACCCAAGGGCTGCAGGCTCTCCGCAAACCACACTATCAGGGCAAGGGACAGCAGGCTCCAGGTAACATCGACAACAACCATCAGGTTGAAATATTTCTCCAGCCACCGCTCATTGATGGCCATGGCGGCCATGTCCACGCACCACAGCAGCATCACGATGCCGACCACCAGGTAGAAGGTTGCGCCGGGGCCTCCCGCCCACTGGGCAATCGGCTCTGCGGCGAGAATGAGAGCTAACGCCAGAGGCGTGGAAAGGAATACATCGCTCAGGACGATTTGCTTCACACTGAATCGACGGACTAAGTTTTTCATGGGATCACCTCAATCGGATTTCGAAATGTGTTTGACTACGCTACAAAGCTTCTACCCAGGCGACGCCAGGCTCAATTACCTGTGAGGTAATGGTGCAGCCTACCCGTGGCCAGGATAATGGCTGAACAATCGGAAATTCATAGGAAACCCAATGAGCGCCTTCGGTACGCTGTTTAGAGAAATGCGGCAAGGTAAGCGCCTGAGCCAGATGGATTTCGCCCTTGCGTGCGAGGTGTCGGCAAAACACATCAGTTTTCTGGAAACTGGTCGCAGCAAACCCAGCAAAGGCATGGTTCTGCATTTAGCGCAGATGCTGCAATCGGATCTGGGCGGAACCAACCGCCTGCTGTCGGCGGCGGGTTACAGCCAGATATACTCCGACCAGGATTTGAGCGCGCCCGGCATGGCCATGATCAGGGAGGCGCTTGAGCACCTGTTGCAAGGGCACCTGCCGTACCCGGCGGTTGTTTTCGACCATGAGTATTATCTGGTGATGGCCAACCAGGCCATGCAGGAGATGATGGTAAGAATGGTGGAGTTGGGCGCCCGGTTCCCGGCCCGCCCAAACTTTTTGCTATCGCTGTTGGATGAGCAAGGCATGAAACCCTTTGTGGGCGATTGGGAGAACATCGCCTGCCACATGCTGCAACGGGTCTATCATGAGCATCTTGCAGGCCCGTTTCGGGATAGGACCAACCGATTGCTGGAGCAGGCCCTGACTGTGCCTGGAGTTCCGAAAAACTGGAAAAACCACGTGGTGGAGCACCTGGACTACCCTGCGATCCCCTTCACCCTGAATCTCGGGGATCAAAAACTCAGAATCTTTTCCACCATCGCAACGATCGGCACGCCCCTGGATGTCACCGCTCAGAATTTGCGAATCGAGCATTTCTTTCCGATGGATGAGGCCAGTAAGGCCTATTGGCAAGGTTGAAGTATGAAAATTGGCGTCATCGCAGATACCCACAGCAAAATGCGTCACTAAGCTCTGGCCGTATTTTAGGAACAAAAAGGCGAAGATCGATTTTAAATGATCGGTAGTCCTTCAGTCGCAGTCTTCAGGCGTTGCAGGGCCCGCCCCTCAACGAGCTTCTCTCGCTCCAAACAATTATTTCCTATTTCGAATATCATGAATGTTTGAGGTTGGTGAATAAGTCAACAGTTAACTTGGAGAATATAATGAGCAAGAACCCCGTAAAAGCGACATTAACTACTGCCATGATTGAGAAGCA
>TARA_R110002074_G_scaffold92570_1_pt1 | contig 12184 bp, 12 predicted proteins | sample TARA_R110002074 | Tara Oceans TARA_R110002074 (sample SAMEA4397215) | marine metagenome | biome: Polar Biome; feature: [MIX] marine epipelagic wind mixed layer (ENVO:01000061); material: water (ENVO:00002006), including particulate matter (ENVO:01000060) such as... | depth 10-100 m
AGCACTGGTGATCCCATCGCGCAATCCTGCGTCAGTCTCAGAGCGCCGAATCCACGCACGAAGCGTGTCAGGCCCGCATACAATTTTACCGGCAATCGACTTGATCGCCGCAGATTGACTGTCAAATTCACCATCCGCACAGAACGCATCCGCACTTCAGGCGCATATCTGTTTCCACATTTCTTCTTTTCCATAACCCAGTATCCTTACTTCTGGGTCTCCGGTAAAACCGGGGCGATTCAACTTGCTAAATATGTATTTTCGCTATGGTCTCTCCGGGACGGAAAATCGGCGGCACAGACCGAACTCTAGTTTGGAAGGCTTAAATCGCATCGCCTTTTGTTACCGAACATGTCCGGCGCGCGCAGCGTTTCCAATTGATTGAACTTACAAACTTCAGGTAGAAATGTTCACCATTATCGGGTGATTTGATTGCCATTACAAGTGTAGACAGTTTGGACCAATGGGCGCAGTTGTCGGTGCCAGGGCAACAATGTTGCCTATCGGTTGGGGCTTAACTCGTCCCGGCATTTGACAAAAACAGGCAGAATTATCGCGGTTCTAATTGGTAATCTTGAAAGGGTCGCCGTTTCTACGCCTTGCCATCTCGCATATTCCCGCTACAGATGAAAACTACAGGACGATTTCGTGCCTGTTTTTCTGCAGAACTGTCCCTCTAGGTTCTGACTCCAAGGGACCGGACGTGGCAACTGGTGCTGCGTCCGGTTTTTCGTGGTGATAAGATTGGGCTATTTGGGGGGATATGCCTAGAAACTGCAGCGATATCAAGTAAACGCAAGGGAGATGAGCGGCGTCGATCACAGGCACGCATTTCCACTTAGGGGAAGGTTGCCGGGGAGCGCGTCAATGCGGACTTCACGGGTATTATTCAAAATGTTGGAAAGACAACTTCGATGACTTATGGCAAGCTGAACTCGCTCTTAAGTAAGCAGGTTCATCGAACATATCGAGAGTAGGCTAATTTTGGGTGGGCTGAAATGAACTTCAGAAGGCAACCCAAATTACCGCTGCTGACCCCAGAATGACCAATGCCCAGAGCAGACGTACAAAAACTCGCTCCGCCTTCATCCGCTCGACAGTGCGAGGATCTTGCTTTGTGCTGTCCAGCGCGTCGATATTGTCAATCTTATTGTACACTTAAGAAGTCCACTCGTTACTACCCAACTACCATCCAAGCTACCGCCCAATCAGGTCGATCACTTGCGCTAAGTCTGGCGAAAATGTGACTTGAGGAAAACACACTGTTTCCATCTGTGCCGCTGAGTTCTTAGGACGGTTGACTAAGGTAAGTGTCATTCTAGCTAGCAGAGAGGGCGGGAAAAACACTGCCTTTGGAACTTCATCGCAGGAAAGGCTCTCTCATCAATGGTTTATCAGATTGTCTATGTGAGTACCTCCCCCGAACCTCTGACAACATCGCAGATATCCGACATTCTAAATTCGTCTAGCGGCAACAATGCACGCGACGGCATTACTGGGCTTCTGATGTATCATGATCAGCTGTTCTTTCAGGTTCTGGAGGGCGAACGCTCCGCGGTTGAATCCTGCTATTCACGCATTGGTCTGGACGGTCGCCACAGCAGTTTAGCGCTCATGTGGAAAGGCGAGGATGCAGGCCGAACATTTCCGAACTGGGCAATGGGATATGCCATCCCGGACAAACTTGGTCCGCAGGGCAAGGACTCGCTGCAGTCACTCGCCAAGTTGAAGAACGGCAAAGGGTCAACACTGACGGGTAATACAGTTGCGGCAGAACTTGCGCGCTGGATCATAAGAGACTTCAAGGATGTGCAGTGACCGCTTTCCTCAAGGGAAGCCGAATACCGATCAGGCTTGTCAAAATACCTTGGAGGCGAGGGTTTGGTCTGACGGTAAAGTTTCAATGTAACAGATGATCGATAGGTTGAACCGTTTATCGGATCGAACGCATCCGCTCCTCGGATCAAGGCACCGATTAGAAATCGCAGGTTTTTGTCAAATATTGCGCGCAATTTTTCTTACTATGTGAGAAAAAGGTCGTTTCTGACGATGACAAAAGGCGAGCGGAATGAAGCTGGGTGGTGCCTTCAATTTGTTGCGTTTCAGTGGTTCTTAGAGGCGTAGCATTTGGTTCTAATGCTCAGCACCCATCCTGCCACTCTTTTTCGAAGAGAGGGCAAGTTGCTCGGTGGCGGTGGAAAATACGGCCTGCCGCCTGCTGTGACATCGTGGTTGAGGAATGGCGCACTGCTCTGTTGGCCAGAGGCGTTTTGCCAATAGAAATTGAAGGGAGCAGAGTTGGGACCCCTCGTATTTCGAATTCTCATAAGAACGAACCTCCAATAAATATCCTGTGCGTGTTCACACGAAGATGTCAAAGGAATATGGCCTCAGTGCGACAAGGCACTGGCATAAGGAGAATACCTCAGCACTGAGGCTCGCAGCTCGGCGAAGGGCCAATTGGTCCCGAACCCGGTCCAGATTTCGCGGGGTGAGGCTCGATTATTCAACACCGTCTGCCAGTTCGAGGTTAGGGAAGGCGTCGAGAAAATCCTGCCCTACTTTGGCGTCTTGATGTCTCGTGAGGCAACGCGCGCGCTTAAATACCACTGCGCCATTTGAAAGCCGAGAATTCTATGCGGGCAAGTTGCCTCACAGGAAAGAGTAACTTGTGACAAAATTATGTCGACGGGTTTGTTAGAAACACTGTGTTGACCAACCTTATACAATCTAGCTCCCATCTCTTTCAGGCAGGGTGGCTATTAGGATGATCCAACGGCCATATCGCGGCCCAGATCATTGGAGCGAAGGGTGGGGGATGTGACAATGCATTTCGAGCCAATGTGCTTAAGCGGATGCGCCACGCTATCCAGAGGGCGCACAACTTGCAGGTTCGATGGGCGGGACTTTGGGCCGGATGTGGATAGGCATGCAAGATTGACCCCATTATTGGGGTAATCGGCGTCCAAAAGTGACCCCCCTGATATTTCTGTTCAGAAGCTCCTTCGAGGGATTGAGGGGGCGAGTTTGGGACGTTGGTGGTGGAAACGATTGCGAAGATCAGGCGGGCGCATTTTATCCAGGGCAAATCAATCAAGCAGATATGCCGCGAGTTTCGGGTATCGCGGAACACGGTGCGCAAGGTGATACGTTCCGGTGCGACGGAGTTCAGCTATGACCGTTCCACCCAGCCCTGTCCCAAGATTGTTCCCTAGCGACCTCAGCTGGATGAGATGCTGGTCGAGAATGTACGGCACCCCAAACGCGTACGCCTGACGCTAGTCCGGATTTACGAAGAACTGCGTAATCTTGGGTTTGACGGCAGTTATGATGCTGTGCGGCGCTACGCAGCCAGTTGGTCGAAGGCAACGCGAGAAGCATCTGCGGAAGAGCGGCTGGCCGTGCGACTGCAAAAATCGGCCCCCAAAATTGCCGCGTTTAAAACATGGCTGGACCACGCCCGAACGCAGATCTCAACCAAATCCCCAACCGGCAACGCGCTCAAATACATCGCCAAATACTGGGATGGTCTGATCTTGTTCCTGACCGATGGCCGCATCGAGATGGACAGCAACGCCGTCGAACGCACCATCCGCCCGATCGCGAACGGTTGGTCATTGTGCACCTCCTTTTTAAGTGCTTGTAAACATTGAAATTTGTTGATCGTCGTCGTTGCGACACGGGCGCTTGTTGCGGTTAATTGCCCGCGTAACTCCTTCGGATTGTAAATCTTCGGTCCTGATTTGGTAAGGCGCGCCATCAACAACCTGTTTTGCAGGCAAAATTCCATCCTTGGTCAACCTGCGGATCACATGATTGGTCACACCGAGTTCTTTTGCAGCCTCAGACATGGTGCGCCACGGGCTGTCCTTGTTAGCGGAGAGGTAGCCGTGGATGTTGTTCACGCGCCTGATGGAGGAAACGCGCTTGGCATTCCAGGTTTTGTCCTGACCGGTGCGGATGCCCATGCGGTTCAGCGAGGCCGCAATGGACCCATCTGACCATCGCCCTGCCATCTCGCGGATGATCGCCAAAGCCTCATCGCTGGTTTTTGCACCATGCTCGCCTGCCTTTGGCTTTTTGACCCGCAACTCCGTGTGCCGCCCGCCTTTCCAATGGTCGACCAGCACGATCTCTCGGCTCATGTCATCCACATCGGCGACGATGTCTTCGATCAGGGTCCGGAGGAGTTGCTGACGAACACGCATGCTCACCGTAGGTGCATCCCATGCAGCCTTTAGATCCTGCGCCAAGCCATTCAATAACTCTGGGTCAAAGGCCTCGCGCGCGTCTGGAGAACCAGCCATGCGTTCCTTGAAGACTTGTACCCGCGAGAGAGCCTCCTCCCAGCGGTTCTCCAGCGTCGAGGCTATCAGGCGGTTCTCCGGGTCACATGCCGCATACCGACGTTCTGCAAGCGTGGCGTCATATTCCGCTTGCTTCAGTTCCAGCTTCAATAGCTGGCGGCGATCTTCCTCAGCCTTGGTCACGCAAATTTGCGCCTGCAAGGCTGCATCGATGGCCAGCGGGGCGATGGCATCCAAAACGGCACCAACAATAAGGGTCTCCGCACGCGCACCGCCAAATGTGAGACATCTTTTGTGCCCCAAAAGCAGGTTGGAATTATCGCAACGATAAACAGGGCGATGCGTTCGGCCGGCATAGACAACGTGCAAACGTCTCCCACATTTGGCACAAGACATGAGCCCGGCGAGCAAGGCTCGGCCTCCCCGGGCTGACTTTGCCCCACCGGCCTTGCCAAACGCATTGCGTGCGAGTTGGGCCTGATTGCGCTCATACGCCCCCCACTCGATATATGCGGCGTGGTGATCGTGAAGAACCACCTCCCAATCTTGTGGCGATTTGTGGTTTTTGTAACTGACATATGCGCGACTGTCCCTGATCTCCGTCTTCTTCCCAGTTTTACCATAGGCATAAACGCCAGCGTAGAATGTATTTTTGAGAACTCCGATGACATTGCGATACCGGATAGGCCGCCACTCAAATGATGTCAGTCGGATACCATCTGAGGGTCGTGGGAAATGGATACCCTGATCAGCCATCGACAATAGAACCTGTCTGGCGCTACCCAACTCCTGAAAGCGGGTGAATATTGCGCCAATCACTTCCTGAATCCGCATGTCTGGATCAAACATAATCCCGGCGTCTCGGTCCCAAAGATAACCAATCGGTGGGGCATACCGCAGTTCGCCGCGTCTGGCCTTCGCACGCGCCGCGTCCAGCATCCGCGTTCTTAATATCCCCAGTTCAAACTCGCTGATGCTGCCCTTCATACCCAGCAAAAGCCGGTCGTTTGGCTGGCGGGGATCATACACGCCATCATGGTCGACAACGCGTGCCTCAACCATACCGCAAATCTCAAGGACATGGTGCCAGTCGCGCCCATTGCGGGCCAGACGAGAGACCTCCAGGCAAAACACCGCACCGACCTCGCCAGAACAAAGAGCCGCAACCAATCGTTCAAACCCGGGCCGGACAGCGCTGCCACTGGCGGATATGCCGAGATCATCGTCGATGACATCTACCGTTTGGAAACCGTACTGGCGTGCAGAAGACACCAGATCGTATTGCCGCCGCTGGCTCTCAAGATTGGTCATGACCTGGCTTTGTGTCGATTGCCGGACATAGACGATGGCCCGGCGCTGCAACAACGCAGGCGGCAATATTGCGATAGGTGTAAGGTCATTATCGCCCATCATTTGATCCTTCCTGTGTCGTGCCGACCGCTTCCAGGAGCAGCTGTATAAGAGCCTGCCTCAGCATCTCTCGTTCCTGCTCGTTCATCGGCGCAGTCACTGGCGGATGAAATGGCAAGGGGAGTTGCGCCAGATTGGTTGTTTTGTGAGTGATCATGTTCGGCTTCCTTCGATGAGTCGCACTCATCCAAGCTTCGCCGAAAACCTTGTGATGTCAGAAGCGCAGATAAATCCAGCAATCCCGCCGTTGAAACTTGCGGTGACCCAAGTGTCATCAGCGCGCAAACTGTGGCATCCAGAACCCAGGCCGGAGCCATCACAGCAACGCCCGGGTCTCGTTCAATCCCCACATACATCCCATCGCCACGACGATAGGATCGATAGACCTTAACATCGGCATCAAAATACGCGTGCCACCTGTACTGCACGCGATAAACTGATCCGACATGGGCAGAATGAACGGGAACTGGCTATTGGCAGGAAGAATTACCTCTTCGTGGGTTCACAGACTGGCGGCAAGGCTGCCGCCATCGCCTACACCTTGATTGAAACCGCCAAGCTGAATGGCGTCGATCCGCAAGCCTGGCTGGCCGACACCCTCGCACGCATCCCAGACTACAAGATCAATCGCGTTAACGATCTGCTGCCATGGAAAACCGCACAATAGAGCAGTCAGACCAGACGCTTACGTTACCACACTGGACTAGCATCATGTTGGCAGCCATCGCGCTGACCACGGACCGAAGCATGAACCCGGAGAATATCTCATACCGAAGGGCAGCGAAACAGCAGCTCTTAACAATCGCTGCCCTGCCTTGTTATAAGGACCAATGACGGAAACTATCGCTGCGGATAATTCCTGTTGCCGGATAGCTATTGAGACAGACGGACCCGTTACCGAAGTCCTGAGCCAACTCATGGATGAGCGAAAGCTCGCCAAAGAATACTTTTTGCGCGTAAGCCGATAGTATTTACCATATTTTTGACAGATTTATAACTGAAAATGGCTGGTGAGAAACTGCTTCGTCCGTGCTGTTGGATTCTGCAAGATGCAATAAGTATTCGGAGTAAATTTGCAAGCTAAATATCTGATCGTTAAAAGGCGACTCATAATCAGGAGAAGGTCATGAAGATACTTGTAGTTGATGACGATCCAATTGCTCTCGAATTGCTAGAGTCTTGCCTTCTAGAAGCGGAATTTTCCGATACCGCCTTTGTCGCATCAAGCAGGCATGCTGAGATTCTAATTCGTGATCCATCACTACACTTCGACTGTTTTCTGTTGGATATCTCAATGCCCACCAAAAGCGGCATTGAGCTCTGTAGCGACATTCGCAGCGTTGACAAATACCTTAACACACCTGTCCTGATGATCACGAGTTTAAAAAATAGTAATTCTATCCAGCGAGCGTTTGCTAAGGGAGCGACTGATTACATTACAAAGCCATTCGAGTTCTCAGAAGTAATCGCACGGATCAAATTTGCTCATCGGGTCGTACTTGAACGAAAAGCTGCACTGGAAAGCTGTTTGCAAACGGGCAGTCGGAGAGCAAACTATTCACGAAGTTCCCCAAATGCTATTCGCAGAAAAATCAATGCGAAGATCAATAATGATAACATTCAGTTTGGGAACACGACACTATTGCAAATATCAGTCTTGGAAAACTATATCCAAAAAATGACGGATACAGAAAACTGTTGCGTTGACGTCATCGCGATCAAGATCGAAAACATTGATCAGCTCTATGGCGAGCTATCGGTTGACGATTTCAATGCTCTGGTAGAGACATTCACCGGTGCCGTAAGGACGTATTCTACACAGCATCAGGTATTTTTCTCCTACATAGGTGACGGAGTATTCGTTTGCGTCGGAGATCAGGTGAAATTTGGACCTCCTAGCGTAGCCGAAAAAGGCATTATATCCTATCTACCTCCTGTGAAGGGAGTGACGCCAAAGCTGAATCATCGCGCTATCAGTATTTCGGTTTGTGAGCCGATCCGTTTGCTGAGATCTTCCGGCCCGAACTTCGGCCGCTTAATGAAAGTTGCAATGGCGCGTTTAGAGGCCCGTCGCTCCCAGAAAGCGAAAGTGCTCTTAACGGTAAACTAGGGTCAGGACCCATTGATTTTGCGTTGAACATCTGAATCACTGCTTCGAAAAATGGAGGGGTTACATGAGCGACCTTTTCAAAAGCGCGGAAAATCTAACCCCGACTGGGGACACTTTGGGTAGCACAGCAACAGGTCCAAGGAAAGACACGTGTCAGGTCGATCGGTGTTAGAGTCAAACCACCCGAGAACTGGTGATCACTCTATGACTGTCGGAATGGATCATCACTTTGGTCTTTGGCTTGCGCCGCCAAACAGCATTCAGCAGTGCCTGCAAGGGGAGATCTGTTGTCATGCGCGACAGGTCCACAACTATTCGGCGCTGCGCATGAGATCGATAAGTTTTGTAATATTGGACCTCAAAGCATTTTCGTCAACTTTCCCTCCTAGCGAGTAGTGCCGTATTAATTCCTCTGCGAGAGCAGCTTGGTTCCCGAGTTCCACAAATCCAAGCATGCCTGCAGTCCCGGCAATCTTGTGAGCAATTTTACTAATGTCCATTAGAGCAGTGGTTCTTGGCGAAATCGTTTTAAGGTTCTGGTAGGCTTGATCAAGTAGCGAACTACGCTCCGCGAGCTCAAGGAGAAATTTAGACCGTATTTTTTCGAGCATTAACGATAGCGAGTTGCCCATTCGCTGACCCCTATCCAATATTAAACATCTTTTTCAGGCTACCAGTGGATTCAGTTGTGGGATCATTTGATGTCGATTTTGCCTCAAATTCGGCCATTGTAAGGACCTTTAGAAGAGATTTAATTGAGCCGTGTGGTGACTTCAAATCGAGCTGGATCGGCTCGCTGACGACGACATCGATGAGCATCGCTCGGCCGTCACAGAAGTGAAACTCCATTTCGCGGATTTTCTGAACAACTTCGGCTGAGAACTTATCTCTATCAAATTGACGCCCCAAATCGCGGAGACACGCAAAATCACCGCCGCCAGCGTGCGCGACAAAATACCGATGTGGTTTCAAGCATTCCGAAATCGCTTCTGACACATCAGTGACGGCAGAACGATATTCATACTCATTCGAACCCTTGAATATTCGCTCTGCATCTCTGATCACGACTCCAAAAACGCAATTTCCAAGCAGTGATATACGCGACATCTGGAGCAAATAGTTCTCAAGCGAAAGATAGTCGATTACACAGTCCACGTCTTCGATGTGCAGCCTTTCACTTGTCTTGGCTGGCATCATCATCGTATTCCGGTTCCCAATCGTGCCGACGGGATTCCGATCCTGCAGTTGCTTGCGCTCTGAGACCAGCGTTTCGACCAGTGTTAATCTTGCTTGGAGTTCGGCAACATTGAACGGCTTGGTGATGTAGTCTGTTGCACCTGCGCTAAAAGCTCTGTCGATATAGCTGCGATCCGACATTGCCGTGATCATCAGAATTGGTGTACGTGCATAAACCTCGAAGTTGCGCAGGTGAGACAAAAGGGTGATTCCATCCATATTCGGCATCTGAATGTCGAGCAACAAGCAGTCAAACGGAATGTGGTCTGCATTCACCAAGTCCAATGCTTCTTGGCCCGATGAGGCAAAAGTTACGTGAGTAAAGCCAAAAGCGTTTAGAATTTCTGACAGAAGCTGGCGTATGAGTGAATCGTCGTCTACGGCTAATATTTTCATGCGAATTACTCCTAATTACCATTGTACTACTTTAAGGCGAATCGCTACGGTCGCCATCCAAGTCCAGTCTCTCCGAAAAGTTTGTCTAAATCGAGGCCATATATGCTTACGTTGGGCTTCAATTTCGCCCTATACTCCAAAAGACCCGGCTCCGGCCTGCTGGGGCTTTGTTGCGCAAATCGGCCTGAGGCCGGAGTTCCCCTTTCCCCAGACGGACTTATCCTACGGTAACGGTTTCGGGTAGGCCAAGCGCTGTGAAGCCGTTGAGGATCGCAGCACGGATTTGGATCTCGGCGACCTGCCGCTCGAAGTCTCACGCAGTCAATCTCCTGGTCTGGCATAATCTCATTGAGAAGGTCCGGCAGCATCGGGGCATCGCCGACGCTGCTACTCGTCACCTCAATTTCCCGTATCTCCAGTGTTTGCTCATTAATCCCGATGTGTATCTTGCGCCACAGGCGGCGTTTAGACCCACCATGCTTACGCGCGTTCCACTTAATGCCCTGCAGGCGCATGCACTGCATGCTGCCCGAGGGTGCCTCCGCCTTGATGCCGATGCTGTCCACTGCCCGGCAGTCGCTGCTTGCAGCGATGAGGGAGCAAGCGGAAGGCTTCGCCTCTCAGACCATCTCAGCGTCAAACCAGATTGATAAAGACCCGCGCTGCTTCAGGACTCGATTGTAGTCTGACCAGTTCTAGGTCTTGTAAGTTGTTGGTGTCCAACTGCTCATCGCCGCCAGGTGAAAGCTGGATTCACGAGATGAATCCCCTCAACCAATTTGTGCAACAAAGCCACTGGAACACCATTTTCAAACGCTTCCGACATTGGGTCAAAGCCGATGTTTTCAAGGCTAATTGACGCCGTATCGTAAGATCGCATGTCTTTTGTGCGGTGGCTTGATGTTGTGACGTTTTATGTTGGTCTCCAGGGGAGCCGGACGTCTTGCTGCCCTTCATTTTTGGAGGCACGGTATGAAAGACAAAGAAGAATTGGTTTTCGTTGGGCTCGACGTTTCGAAGGACACGTTGGCGGTTTCGGTCGCAGATGAAGGCAGGGATGGCGAGATACGGGATTGGGGGACGGCTTCTACTGCGCCCCATTCTGTTGAGAGGTTGCTCAAAAAGCTGGCAGCGCGGTTCCACCTTGTTGAAGTATGCTATGATACAGCCCAAAAATTAAGGGCAAAACCAAGAACTGATTTTGCTTAGCTTTTTAAAGTAAGCGTCCAGTAATTAAGGGTACCGTGACAAATGCGTTGGTCAAAGACAGGGGCTCATCTTATGTTGCAAACCCGCACGCGCACGCTGGACGGCACGCTGCGCAAGAAGTTCCAGCAATGGTATCCGGGTATGAAATCAGACGGAGATCAGAAAATGGCAGCATGATTGCCCCACGCTTTGGGGTGCTCTCTGATAGTTTCTTTCCTGGTCCTGCTAGTTACGTGGGATTGTCCTACTCGCTCAGCGGCAGGTTTCAACCCTGAACCAGCGCTACTGACTTTGCGCGCACTTCTGCAAGCTCCGTCGAAGTAACCCGGCCTTTACGCTTTGCTTTTCTAACCTTCCAATCCAAGCTCTTGACCTGATCAGCAAGCGCTGCGCTGGTTTGCGACCTTTCGATAACCACTTCGAACGGATACCCCTTCAATTTGGTCGTCATAGGACAACACAGCATCAAGCCAATCTTGTTGTATTTTGCTGGGCTCAGAACGAGCGCTGGACGATGTCCGGCTTGCTCGTGACCTGCTTGAGGATTGAACTGCAACCAGACTATATCTCCGGCCTCTGGAATGTAGGCCATATCAGAGCGCTTCTTGACCCATTGGATAGCCAGTCTCGATTACATCGTGAGCATTTTCCTTGGTAATCCCATCCAGCAAGTCGTCCAGCAAAAACTCTGGCGATTTATCCGGCTCGATGATGATACGTCCGTTTTCTTCCCGTACATCCACGGGTGTATCGAGCGACAGCTTCGCCGCCTGCATAATGGCTGCAGGTATCCGAACGGAGGCACTGTTGCCCCATTTTTTCACTATCACACGCATCTCTAATCCTCATCGTGAACCCAAGATATAAGCGTGAGGCGAGCATGTGTCAACATTGTTGATACTCTGAAAATCCATCTTATGTTAAGCTCTATACTTCTGGTCATATTGCGTTTTGCTACCGACATGTTCGAGAGCGGCGCGGCAGGCCTATTTCAATCGCATTAGCAGACCGGCCATGAGCCGCGCGCGCTCGGTCAGGCTGTCGATTTGAATATGTTCATTCAAGGTGTGCAGCCCCGCCCCGCGCACGCCGAGAGAATCCAGCGTAGGGATGCCCATGGCACCGGTGAAATTTCCGTCCGAGCCACCGCCTTGGCTGCGGCCCTTCATCTCGAACCCCAGTTCCGTCGCGATGTCTTTGGCAATCTCGAATATCTTTGCCGTGCCAGGGGTATCGGGCTGCCAGACGGGACGCGTCACGCCGCGCGTGACCTGAAACTCGACACCGTTCTGTTTGCCCTGCAAGGCAAGTATCCGGGTGACGCCGTCATCGAGATCTTCCTGCTTTTTGGCCATGCTAAGCGCTTCGGCATCGCAGAAGGACGACACGCAGTTCACCCACTGGCCCGCATGGATCACTCCCACACTGAACGTGCAGTCAGGGCCGGTCATATCCTCGATCTCGATGATGCGACGTGCCATGGCAGCGATGGCGGACTTGCCGTCCTTGAGGCGGG
>TARA_R110002074_G_scaffold78458_5_pt1 | contig 12182 bp, 17 predicted proteins | sample TARA_R110002074 | Tara Oceans TARA_R110002074 (sample SAMEA4397215) | marine metagenome | biome: Polar Biome; feature: [MIX] marine epipelagic wind mixed layer (ENVO:01000061); material: water (ENVO:00002006), including particulate matter (ENVO:01000060) such as... | depth 10-100 m
CGATAAAAATTATTTTTCTTTTTTTAACAAAAAATTTACAGGAAAAAATATAAAATTATCAGGATACTTCGAAGATTATAGATATTTTGTAGAAAATATAGGTGGTATAAAGGGTTGGCTTCCTAAAATAGAAAATAAAAATACTGAAGATTTAGTTTTCCATTTTAGAGGTGGAGATAGGTTATTACATCTCAGTACATTTGATTGGAAAGTACCAATTAATAATTTTGTTAAAGCAATAGAAAAGTTTAATTTTAATAAATTATACATAGTAACTGATATGCCTTCTTGGAAACATATCACATGTGACGATTTAGATAAGATGTCTTTTCATATTAATGTTGAAAAAAGTAAAAGGGTTGAAACACAAAAATCAGTAGATTACTTTAATTCTTTTGTAGATGCATTGTCTAAATATTCTCCAATACATCAAAGAAAATCAGTATCTGAAGATTTTAGTTTTATTAGATCCTTCGACAACATTCTATTTGAACAAGGAACCTTGTCATGGTGGGCAGCTGCAACTAGTAATGCTAAAAAGGTTGGTGTATATGCTCCTTGGAGACCTTGGAAAGGAAAATCAAATAAGAATTTAAGTAAAATACCATTAGATGGCTGGTTTGGGTGGGAATAATGAAAGAAATAAATCAAATAAAAAATTGGATTAAATCATATTCAGTAGAAAGCAAAACAGCTTCACTTATAGTAGGTATATCAGGTGGTATAGATTCTGCATTAACATCTACTCTTTGTGCAGAAACTGGTTTAAAAACTATATTGGTTTCTATGCCAATCCATCAAAATCCTTCTCAATTAAGACGTGCAAATAATCATATGATGTTTTTAGAGTCAAAGTATAAAAATGTTGAGCTAATAGAAACAGATTTAACTGAATTATTTACAACCTTTAAAAAACTATTTAACTTACCAAACGAACTAGCATTGGCTAATTCAAGGGCAAGATTAAGGATGACCACACTATACCAAATAGCTCAAACAAATGGTGGATTGGTTGTTGGTACTGGAAATAAAGTAGAAGATTTTGGAGTAGGATTTTTTACAAAGTATGGTGATGGAGGAGTCGATATCAGTCCAATTGCAGATCTAATGAAATCAGAAGTTAAAAAACTAGCATCAAAATTAGGTGTTGATCCAGAAATTATATCTGCAAAACCTACTGATGGACTTTGGGAAGATGATAGAACAGATGAAGATCAATTGGGTGCAACATATGATGAACTTGAATGGGCAATGGAAAAAATAAATACATCAGGACCATTTACAGATAGACAACAAAAAGTCTTAAAAATATATAATAAATTTAATAAACAAAATAAACACAAGATGGTAGATATACCGGTTTGCAAAATAAGGAGAAAATAAATGAAAACAGCATTAGTATTAGGAGGTGGAGGATTTATCGGAAGCCATATGGTAAAGAGATTAAGAAAGGAAGGATTTTGGGTAAGAGCAGTTGACTTGAAATATCCAGAATTTTCAAAAACACAAGCAAACGATTTTGTTAAAGGTGACCTTAGAGACCCTAAATTGGTAGCAGAAATAATGAATTGTCCTATTCAACCAAATGAACAATGGACAGAAGTTTATCAGTTTGCAGCAGATATGGGAGGAGCAGGCTATATATTTACAGGAGAAAATGATTCAGATGTAATGCATAATTCAGCACTAGTAAACCTAAATGTTGTACATGAATGCGTAAAGAAAAAGGTAAAAAAAATATTTTATTCTTCATCAGCATGCATATACCCAGAACACAACCAATTAGATCCAAATAACCCAAATTGCATAGAAGATTCAGCATATCCAGCTGACCCAGATTCAGAATACGGCTGGGAAAAACTATTTTCAGAACGGTTGTATTTTGCTTTTGCAAGAAATCATGGTTTAGATGTACGAGTTGCAAGATACCATAATGTTTTTGGTCCTGAAGGAACTTGGGATGGTGGAAGAGAAAAGGCGCCAGCAGCAATGTGTAGAAAGGCAGCAACTACAGATGCAAATGGATCCTTTGAAGTATGGGGCCCAGGTAATCAAACTAGATCCTTCTTATATATTGACGAATGTATAGAGGCAACAGTTAGATTTATGAGATCAGAATTTCAAGGACCAGTCAATATAGGCTCAGAAGAAATGATTTCTATAAATGACTTTGCAAAAATGGCAATATCAGTATCTAATAAAAATATAAGTATACACAATATTGATGGTAAAGAATTCATTGATAAATATGGTCACAAATGCCCAATTGGCGTAAATGGTAGAAAATCAAATAATGATTTATATGAATCTAAAATTGGTTGGAAAGTTTCAGAGCCGTTAATAGAAGGAATGAAAAAAACTTATGATTGGATAAGTAAACAAATAGCCTAAAATTTTTATATGTCAAAAAAATTTATTATATTAAAATATATAAAACAACTAAAGAAGAAACAACATGATTAAGTCAGTATACATAGATGCAGGAGGCCATGGCGGCCAAAGTATTGAACGGTTTAAAGCCATGACAAATGGCATGCCAAACATAACAATATATTCATTTGAGTGCCATCCTAGGTGTTATGAAAAATTAAAAACATATGAAACTGAAAATATAATAGTTAGTAATTCTGCTGTATGGATAGAAGATGGAAAGCTAGATTTTTATTTAGATATGTTAGACGAAACTACTGATCGAGGTTTTCCAGGACAAGCTTCAACTATATCTAAAACAAAGGTAAATAGAGGTATACCAGGCCAATTTACCTCAGATTCTTTAGTAAAGGTACCATGTATTGATTTCAGCTCATGGATTAAATCTCAATTAAATATAGATGACTACATATATTTAAAAATGGATATTGAAGGATCTGAATATGAGGTATTAGATAAAATGATTAATGATGGGACAATAAATTATTTAGATGGATTAGATATAGAATTTCATTATCATAAAATAGGATTAGATAAGTCAGTGCACGATATATTAGTTAATAAATTAAAGGTTCTAGATATAGACCTAAATATAAGAACCCACTAAAAAGAATTATAATGAAAAAAAATATAGTATTTATACCTTATATAAAAAGAAATAATGTAAATGTAGGAAACGGCCAAGGAGCAGCTAGATGGGATTCTGGTTATGATTATGGAATAGCATCATGGCAAAATTGGTGTAAAAAACATGATTGTGAATTATTTATAATGGACCAACCAATGGTACCTGAAGAAAAAATGCTAATAACATGGCAAAGATGGAACGTACTAAATATACTAGAGCACAATGATATTGACTATGACCAAGTATTAGTTGTGGATGCAGATTCTTTAGTACACCCAGATTGTCCTAACTTTTTTGAATTAACTGATTACAAATTTACATCTCAAATAAACGAAGGATGTTATGAGTGGGTAAATAGAGCTATAAAAGGATATTCTGAGGCATTCTTTAATAAGGAATTTTGCTTAAGGGCATCTGAATTTTTTCAAACTGGATTTGTTATAGTAAATGAAAAACACAAGAAATTTTTAGATGATGTAATTAAATTTTATTGGGATAATGCTGATTCTATCATAGAGTCGTACAGCCAATTAGTTGTAGGAACAGATATTGCATTAGTGAATTGCTTAAGGAAAGAAATGGGTGTAGAACTAAATATATTACCTAAAGACTATAGCCTTATGGATTTATCTAGAAAAAATTTACTACACTACAGACCATGCTATTGGGCAGACGAACTAAAATATCTATATAATTCAGCATGGGTATATCAATACACTTCTATACCAGATAGTCCAATGGGTAGAGATAGAAAATATTGGATGCAAAGAATGTATGAGGAACTTTATGAAAACTAAAATGATTGATTCATATAATGAATCTCTAGATAAATATGGAGATTCAGATTTTAGGTCTCTTAATTGGGGAGATAAGGATGGAACTTCAGCTAGATTTAGATACGAACAAATGGACGCAGAGGTTAGTTTTGAAAATAAATCAGTTCTAGAGATAGGGTGTGGTTGGGGATCTTTCTTTGATTTTGGTTTTATTTGTCAAGACTATGTTGGTTTTGATATAAATTCAAAATTTGTAGATATTGCAAATAAAAAATATGGTGGTTCAATAGATAAAGGTTTTAGGGTTCAAGATATATCATCTCTTGAAACCATAACTAATAAATTTGATGTATCTATAGCTTCAGGAGTAGCTGGAAATATAGGAGGACCTGCATATTTACCTGAAAAATTAAAAAATATGCTACATAAAATGTATGTTAGATCGAATACAGTATTGGTAAATTTTCCAAGTAATAGAGCAACAACTAGGGCAGCTGGAGTAGAATATTTTTCTCCAGAATACGTATTAGGTATCGCATTAAACATAACAAACAATGTTAAATTAATACATAGAAATAGGTTTGATTTTTTATTAAGATTAGACTCTAATATATAGCCTATAATTTTTTTATATCAATTAAATTTATTATATTAACTTATGAATAAAGACCTTCACATACTATGCGCTCACCTAGATGATTTTGAAATATCATGTTATGGATATTTGTTTAAACACAAATCAAAATATAAAAATATTTATGTTCATGTTGCAACAAAAAATGAATATAAAAAACCAATAACAGAAAATAACTTAGAAAATTTAAGTAAGGTTATTGGAAAAGATTTAAAATTTATAGAGCACGGTTTTAATTCTACACGGTTAAGGTATGAAATGGATGATTTAAAGGATTCTATATATAATATGGTAGATTTTAATAATAGTTTTGAAATACTATCTCACGATGATAAAGACCTCCATACAGATCACCAAGTATGTAATGAAATAATGATGGGATTGTATAAACTATGTGATAGGTTTATTACGTATTACTCTCCAAGCTCATTAAACTTTGAACCAAATTACTTTATAGAATTAACTGAAAAACAATACAAGGTTAAAACTAAAGCAATCGAATCTTATGATATAGAAAAAGATCAATCCTATTCTAAGGTTGGATATTATTTAAGTGGCCACTGGAATATAGGAATGGCATATGTTATGGAAAATTGCGCAAAGTATAAATCAGAATACTATGATATTTACAAAATAAAAAAATGGACTACTAATGGTGACTAAAATATTCGAAAAAAATTGGTCTAATTACTTTAAGAAAAATAAAGCAGCCTATCTTGAAACAGGTAAACTTGCTATTCAAAAAGCTCTAAATATATTAGATTCTAAAGTTGTTGCAGTTCCTACATATACATGTAACAGGGTGTATGAAGCAATTGTAAATGCTGGTTGTGATCCAATAATCATAGATTGCGACTACGATTTACAGATAAGACTAGAACAATTATCAAAGTATGACAACATAGATACAGTTATAGTTCCCCATATGTTCGGAATACAGGCGTTAAATGAAATCAAGGCTATAAAAAAAATGGGATATAAAATAATAGAAGATTGCTCACAGTGTATGGGTTTACCAGAACTAGGAAGTTATTCAGATATAGTAATAGCATCCTTAGGACCTACAAAATGGTTACCCAGCGGAGTAAATAAAGAAAAAGGTGGTGCAGTGATTGCATATGATGGAATAGATATTGAGTGGCATGATAATCATACAGCAATACATAGAACAAATGTAATGTTTCAAGATATAGATAAACTATTTTTAAATAGAACAAATAGGGTGAACGAACTAAAAAATGCTGGATTAAGGTTTATTGGTGGTGAAAGACCTAATTCTTGGCTAAGAGCAATGTACTTTACTGAAAAACAGACACGAATACCATACACCCCACTACATGATTTACATGTAGGATTTAAGTGTCCAATAACAGATAGCATTAAGAATAACTTAGATTGGGTATCAATATTCCCAAATTAACAAAATAAAACTTTTTAATAAAAATGGAAAATACTAAAAAAATCTTGACGGGTAATTTTTCACCGTCCGTAACTGTTTCAATACACCAACCAAATTATATTCCATGGTTAGGCTTTTTTGAAAAGATTATGAATAGTGATATATACGTTGTTTTTGACGATGTACAATATCCAAGAGGAAAAGATTTTGCAAATAGAAATCAAATAAAAACAAATACTGGAAAATTATGGCTTACTATACCAATTAAAGATAAAGGAATAATAAAACCTTGGAACAAAACACAGTATATAGATAATGGTTGGAAAAGTAAGCACTTAAAAAATATAGAATCTTTTTATAAAAAATCTCCTTATTTTGAAAAATATTATGGTGGAATAGTAAAAATATTTCAATCAGAATATCAATATCTTATAGACTTAAACATTGCATTAATAAAGTTTATATTAGAACAATTAGAGGTAGAAACTAAAATTATACTATCATCAGATATAAAGACTGATAAGACTGGTTTAGATAAAATATTGCACATATTAAAAGAATTAAACGCAACCCATTATATTTCTGGGGCAGGTGATGGTTCTAAAAGATATATTGATGAGGTAGAGTTTAACAATAATAATATAGAATTGATTTGGCAAAAATACGATCATCCAAAATATAGTCAATTACATGGAGAATTTATTCCATATCTAACAATTTTAGATTTATTGTTTAACGAAGGAAAAAATAGTAGAGATATAATATGAAAATAGCATTTTTTACAGAAGGCGGATATAGTGGTAGAGTACCTAGAACTACACCAATGAGAACAGATCAGGCCTGGGTATGTGCACTTGATGCTGTACATCATTGTGTATTTCAATTAGAAAATATGACTGAATCATATGATATTGGTGTTGTTATAATACCTAAGGAAAAAAATAGAGAACACTTGGCTAGTAAAAATTATCCTTTAATATCTAATATAAGAAACTATTGCAAAAAAGTAATTATTATGCAAGAAGGATGCCATTGGGATTGGATGGAAGATCCTGTGAATACAATGGTTTGGTTTTATAACCAACTACTAGAGGCAGATATGATACTATGCCATAATGACGCAGACGTAAAATATTACCAAGGTATTACAGATAAAAAATGTATGGTATTACCTACATTAATGATTGAAGACAATATAACTGTTGCTAAACAAGAAGATAGAGTATTTGTAGCTGGAAACTGGCATCTAACATATAGGGGTTTTGACGCATGGGTAATATCTAATGAATTTCAACTTCCTAAATACGGGTTCAAGGCAGGAAAATATAAAGATGGAGAAGATATAAATGGTATAAACTATTTGCCTTGGATGGATTGGTTTACCTTTATGTTGGAGCTTTCTAAATGTAAATATGGCATCCAAACATATCAATCTTCAGCAGGACAGTTTCCTCTTAATTGTGGATATTTAGGTATACCATGTATAGGATACGATGATGTAAATACCCAAAAACATTTGTTTCCAAATCTAAGTGTTGAAAGAGGAGATATAGTTTCAGCTAGAAAAATAGCACAGAAACTACAAACTGATTCCAAATTTTATAGTGATGTATCTAATCATGCTAAGAAAGAGTATAAAAAATTATACAGTGAAGAAGTATTTTTAGAAAATTGGAATAAAATAATAAAAAAATTATATTTATAGTAAATAAAGAAAGTTATGAAAAAAATTACATTTGTTATACCGAGTAGAAATAATTTAGAATTTCTTAAATTAGCCTATACGTCTATAAAAGCCTTAAATAATAATCACGAAGTATTAGTACTAAATGATGCAAGTAGTGATGGAACTATTGATTGGATAAATTCATTAAATGATCCAGATTTATTAGTTTATGATAATCCAGGACCAGAAAGAATAGGTATTGTTGGAATGTTTGACAAAGGTATAGAAATGGCCAGAACAGATATAATATTTGCCTTTCATGCTGATATGATAGCTTCTCCACAGTTAGACGTAGAAGTGTTAAAATATCTAGAAAAAGGAACAATTGTATCTGCCACAAGAGTAGAACCCCCACTGCATCCTGAAGGTCCAGAAAAAATAATTCATAATTTTGGAATAGAGGCTGAAGAATTCAATTTTGAAGCCTGGAATGAATGGTGCACAAATACAGGGTTCCATGAAGAATACGGCGGAAAATTAACACCGGGTATTTTTGCTCCTTGGTGCATGTTTAAAGAAGATTTTTTATCTATAGGTGGTCATGATGAATTATTTGCTCCTCAATCCAGAGAAGATTCAGATTTATTTAATAGGTTTAAACTTGCTGGATATAGATTTATACAAACTTGGATGGGTGTAGTTTATCACTTCACAAGTAGAGGTAGTAGATTTAATAAACATGCTGGTGGTGATATTATGCAAGATTCACCAGAATGGAAAAAAACAAATAGTAAAAATGAAAGAAATTTTATAAGAAAATGGGGTACATTCCCAAATCATGGAATGCTAATGGAACCGATAGTCCATAATAAATACGCAATAGGTATTTCAGTTAAAAATTGCACTTCACAACTATTAGAAATACTAGAACCATGGTGTGATAGAATATACATTGATAACTTTGAAAATTTAACAAATGAGTATTTTCAAAAAGAAAAAAACAACACCCTATATGATTTAAGTAAGAGATGTATTGATATAACTGCAGATGTTATTGATAATATAGAAATTAGAATAGATGGTAGATTATTTAATAATCAAGATTTTGCGTACATTAGACAAATATCACAGATAATTTCAGATAGCGGAAAAATAGGTAGCTTTGAGCTAGGCAACCTAGAAATAAATATAACTAGCTTACAAACATATGAAAATAATTTAATAATAAACACGGAGAAAAAAAATGAAAACAATTAGTAACGACGGTGCCAAAGAAGTAGAAACATTCATCAAAAAACCAATGCAATCACTAGGTAAAACCTTACACGATACAGACCCAAAAGCGTTTGAATCAGTTCAACCAATGATTGAATTAATATTAAAAAAGGCTGGTGAAATAACTACAATGTGGAAAAAAACAGAAGAATAATTAAAAAATAAAAAAAGTTTATATGAAAAAGGTTTTAGTAACAGGTGGTGCAGGTTTTATTGGTTCTAATTTGGTAGACCAACTAATATCTGATGGAGCAGATGTTTTAATATTAGATAACTTATCTACTGGTAAAAAAGAAAATGTAAATCCAGAAGCACAGTTTATAATGTGTGATATAGCATATGCAAAAATAGATTATTTAGTTGAACAAATGGAAGGGGTAGATGTAGTATTCCACCTGGCGGCAAAAGCAAGGGTACAACCGTCTATTGAAGATCCTGTTTCATTCCACGATGCAAATGTTACTGGTACCCTTAATATTCTTTTAGCTGCACATACGGCTGGCGTAAAGAGGGTAGTTTATAGTGCAAGTAGTTCTTGTTATGGAGATACATTAAAATTTCCAACACCAGAATATGCACCAAAAAAACCAATGTCTCCATATGGATTACAAAAATACTTAGGAGAACAATATTGTAAAATGTTTAGTAATGTTTATGGCTTAGATACTGTATCACTGCGATACTTTAACGTATATGGTGAACGAATGTTATTAGAAGGAGGATATTGTTTAGTAATGGGTGTATTTGCAAGTCAAATGTTAGATGGAAAACCAATGACCATTGCCAATGATGGAGAACAGAGAAGAGACTTTACCTATGTTGGAGATGTTGTAAAGGCTAATATATTGGCAGCAACCCATAAAAAAAGCCTAAATGGTGATGTATTCAATATAGGTAACGGTAAGAATTTCTCAGTAAACGAAGTTGCAGATATGTTTGGTGGAGAAAAAAAATATGGCGAAAAAAGAATCGAACCATCACAAACTCTAGCAGACAATTCAAAAGCAAATTTAGATCTAGATTGGCAACCAACAGGTAATTTACCAATATGGATTAAAAAATATAAAAAGGAATTAGGAATATGAAAAAAATAGGTATTATAGGTAGAGGATTCGTAGGAACTGCAGTAGAATTCGGTTTTTCAGCTCAAACAGGCTGCAACGCAGAAGTTAGGGCTTATGATAAAGATGTCGTTAAAAGTATTCACTCACTAAAAGAAACAGTTAATGAATCTGATTTTATATTTTTATCTGTACCAACCCCATCAAACCCAGATGGAAGCATGCACCTTGGAATACTAGAATCAGTGTTAAAAGATATTGAATCTGTAAATAAAAGAAATGATAATGTTATTTTGATTAGGTCAACTGTTATACCAGGCACCACCAAAGTGCTTGCTAGAAAGTTCAGTAAATTAAATATTGTATTTAATCCAGAATTTTTAACTGAAAGATCTGCCAAGTTTGATTTTATTAACCAAGCTAGATTTATTTTAGGTGGAAAAAAGAAAAACACATCTAAGGTTGCAGATTTATACAAATGGAGATTTGGAGATTCAGTTCCATGTATCGAGACTAATTTTGAAACAGCTGAAATGATTAAGTATATGAATAATTGTTTCTTTGCTACAAAGGTATCCTTTTTAAATGAAATGAAACAGGTATCAGACGAATGTGGAGTAGATTGGAATATGGCAGTAGAAGGTTTTGTCAGAGACGGAAGAATAGGACACAGTCATTTGGCTGTACCAGGACCAGACGGAAAATTTGGATTTGGTGGTAGTTGTTTTCCTAAAGATGTACAAGCAATGATAGACTTTGGTGAATCTTTGGATGTATCTATGAATACCCTAAAGGGGGTTTGGAATACCAATTTAGAAGTAAGGCCTGAGCGTGACTGGGAAGAATTAAAGGGCAGGTCTATTGTTGAAATAGATTCTAAACAGGTTAAAGAAATGGTTTAATGGAATACTATTTGATTGATAAAACACAACCCGAAGCGTATCTACTAATAGGTACAGACAACGGTTTTGGTGTGTTCTGGTCAGACCAAGGAATGCAAGCACTAATGCAACTCCTACAAGGAGACCCAGCAAAATTAACAAAAGTGCAAATAAAAACTGATCAGAATCATACATTAGATATTCCACAATTTTTTGAAAAAATAGAAAAATTGCAAATTAGATTAAGGTAATGGGAAAACTAAATATAAATAATCTAGATTTAGAATCTAAAGAAGTTTCTTTTCCAAAAAAGCAAAAAATCAAGAAAAGAAAAAATAAAAACGAAGGAAATATTAAAAGTTTATCTAAAGTAAAACAAAGGAAGTAGATACATATATTTATTATATACTATGGGAAAAAAAGAAAAATACGGAAACTATTTATGCAAACATAACTACTTTGATATAAGGCAGAAAATAGAAATACCAAGAAAAAGAAAATTAAACAATGGTGAGTTTCAAACCGTTCCAGGTAAGGTTGAGGTTTTTGTATATCATGGAAAAAATCAAATGGCTGGCCCATTTAAAAGTAAAAAAGCTGCAATAATTGAAGCTGAAAAAATGGTTATAGGTGGCGTAAGATATAATAAGCATGGTAAAAATTAAAAAGGCTACCATATTAAAAAATTATTATGGCCATGATGGGGCCCTTTCAAAGGGAGAAATAGTTGTAATCAGAGAAATAACTTCAGACAAAATAAAGGTAACAGATATTTCCGGTAAATTTTATTGGCTTAACCCAGAATTCATTAAGATTATTAGATAATACTTAATTTTATAGTTGCAAGTCTATATTTATATAAGAATAACTGACATTAAAATTATAAGGAGTCTAGTATGTATACAAGAGAACAGATACAAATAGCCATAGAATCTAAAGGTTATAAGTGGTTTGAGGACAACAGTAATAAAGGTTACGACGTAAACATAGTCGGAATCAGAAACTCAAAAACAAAAGGTAGGGTGACAAATGCCTTTGATGACAAAATAACAATTTCATATAAAATAGAAGGTGAATGGCAATACCATGAGTTTAATTGCACAACAGACCCAGGAACACATTGGGTTGAAAATGTATTAAATGATAGAGGCGTTGCAATTCTTAAACCAGGCCAATATAGAGGCTCCCACAAACTTAGATTACATCAAGGTAAATATCTAGCTCTTGGCCAAAAAAAGCCAATGAGTATCTACAGAGATGCAAATTTAGATGGACAATATGATTTGATTGAAGAATCTGTAAGAGAAGAACTTATAGGAATAAATATACATAGAGCAACTTCAAGATCAGGTGGTAAATCTACAAGAGTAGATAAATGGTCTGCAGGTTGTCAAGTAATAGCCGACAATGATGATTGGCATGAATTTTTAGA
>TARA_R110002074_G_scaffold234308_1_pt1 | contig 12180 bp, 9 predicted proteins | sample TARA_R110002074 | Tara Oceans TARA_R110002074 (sample SAMEA4397215) | marine metagenome | biome: Polar Biome; feature: [MIX] marine epipelagic wind mixed layer (ENVO:01000061); material: water (ENVO:00002006), including particulate matter (ENVO:01000060) such as... | depth 10-100 m
TGCGACGCAGTCAACAGCAGACTCTCATCGCGTGTGCTGTGGTCAGTTAATCCCCGGAAAATAATGAGCTTAGCCGCAATCCAGTAACATAGAACCAGTTGACGTCGCGAAACCGGATGGTAATCTTTGCTACGCGCCATGCCTTATCTTTTGGTCAAAAACACGGCAGCTCTTCTGTTCAATTTTGAGGCATCAATCTGAAACTCCAGGCAAAACGTCCCACAGCGTCGCGTTGCGGGGATGCCGCTCTACGAAGATGTGTTTAATGAGCAACAAACTGCCAGGGGTTATCCTTTGTTTTTATGGAAGTACCTTGTTGCACTGATTCTGTGTGCCAGCCTCGCGCCGGTGCATGCCTCGGTGCGTTCGGAATATGAGATCAAGGCGGCCTTTTTCTACAATTTCACTCGATTTGTCAATTGGACTCACCTTCCGGACAACGAGTCACCACTAAGAGCTTGCGTGATCGGGGATAACCCGTTCGGCGATCTACTTGAACCTCTTAATGGGCGGAAGTCTCAGGGCAGGAAACTGGAAATCACGGGCCCCGACGATGTCTCTGCCGATCACGGCTGCCATGTGTTATTTGTCAGTGTGTCTGAAGCCCGGAATTTATCTGGAATAGTCGGCGCAGCTCATGAGCAGAAACTGCTCACCATTAGTGATATCCCCAACTTCATCGATAGAGGCGGGATCATCGGATACATCAAGCAGGGGAATGTCATCCGGTTCGAGATTAACCTTCGAGTCGCCAATACCTTGGGGCTGACTATCGATTCACGCCTGCTGGAGCTAGCTTCCCGGGTGATCCGATGATTGGTCGTTGGCGTTTGCGCTATTGGCCCCTGAAGGCCAAACTACTGTTCCTGACGCTGTTCACCAGCACTCTTGGTATTGTCTTGGTGTGTGCAAGCCTGATCGTTGTGGAGAACCAGAACTATCGACAGCGACTGGAGTCTGAACTGCATGTGATCGCCGGTATACTCGCTGAGCAATCGGCTGCGGCGCTAGTGTTTGAGGACAACAACCAGCTCACAAGCATCATTTCAAGTTTGCGCAGGATCGAGACAATCAGACAGGCTTGTGTTTTCGACGCCGCCGGCAGCGTCATGAGTTCGCTTAACACACTTGAAAGTGCGGATTGCCCAGGCATCATCGAGCCACCTCAGATGGGATTTGTCGGTGACTACTACCAACTCTTGGTTCCGGTCACGTTGGATAATGAAACCGTAGGTCACCTTTATCTCGCATCTCACCTGAGAGCGCTCAGAGCGCATATACAAACGTTCATTGTCGTCGTGTTTGGCATTGGTGCGCTGATTCAGTTAGCGCTCGTATTTGTTGCGCTCAAGCTCCAACGCGTGGTTTCTCAACCTATCCTGGCACTCTCGGGTACCGCCGAGCGAATTGCACAAGAACACGATTACTCTATTCGCGCCCCCGTATCGGGTAATGACGAATTGGGCCGGCTGGGCACGACGTTTAACGAAATGATTGGCACCATTGAGCAACAAAACCGACGAATTCTTGAGAGCCGGGCAGGATTGGAACTCATCGTCGAGGACCGAACTTCCCAGCTAAGCCTGGCAAATAAGGAGTTGGAAGCATTCAGCTATTCGGTCTCCCACGACCTTCGGCAACCACTGAGGGCCATTGAAGGGTTTGGCCAGGCGCTGGAAGAGGATTGTGCAGATCAATTAAACGAAACCGGGAAGGATTACCTTCGCCGCATAAGGGCCGCTAGCGTGAGGATGGGGAGTCTGATTGACGGACTGCTGGTGCTGTCCCGTGTAAGCCGGCAACCGCTGGAGAACCAACGGGTCAATATTAGTGAAATGCTACAGGAAATTACGGAAGAGCTGAAAGAGATCAGTTACTCTTTACCCACGGACATTCGAATTCAATCTGGCATTTGGGTCATTGGTGACGGTCGGATGCTGCGAGTTGCATTTCAGAACCTTCTGGAAAATGCTTGGAAATACAGCTCGAAGGAGACGCAGCGAGTCATTGATGTATCCGCTAACTCCGACTCCCGTTTTATTACCATCGCCATATGTGATAACGGCGTTGGCTTCGATATGAAATATGTCAATAAGCTCTTTGTAGCCTTTAATCGATTACACACACCCTCAGAATTTGGCGGCACCGGCATAGGTCTTGCGACCGTCTACAGGGTTATCCGAAGGCACAGCGGCGACATTTCCGCCAAGTCGGAAGTGGGCAACGGTGCCAGCTTTTACATTAAATTGCCGGTGTTGACTGATTAGCACTAAATTCGTAACTGGACCGTCCTGGATGGTTCAAACCAATTCAGCTGACTATATGGAATATCGAATAGCATGGATGAGTATTCAATCCTGGTAGTAGAGGATAATCCGGATGATCAGGTGCTGACTTTGCGTGCGCTGAAAAATGCGAGCAGAAACAGCTCTATCGTTGTGTTGGAAGATGGTCAGGAAGCACTTGATTTTCTTTTTGGGAGTGGGTCCGAGGAACCCTGTGTAAATCTCGATCTCCTCGGCGTCATTTTACTCGACATCAAGCTTCCCAGAGTCAGCGGGCTTGAAGTGTTAAAGAAAATTCGCGCATCGACGCGGACTAATTGGTTGCCCGTTGTCATGATCACGTCTTCGGATGAGCCTGCGGAACTGGTCGAAGCATACCGCCTTGGCGCAAACAGCTATATTACAAAGTCGATTGATTATAGTGAATTTTCAGACCAAATGGCCACTCTTGCCCGGTATTGGCTGACGGTAAATAAAGTCCCGAAAGCAGGCTCAGTTCGCCAGCTTTAATAAGGTAGCGCCAGTGATTGAAGCAAACAACCACATGAAGATGCTCCTGGTAGAAGACTCTGAGGACGATGCGTTTCTTCTCCTGAGAGAGTTAAAGAAGGGTGGAATAGACCCTGACTATCAAGTCGTCGACAGCGAAGAAGCCATGGAGAGCGCCCTGCAGCATGGTGGATGGGACATCGTAATCACCGACCACAACATGCCGGGTTTCACATCGTTTCGAGTTCTTGAGCTGACACGGAAGTACTGTTTTGACTTACCTGTGATCATCGTCTCGGGCATTATAGGCGAAGAAGTGGCTGTAAATGCCATGAAAGCTGGCGCTCAGGATTATATCATGAAGGGCAACCTCGCCCGATTGATCCCGGCGATCAGTCGCGAGATTCGAGAGGGCACCGTGCGCAAGGCCAAACGGCAGGCGGAGTCAGCGCTGCATTACATGGCTTACCATGACAGCCTGACCGACCTTGCCAATCGCCGGGAGTTTGAGCGCTGTCTGGCCCATGCGCTCGAAGATGCTCACGAAACGGGGCGCCATCATGTACTGCTTTATCTCGACCTTGATCAGTTCAAAATCATTAATGATACCTGCGGACACATTGCCGGCGATGAACTGCTCAAGCAGATCTCCAGGCTTTTGAGCCGCCACATCCGGGCTGGCGACACTCTGGCCAGGCTGGGCGGTGATGAGTTTGGGGTACTGCTCAGAGGATGTGATGTAACCCATGGGAATAAAGTCGCAGAGGCTTTATGCGAAGAAGTTCGGGAGTTCAAGTTAGTCTGGCACAACAAACCATTCTCCGTGTCCCTGAGCGCGGGTATGGTAGTTATCAGCGACGCTTACAACTCGACCAGTGAGTTACTCAGCCATGCGGATCTTGCATGCTATGCCGCGAAGGACAGGGGGCGCAACAATGTTCAACTCTACCAAACCAACGATACGGACATGCAGCGGCGCCAGAACGACATGCACTGGACTAACCGCCTTCAGCACGCCCTCCAAACCGACAGTTTTTTCTTATGTCATCAAGAAATAGTTCCCTTGCAAGCCCACAGCGCCGATGGATTTCGAACGGAGTTCCTGGTTCGGCTGCAACAGGGCAAGAATATTGTTCCACCTGGTGCCTTTATTCCTGCCGCGGAGCGCTTTGGCCTAATGCCAAGAATTGACCGCCGTGTCATTGATTTGGCTTTTAATTATCTCGACCGGACGGGCCTGGGGCGAGAACCCACGGGTACATTTTTTATTAATCTGTCGGGTGGATCTTTCAGTGATGGAGAGTTGTTTAGCTACATACAAAAGTTGGTCGATAAGTACCGAATCCGACCAGAACGAATCTGTTTTGAGATAACAGAGACGTCAGCATTCGCCAATCTGAATCAGACTGTTAGTTTTATTCAGCAATCCAGGCAGGAGGGTTTCAAATTTGCGCTGGATGACTTTGGTTCCGGTATGAGCTCGTTTTCATATCTGAAAGCCCTGCCAGTGGATTATCTGAAGGTTGACGGTAGTTTCATCCGCAATCTTCTGGATGACCCAATCGATTTGGGTATTGTGGACGCGTGTAACCGGATAGGCCACGCCGCCGGACTGAAAACGATCGCCGAGTTTGTTGAAAACGATACGGTCAGAGAACGACTCACGGAATTGGGGCTGGATTACGCACAAGGCTATGGCATCGCCAAACCAAAACCACTTTACTAAAGGTGTGAGCCAGCGTTAAGACTTGTCAGAAAGTCTTTGTTTCACATCGTAAAAAGGATGTTTCATGTTTGAAAATGGTGATCTGATTTTACGCTACCTGGAGCGCCTTGGAGTTGAGTACGTATTCGGTGTTCCCGGAGGTAGTATTGAGCCCTTTTATAACGCTCTTGCCCGTAGCGAGCGCAGGGGGGGCATTCGAGCGATAATTGCCAGACACGAAACCGGGGCGGCTTTTATGGCCGAAGGTTATGCACGGGAAACGGGGAAGCTTGGCGTATGTTGCTCGACGGCGGGCCCTGGCGCTACCAATCTGATCACTGGCGTTGCTTCTGCCTATTCCGAAGACATACCCATGCTGGTCATTTCCGCGCAAACCTCATTGGAGCGGTTCGGGCAAGGCTCGCTGCAAGAAACATCCTGCACGAGTATTAATACGGTAGAAATGTTCTCTCGCTGCACCCGATATAACACCCTGGTATCCCACCCCGATCAGCTGGAACCCAAACTGCTTCAGGCCATAAGCCATGCATTTAGCAACCAACCTGGGCCAGCTCACCTTGGCATTCCTCTCGATGTCATGCGTCATCCTGCTACGGAGCCATACGGTGGTGGCAGCCTTCGGGCATTCATTAGCCACGACGTGGCTCCGAGCCCGGAATCTCAGCGACTGCTCACACAAGAATTAGCCTCTGTAGCCAAGGCAACGATTGTACTGGGGGAGGGTGCGGCCAGTTCTATTGATATCCTTATAGAACTGGCAGAGCTGAAGGGGTGGCAGCTTGTTACCACGCCACGTGGCAAAGGGTTAATAGATAGCTTCCACCCACTTTACCGCGGTGTATTCGGTTTTGCAGGCCACGACAGTGCTGCGGTCGCTCTCAAACCAGAACATGCTGAACGGGTTATTGTGGTAGGAACAGCACTTGATGAAGTATCAACATCTGGCTGGGACCCGACTGCAATGTTGTCTGAACGCCTCATCCACCTTTCCCAAAACCCCGGTCACCTCAGTCGATCAACGATGGCACGGTTGGTGGTGTTGGGGTCTCCGAGACTGGCACTTGAACCTGTCCTTAAAACCCTGATAAGGGGTAGCTCGGCCCAGTCGCTTGAGCCCAACGTACCACCCTATGGGTTACCTTCAAATACTTCATTAAACAGTCGTGCCAAGTGCCGTCTCGCAGCGGGGCCTATTAAACCACAGGCACTCATGACTTACATGAGCAAGACTTGCCCACAAACGGCCCGAATCCTTTTCGACAGCGGCAACAGTTTTCTTTGGGGCATCCATTATTGGAACATCCGACGCTCTGATGCCATCAATTCGGACAAGGTTCTTTTTCACATTGGTATTGGCTTTGCCTCAATGGGATGGGCGATTGGCGCCTCGGTAGGCGTATCCGCTGCAGCCAAAGGGGCTCCAGTCGTGTGCTTTACCGGTGATGGAAGCTACCTCATGGCAGGACAGGAAATCACGACTGCGCTGCAGGAGAATCTCAACCTGCTGGTGGTAATACTGAACGACTCGGCTTTGGGGATGGTCCGACACGGGCAAGCTCTGAGCGGTGGAGAGGTTATTGGGAACAAACTCCCTATGATTAACTATGCAAAACTGGCCGAGGCCATGGGTATCGAATCTTACACCGTGGAAACTATAGAGGAACTTCACGCATTGGACTTTTCAGCGATTTTCACTCGCCCAGGCCCATGCCTGCTCAACGTTGTTATTGACGGTGACGAAGTACCTCCGATGGGGTCCCGAATGAAAGTGTTAACAGGTGCCGTTTAGAAAATGAATCCAGAAGCTCGTTACCAGCCCAGCTGAGTGACCAATTGAATAAAAAGGGTACAAGATGGCTTCCGATTACGTCTATCACTCGAATATCTGGCTAGAAGAGCCGGAAGAGTCCAACCCGTTTGCTGCCAAGACATGTTATTGCCATGGCTACGATGTTTCCGGCCAGATTATTCCTCAGGCGAGCTGGTTTGAGTACCTACTGCTCATGTTCAAAGGGGATCGTCCTCAAGCGGCGGAAGCGACATTACTTGAAAAGCTGGCTATGGTGCTAGCCAACCCAGGCCCCCGTGAGGCCAGCGTTCGTGCTGCGATGAATGCGGGTGTCGCAGGCACAAACCACAGCTCAGCGCTTATGGCAGCTCTGGCGGTGGGTGCTGGTCAATACGGTGGTGCCCAGGAAGTATCCATCTGCATGCGACTGTGGCTGGAGTGTGGTCAGAACCTTGATCTATGGAGCAGCCGGCTTTTCAGCCCTGAAGAGGATGAACGAGCGGATATCTGGCTCCCAATGGAGCATGCGCCAGGCTTTGATCCCAATGGGGATTCCATACCCACGCCTGTTTTTCAATCACTGGACTATCTGACCCAACTTGCACCGCCAAACGGCGCACTCGCCTGGCTGAAATTGAACCGCTCAATTCTGGAAGGAAAGGTAGGGTATCCACTGGCGCTCAGTGGCGTTGCCGCCGCTGCGCTTGTCGATCTTGGCCTTGATAAGGATCAGGGTAGCATGCTGTACCTGATGCTAAGGCTGCCGGGTGCAGCCGTCCATGCTTTGGAACAAAAACACATGGGTTGGAAAAAGTTTCCATATTATGGCGCCGCGATTGAACTGGCCGATGACCCAGGTCCTTTTCAGCCTTCCGCTCAGGAGCACGATTCACAATGAGCCATAAGCGTTTACTTGATACCGAAAGCCGATGGGTGACCCGAAAAGGAAAAGCTTACCTGTCAGACCGGGTAGTCATGCACGGAAAAGATCTTCATAAGGAGTTGGGCAACTACGACTGGATTCACTTGTATCTTTTCAGCATTCTTGGCCGTGATCCCGGTGAGAACGTGGCGAAAATGCTCAATTATTATTGGGTTTCAACCAGCTATCCAGATGCCTCAATCTGGCCCAATCATGTGACTGCACTTGCCGGCACTGCTCGCTCAACGGCGTCTCTGGCCTTAGTGGCCGGAATGAGTGTTTCGGAGGCGTCTATTTACGGCCGCCGACCCGAGGTGAGGGCGCTGGATTTTTTCTACCGGGCAAGGCAATGGTGTGATGCCGGCGGGGCGCTGACGGATTTTGTCGACAAAGAAAAATCGGCAGGACGAACGATTTATGGCTATGGACGACCGTTGGCAAAATCCGACGAGCGAATATTTTATACCCTGGAAAAAGCGGAAGAATACGGGCTAAGTGGCGGACGTCATCTTAGGATGGCATTAGATGTCCATGAATACCTCCTGGAAAAATATGGATACTCAATGAATGTTGCTGCTGTTCATGCAGGTTTGGCAGCCGACATGGGATTGAGCTGCCAAGAGTATCAACTATTCTTAACGCCCTGTTTTGTTACCGGCATGGCACCGTGCTACCAAGACGCGCGCGACAATCCAGAAGGTAGTTTTTTCCCAATTCGGTGCAGCAACATTGTCTACGAAGGCACGGCTAAGCGGGACTGGAACGATTCCGAGTAAACCAAAAGCACGATTGCCTTATTTGATCAGAACCGATACTGGAGCTCGCCGACAACATTACGGCCAGCCATTGGGAAGTCACCAGGGATTAAAGGAACTGGATCAGCATAGGGGCTTGGATCCCGGGTGTCCTCATTAAACACATTCCGCACAGACAGCGACATGTCCAGCCCCCGCCAAAGGCCCTCAGAGCGCAAGGTCAGATCAACAGTGGTGTAGTCGTCAACAGGCTCCCGAGTATCTGCCGAAATCCGCCTTTGCTCGCCGACCCAGTTAATCTGAGTGTTGAAATGCCATCCCGAGAAAGCCCGCCACTCTGCGCGCCCGTAAATCTGGTGATTGGGTGCCTCACCCGCGGGCCTGTCCGTTTTATTGTCTGTGGCGTATTGGTAGGCATAGTTAGCGATAATTTTCAGGTTTTCCAAAGCCTGATAGGTCGTTTCAAACTCGGCACCATGACCTTTACGCTTGCCCGTATTCCGATATACCGTAGAGATAGGACCTGAAACGGGCTCAGCAGTGATCAAATCATCAATTTTATAATAGAAAAGGTTAATGCCATACAGCAGTTGCGACGTAGCCTGGTGTGAAAAAGCAATTTCGAAGGTGTCGATCGTTTCTGCATCCAGGTCCGAATTTCCCCCCGCCACTGGGTTGTTGGCTGCATACAGCTCATTTAACGATGGTGCCCTGAAAGCTCGACCGTAGAGAAACTTGGTAGTAATGGTGTCAGTGGTAGCCCAGATTAACGCGGCCCGTGGGTTGATCGTGTTACCAAAGTCAGAGTAATGATCATAACGAACGCCGCTGACCAGTTGCCAATTTTGGGCAAACTGCCACTCGTCTTGAACAAAAAAGTAAAAATTGGTCCGCTCTTCTTCCGGCATCCAAACCTGGTCAGGATCGTTGGAAACATCCTCAACACGACCTTTTGGGCTAAAATCCGGATTGAAATTTTTACTCTCGGTGACTTCGTACAAGTCAGCCCAAAATGCGCCAATACCGCTGAGTATCCGATGTTTATCCAAGTCGCGATATATTGAGCTCAGGTCGAAGCGAACCTGGTTTTCTTTATAACCTGGGCTACCGATAAAACCATCAGGAAATGTTCCTCCAAAGGACCCAGGTGGATAGAGAACAATATTGTTTTCCGGCTCTTGGGTAATATTGAAATAGCTAACCCTGGCCTCGATATCCAGTCCATCTGCGACATCTTGCCAGCGATAGCTGTAGTCAGTATTAAATCTGCGAGAGCCATAGCGCCCTACAGGATCCAGGGCCTGGGCAATACCAGGGCCAGTACCCAAATCGCTGCGATCCTGGAGTCCGGCCCGAAGTCGCCAGTTGTCCGCGCCAATATCAACTCTCGCATCCAGTTGGTCCACGGATGTGTTGACTGGGCCTGGAGCTAGTGAGGCTGATGTTCCTAGTGCTATATCAAAATTAGTTTGATCGTCGTGAGCAATCGTTTCTCGCCAGCCGTCAGTCGCCTGATATTCAAGTATGAAACTTATTCCGACGTCATCCAGCTGTTTGCCCGTCTCAATCCACCCGCCATGGGTACCAAAACTTCCAAGCCGCGCTCCGACTACTGTGTCTTCCAAGTCTATTGAGGTCTTGGTAATGATATTAATAACACCTGCATACGCATCGGCGCCATAAAGCGCTGAGCCAGGACCCCGAATCACTTCTATACGTTCAATCGCTTTTACAGGCATACCACCCCAAGCATTTCCTCGGTTGCCGAACATCATCGTAGTGACAGGGATGCCATTCACCAGAAACAAAGCCTGCGGGTTAAAACTTGTTGTGATCCCTCTAAAAACATACTTCGGTGAAAACGCTTGATCTGAATGATTAACATGCAGGCCGGGCACCGTTTCAAGTACTTGATCCAAGTCCGTCGCACCCATCGCGGCTATATCTTCCGCACTAATAACCGACGTAATCGCAGCCGCCTTATCAAGCGGCGTTTCGGTACCCGATGCAATGGACACCACTCGAATTTGGCCCAATTCTTCCAGTGATGTATCCCAAAAACTATCTTCCTGACCAGTAGCATTGGCGCCAGCAGGCACCAATGTACAAAACAGCATCAAGGTACGTATACACGGACGAGTGGATCGACAGGGAGGGTAATTTACCAGTTGTGCTCGGTTTGGCATCACGGGGCTCGGCGCTTTGACCTTGGTTTTTCAATCAACGGGTGCAATTCTCCAATCCTGGCGCCGCCTTATCCGCGCCAATCAAAAATATGAACTGAGCTACGGGGGCCGAGCACATTTTGCATGGAAAACACTTGTTGAATAAGAGTTTAGACATATTTGTTACATAAGCAAGCTAACTCGAATGGCCGGGCACCGTTTCATTGGCCATGACGTCGAAGTGCATGCAGTGCTGGTCAGAAAAGGCGCGTGATGTCTACGAGTAATGGTAGAGTTCACCTGTAGCATTTACACTGCGGGCCATTAGAAATTCTCCAGTGCACAGTGGCTGCCCATGAAAATTCTACTCGTTGAAGATGACAAGCTACTCGGTGACGGTATTGCTGCGGGCATTGCCCAATCCGGCCTGGCTGTTGACTGGGTATTGGATGGGCAGCAGGCTGATACTGCGCTGGCTACAGGCAACTACGATGCTGTTGTGCTTGATCTTGGTCTTCCGAGCCTGTCCGGTATGGAGCTTTTGAGGCGGGCCCGCGCCAGCGGAAAAACCTTACCGATTCTGATTCTGACCGCTCGTGATGCCGTGGAGGACCGAGTGGCTGGCCTGGATGCCGGTGCCGACGATTACCTGGTGAAGCCTTTCGATCTTACTGAATTACAGGCACGACTGCGGGCATTGCTGCGCCGCTCCAACGGACACGCCGAACCCGTCATCAGCCACGGAGAACTCCGGGTCGATTCAGCCAGTCATTCGGTGTATTGGTCTGGAAACTCGGTTGATCTCTCTGCACGTGAATTCACGATTCTGCACACATTATTGCTCAATGCCGGACGAGTCATGTCAAAGGCACACATCGAAGAGCAGCTTTACGGCTGGGGGGAGGAGATCGAGAGCAATACGATCGAAGTCTTTATACATCATCTGCGCCGAAAGCTGTCGCCACAACTGATCCGCACTATCCGCGGTGTCGGGTACATGATTGAGAAAATCACACCATGAGGTCATCGTTACGTTGGCGTCTTTTTACGATTCTTGCCGTATCCGTACTGCTCGCCTGGATTGCGACCGCGTTCTTCACCTACCTTGATGCGCGCCGTGAAATCGGCACCACACTTGACGCCCGGCTGGTAAAAGCGGCTGAGCAGATCTCAGTGCACCTCGACAGTGCGGAAAATGTCAGTGCGAACCCGCAGCAAATTCGTGACTATACCGGCACAATGTTGCAGGTCTGGCAGCGTGACGGTTCTTTACAGCTCGACTCAAGTACGGCTCCTGAAGAACGATTGGGCACACAGCGTGATGGTTTTGAAAGCACCACTCTCAAGGGTGTTCACTACCGTATTTATAGCCAATGGGACAAGGCCGGTCGTCTTAATGTGCGCGTTGCTGAGCGCTATGAATTACGCGATGCACTGGCCGAAAGCGTTGCGAGCCACTTGCTGCATCCTCTGTATTTTGCTGTACCTGCGCTGGGCATACTGATTTGGTTATCCGTTGGTGCCGGGCTTGCGCCTCTGTCCCGTTTTACTCGCGAGGTAAAGCAGCGTGAACCGGACAAGCTTGAACCACTTGATCTCTCTGATACCCCCCGTGAAGTTATGCCATTGCAGGATGCGCTCAATGCTCTTTTCGCCCGCCTGCAGGTGTCACTTGAGTACGAACGACGCTTCACGGCCGATGCGGCTCATGAGTTACGCACACCGCTGGCCGCCATAAAAACGCAGGCACAGGTGGCCTTTGCTGCGCACGACTCGGAACAATTGAGGCACGCACTGAACAAGATTATCAGTGGCACAGATCGCGCGGCTCATCTGATTGAGCAATTGCTGGTGCTTTCGCGTCTTGATCCAGAACAAACCCCGGTCGATCAACAACAGGTCAAACTTTCTGCTGTGGTGAAGGATTGTGTCGCCCTGCACGCACCGATGGCGATACGTAAGGGTGTGGATCTGGGACTCGAGGCAGGTGATGATGGGCTGGTGCTTGGTGATGCAACCTTGCTTGCCATTCTTGTGCGGAATCTCGTG
>TARA_R110002074_G_scaffold27981_5_pt1 | contig 12176 bp, 12 predicted proteins | sample TARA_R110002074 | Tara Oceans TARA_R110002074 (sample SAMEA4397215) | marine metagenome | biome: Polar Biome; feature: [MIX] marine epipelagic wind mixed layer (ENVO:01000061); material: water (ENVO:00002006), including particulate matter (ENVO:01000060) such as... | depth 10-100 m
GACCAGAATCCCTTCGGTCAAAACTGCCAGACCAGCACAAATGCCATGATACAAACATTGAGCAACACGAATATGTTCGCCTTTTGCTTTTTTAGCCTCAGTTTCATAAGTTTTCAAAGTTTCATTCCAATCGGCTTTGCCAATTGCTTCTTCAAATCCCATCACAGTTCCTATTGCTCCACAATCGTCACAAGGAACTTTCCATGTCGGAGTTTTATCAATTTCTCCTGAGCCATCACAAGGCTTACACTTTTCTTTGACACCATACAATAAACTTTCAGCAGTTACGATTCTGGCAATATCAATGGCTACCAATTCTCGATTTCCATCATGCTTGGCAGTCATCTCACGAATCTGTGCGGCGGTTTGTCTTGGGTGCAAGAAATCTAATAGTTTTTGAGTTCGGTCTGCAAGGTCACTGGCTCTTGGAATCTCCACAGTCATTCTGGGGTCAAGTCCACGACTTCGTGCTTTCTCGGCTAATTGATATACGACATCGCATTCTTTTTCTAATCTTTCAATATATGCGTTATAATCCATAGGCAAGCCTCCTTAGTATATCATAAGGGTTATCACTCACTTAAAGTTATAAGACAACGCTTGGAAACTTATGCCAATTTAGAGTTTGAAAAAAAGATGGCGCAGGTATCCAGCCATATACAGAAAGGCATTGGTCGAAAATAGCCTCCAGCATTCCGTCAAGCCATGGCTCCTCTTCATAACTTAATACCACCTTGTCGGCTAAATCACCACCTTGTAAATTGGAACTTGTGCCTTTGCTGGCTTCAGATATTTCAATATGTTCAACATTTCCAAGAATCCATGCACCACGATAAATAATCCATCCTAAATTATATCCTTGGTCTGGAATCCTAAATATGGCTATAAATCCATTTCTAAGTTCAGGTGGGTAACTTCCACTTGGTCCCGATGATGGCCAGTCCTCAAAACTTATTGCTGGTTTATTTTCTTGCATTTCAGACATCACACCAGTCATACTTTTGTTAATCGTGTTTGCGGTAATGTTTCTATCAGATATTTCGTTATAAGGTTTTATAACTGAAGTTAATTTTGTTTCCGACCCAAGGGAGTTAAAATCTCCATTATCATCAAACCCTGTCGGTCCTGTAATTAGTAGACGGCGAGTTAATGAGGGGCTGGGTGTAAAGAGGTCATCCCAAAGTTCAGAAATAACTGTCTTTTTATTAAGACTACTAAGTTTCATCAAAGATGGAACAACTAAATCTTCAAACTTTTTCTTAACCCACTCAAAGTCTGTTTTATCACTCATAGATTACCAACACTCATGCCAGCAACATCTACAATTTTTAATCCAGCCTTCCAGACTAATTCTGCGGTAAGTTGTTCTTTATCTAAAAGTAAAACTTTTCGCTCCTCTACGGGTCCGTGTAATACTAAATCAACTTCGGAACTATCTGGGAAGATTAAAGTTATTTCATCTTCTAAAACTCGGTCTGATAAATCAATACCACATACCATTTCGTCTCCTAACCATTCATCGTAATCTAATTCGGTTGCTGCATCATAGACTAAATCTAATAAAAATCGACTAATATCCAGAGCCATGGCTTCTAAACCTTCTTCAGCCAAAACTTCAAACGGATATGGTGTATCTTCAGCAAATAACTCAGCATTCATGTCATTGAACATATGAAAGTTTTCTAAATACATTATTTTACGAGTGGGCTTTCCTGCAACGATTTCTCTAAAAGTTCCAAAGTTTGGACCTTCCCATTGACGACTTGTTAATTCATTAAAAATTAACTCATTATCTATTAACCAAGAACCAAACATTTCTGCATCAGTATGACTACTTTCAGCACTATATTCAATTAGCCCTAAACTATCGTTTAGATTTCTTGCCAAAGGACCAGACTCAGCCCTTCCATATTTAATTGTAGCACTGTGAACTTTACGGTCTTCAGTAGTCCAACCTTTATAATGACTGCCGCCCATGCGTGCAAATGGTTCCATACTAAATACATCAATAGCATAGTTATAGGTCATCATAATAGATTTAAGACGCTTTACTAACGAATCATACCCAGAAACTTGTGTTTCCAAACTTACTCTTCCAGATGTATCTCTAACTTCTATAATATACTTCATTTATAATCTCTCCAATCTAAATCGTTTCGGTATCCAACAATTCGAGCAACCATCTCGTCTTTTTCTTCACCAGTAGCATCAATACCTGCAATCACAGTCATTATTCTCAATACATCCCCAGTCGCCTTCATATCATAGCCTAAAGTTTGGATTAAGAATCTTCGAAACAAAGCCGCCTCATCATGACTTCCAAATCCACCGACCTTTCTCGGACTTGGAAACCAATTTATCACAGGATTCAACATCATTTATAATCTCTCCAATCTAAATCTTGAAAACGAAAAGGTTCATCCTTGACGAGTCGCTCAAGCGTTTTATCTTTCTCATCCTCATCCATATGAGGTGTCTCAGCAAGTATTCGAAGTGCCTTTTTTGTCTTTTTACTGGGTGTCGTTAAAGTTTGGATTAAGAATCTTCGAAACAAAGCCGCATCGAAAGTTTCATATGCAGGGTCGGGCACTTGTCTTCCAAACCAATTTATCACAGGATTCAACATGATTTTAATCACTCCTATACAAATCAAAAGAGTAATTTTGACCTTCCATATTCTGCAACCAATAAGGATTGATAGTATCCTTTAATTGGCTTAGGTTTGGCCAGCCAAAAGAATCAGTGAAAACTACCTCTCCTTCATAATAACGGTTTTCGGGATTGAAGTTCTCCAGAAGATTACGAGTTTCTGAAGATAAGTTTTCCCAAACATAATTAACATCTTGTTCCCAAATATATCTAAAGGCATCCATCTTAAACTTATGAACTTTATTGGCAACATAACTCAAAGTATGTGCACTATCTTCTGCCACATTTTGCCACAAAGAAATACACTCTACTATGCCAACATATTCACTGGAAGCGTAATTTACATACTGCCCGATTTCGCCATTCAACTCTTCCAAGGCTTCCAAATAAGGTTCCCAATAGTCTTCATCAATTTCTTCATCATCTTCTGCCATCCACAAAGCACCTACGCCATAATCTTCAGCACGCATTTCTGGTGGCTTGTAGGTTTTGTCTAAAACAGCATATATTTCTTCTTCAGTAGCACCGCCGAGATACACATTAGTATCTCTGGTCCAAATACCATATTCATTAAGTTTTAGTCCTTTGCTTTTTGCAGAGCGTCTCATGCCAATGTTGTATCCACCGGGTCCTGTGAAGTAAAGTAATGCTGCACCCAATCCTTCTAAACTACTAACTTTAATATCTACCTTTACACCATCAACTACGATTTGAGTCTTTTTCTCTCCTAACCAATTAACTGCGGTATATTGTCCAACGAGTTTTTCCACAATGGCTGGCAAACTTTCATTTTCTTTTAGAATAATAACTATGTCAAGGTCACCCGGGTCTTCCCGTCCTCGACGATAACTTCCGCAAACTTCTACGAAGTCTACAAATGGATTCAAAAGTTTTGTCATTTTATCTGCCAGTGCTTCGGCTTCTGCTCGTGTCATCCTTTCGGATTCATCTCGGTCTTCAGCGTTCAATCGTTTTCGAGTTGTTTTCAACATTTCTTCTACGCTATCTAAAACAACAGGACTACTTGGAGCACGAAAAACAGGCGACTGTTCAAAGATGATTTGAGCAAACTCTTCATCTACTAATACAAAGCGACGGCCATTATCGTCAGTAACGATTTCACCTAATGGGCTATTTGCTACGGTATTATATTCTGCTTCATGGATGTCTAACTCACAATCACTACACATTTCGTTAATATCAGTATCGCTGTCATCACCACAATCTATACAAGGCCAGCATCCGTATCCTCGGTCATCGTGGTCTGCAATCTTTCCATCACAACCACAAGCGCACCACATAGGTTCCTCCTCAGCCCCAAACTTTTCCTTTAGGCTACTCATGATTTCATCTTCATCAATCAATCCAATACGAACATTATGTTCTAATTCCATCAACATTTGGTGAAGGTCTGCTTGTTTTATTAGACGATTCCATGCCATGGCTTTTTCAACCGCAGTAACTGGTTTTCCAGTCATTACAACAGCAGCATCAAATCTACGAGTTTCATTGTTTCGGGGATAATCAGAACTGCCCCAGAACTTCTTTCCACCTCGGCGTGCTTTACGCACGACCATAGGGCTTCCAGAACTATCTTTAGGAACTTTACGCAAACTACCTTTGCTTACCATATCCTCTAAACTATAAATACGATTTAGAACATTCTTTCTCCAATTTTTGACTCGATTAACTCTGGTAGCACCATAAACTTTTACACCATCTACCCAGTATTGAACTCGTATAGCATCTTTGCCAACATCACGACTTTCTACACCAGCAACACTACTGTAAATACGAATCTTTCCTGCGCCAAAATCCTTTTCATAAACCTTTTCTTTAACGGTTCTTCGAAGGTTTCCGGTGCGCTCTTTAATTGACAATTCTTTAAATCCGAGAACATCCATAAAGTTATCCATCTGTTCAGATGAAATCTTTTCAAAGGATGCCATATTTATTCTTGAGTGCTTCAACTACTTAAAGGCTGTGTCAAGGTCTTCGCAGGCTCCGCTACACTCAACCCTTTGCTTCGCAATAGTTTCCTATGGAAACAGGGAGCAGCCTATCCCTCTGGGCTTTGCCCATTCACCCCATCCGGCGAGAGGAGAATCCTCATCGGGTATCGTCCAAAGGCTTAGGCTTGACATGGCGATTAACCACTGTTTTTAGTAATCCTTTTGTCCACATATCATATTTAAGACGGAACTTTTTGTTCTCATCTTGCGTGACCCATTTTTTCATAGTTCGCATTAGTTGTGCCACCTTGTCTGTGCCATACCTTTCTATACTGGTAGTTCCCAGAATCCGAGAAATATCTTGTGAACTTATGCCATCATTGTATTTAATAATCCTTAGAATCCTCATGCGGTTCATATCATTCCTTTTGCACAATTTGTTGCCTGCACGATGGCACTCTTGCCCACAAAAGGTTCTATTAACTACTGATTTATTACCAGTCGTATATCTAATTTCCATTGGACCTTCACATAGTTCGCAATAGATAGTCAAGGGCGGTTTTTTTCGTTTCATACTATGAGCCTTGTCGCCATAGGCTAACTCTAATTCAATACAATATACACTACAATAATTGGTATTAAGTCGATTGCCATGTCCAGTTGCTATGCGAAATCCACAATAGCAGACATCGGTTATCACGGGTTTCACTCGGCCTTAAGACGCTTAACAAGGTCTGCTTTCTTACCTTTGACAGATAATCCTAATTCAGTGAGTCGTTCTTTCAAAACTGCAACAGTCAAATCTGCAACATCTTCTAAAGAATCACCAGATTCCAGAGAATCTTTCGCTGTATCATGAATATCTTCCACAACATCTTCTGCTGCTTCAATAACATCCTCTACGACACCATCAAGTTCAATGTCAATTCCAGTAAGGTCTTCAATTTTATCTTCCAGTGTATCTGCAATTTGCATAACAGTCGTGCTTCGGTTTTTCATCCACCAGCCAGTCGCTGCTGTTGCAGCAATTCCAAGGCCAGCCAAAATTAGGGTTGTAGTTTCCATAACCTAACTATGTTGTAACACCCTATTAAACTTGTTCATCTTGTAAGTCATATTCGATTTCAACTGATTCTGGTATGACTGGATAAGTTACAGCAGTATCTTTGTTTAAGAACATAACTTGGAAGAATCCTTTTGCAGTCACTTGACCCAATCCCGACTTTAGAATATATGCAGGTTGTCTAAACATTAAGTTATCATCTACACCAGACTTGACCTCACTCATCATCTTGGCTTCATATCTTTCAAGTATTTGTTCTAATCTCGTTAAATCTAAATCTCCAGTTGCACTAATCCTACCAGTTCCTGCGGCATGAGTTGAAACTTTCACATTTCCTAAAAACTTTGTTGCTAAGTCGATGTCTGAAATACCCAACGATTCAAATTGTTTTCGTAGAGCCGTCATAATTAGTGGCTTCCAAAACTCTGCAACTTGGTTCGGAGGCAAAGAACTTTCCCAATTCTCAAAATCAACCTGCCACCAAATATCCATATAATCTGCATCAGCATCATCAGCATTGGCTGCCGGTCCTGCTTGTTCGCCACGACCAATTACAGTTCCTGCCAGTCCATTTATGCCACCATAATAAACCAACGAATAATCTTCGGTCTTTATGAAAGAGGCAGACCATTTACTACCTGTTCTGGAAATAATGAAACTTTCTGTTGAAGAGCCGGGAGTATCAGGCAAAACTTGTTTGCTCATGGTTTTAACTGTTGTTTCTAATTCTTTTGCAGCCGCAGTAGCAGACTTTCCTTCATTCATCATATCAACGAAATCATAAATCTTTTGCTCTGGTGTTCGAATAATGCTGAATCTATTTTTATTAACTACCCATTTTATACCTTTGGACTTCAAATACTTTTTGAATGTTTTAGGAGTTGTCAATGCAAGTTTGGTAGCCTTTGTCATCGTAAGGTTGCGAGTAAGCAATAAATCCAGAGCCAACAACGCCCTTTGTGTCACTCTCTCATTCATATTATCATCTACTCCTTTCAACTACTTAACACTTAGTCTGTATCCTCAAATAAATCACGAGGTATAATTTCAATATACCTTGCTTTTTGTGGTTCTTTCTTATCACTTTGAATCCAATTAAGGTTCAAAAGTTTATCCCATTCAGCATTGGAGAATATAATTTTATCTCTCATCTCATTAACGCTGGTATAAATACCTTCGTTGCTGTAATCTTCCAATTGGTCGTGAAGACTAACTAATCGTGCATCTGCGCCTACCTTCATCATTTGCCATCCTTCATCTGCTACCAAAGTTTTTATTGATTCCAGAAAAATGTTCTCGGCTTGTTTAATGCTGTCTTTGCTGACTTCTCGTTCACCATTAAGTCGAGCGAAACCTTTGGCAAGGTTCACAAACTCTTGAAACTTTCTAAAGTCACGAGTGGTTCTTTTATTGCCTTGAGTATCTTCTAAGAACACTTGACTGAATGCAGGATTTGCTTTAATCCTATCCATAGCCTCACGAATCTCAATACGAACTGGTGTAATATCGGGGTCCATCTCACTGACATATCTCAAATACTCTCGGAAGAAACTTCTCCACATATTCAAATTATCATTGAACTCGGACTTTTGATACTTACCATTCATAGAATCCATAATCTTTTCTTCTATTTGATAATCGTTGTCACCATCGGTCAAAGTCATACGAGCAAAAATTAGTGTCAGTCGGCTAAGAATCTGATAAGTATATTCTCCAAAAGCACCCAGCATACCGAGTTTAGACTCCGTAGATTTCCACTCTCTGGGTGGATTACCTAAGAACATGAAATTAACTTTACCTTCACGAGTCGTGTCTACTTGACCTTTCTGCATCGAAAACTTACCGTTAGCCATAACATTCATTAGTTCACCGAATACTTCTTGACTCCATGTTTGAAACTCCGAAACGGCTATGCGTTCATTATTCATCTTTGGTATCAACCCTAACTCTATTGAGTTAAGGTCGTCGCCACTCATGGCTCCGAATAACCCGGCGATTGTGCAAAGTTTTCCACTTGAAGCCATACCACAAGGCACTAAAGGTTCAATAACTTGTTCAATAAGATGGTCTTTACCTTCGCCCATACTACTAACGATACCAATATGTAGCATATCAGTTTTCTTTTGTGGACTCAAGCAATACAACATGACTGCCGTTTTAATCGGGTCATCAGCATAAAGTTTAGTCCAGATAGTGTCATCACGCAACATCAGTTCTAATGGGCGCATATTGCGCTTGAACATATCCGTTGATTCAGACTCACACAGTTCAATAAATGTATTAAATTGTTCTGTCGTCATCTGACTTGACTTCAAAGATTCATAGCGTTGCACATCAGAGACTACAAAGACTTTTTCCTTACCCATCATTTGGTAGGCTCCAGAAACACACAGTTGCGAACCATCACTAATACTTTCAGTAAGCATCATCATTGTTCGCCGCAAGCGGTCTGACTCCATCCCACCGGGTCTGGCATCAATACTACCATTATGCGCCATACATTCGACAGCAAAATTACCATCGGATAACATGAAGCGTATAGCAGATTGGTCTGGGTTAGGTGATTTACCGTTCAACGGCACTTCTTCCATCTTCAGACAAATGCCTGACCCATACTCAAGTTGATTCTGGGAGATTTTAGCAGCGTAAAGTTGTTCAATGTTTGCACCTAAGTCTTCATAGTCAAGAGTTGCTTCTGCTACGAAATCCGAAATAGACTTTGGAATCTTAATTTCTTCTCGCACCATGACAATCCTCTCCATTCTATCTATGAGATAGCACCATAATAAAGAATACGCATTCCGCCGAACTAAGCAGGTGAAGACCTAATTCATTACCACTAAGCCCGAAGGCAAAGCGTTTTTAACCTTTACAATCAAGCCAGTGACCCTCGAAAAAAGAGGATACCTTGTGTTCATGTAAGTAGTGGAAAGGTGGTGTCAGAGCGCAAGCATCAAGCCCACAAATCACCCAGAGGATGGTTTAGGAATCCTAATGCTTACGCACCTAACATCGAACCGTAGCGCAATCCGTCATTACAACGGGGAGTTTTTACACTCACTCGGCTGCTTCTGCAACTTCAGCGTGAACTGGAGCGACATATGCTTCCATAGTTTGTTGGTCTTCAGGAACTTCAGGAAGAGCCTCACGAAGAGTTGTTGCATCAGCATCACGAATGATACCGTGGAAACTCTTGAAAGTGCGACCTGCGTTCTTCTGAGAATCATTCATCTTTCGAAGGAAGTCAAGTTGAACTGGGAGGTGGTAGGTTTTCTTACCTTCATCATCAGATTCAACAAGGTTGTTTTGATTGATAAATCGTTCAAAGTCTTGCTTTTCGTATCCGTTCAGATAAAACTTAACACGGCGGCCAGCATCTGACTCGCCTTCGTTACCCGGTGCTACACAACGAAGAACCATTGATTCTGAACCCAGAGGGCTTGTTGTGTCGTTGTAAGAAACCAAGGTGTATCCAGAATACACTTTACCCATTTCTGGCTTGATTACCTCATATACTGTGCGAGGACCACGGGCTGTGGCACGCTCATCACGGCGGGTGCTGTCAATCGTTTCAAGTTCCGAAAGGAACGCATCTACATCATTTTCTACATTTTTGCTCATATTTTTCATCTCCATTTGTTTTCAGTTTTTTTTGTGCCCCATTAGTTGGCTGGGCAATTCTACATAGGTGGAATCACCCATATAAACATAAGCATTCATTTGAGATTGCTCTCAAAAAGTCGCATCAGTCTCCTTGCTCGCCTTCTTACTGGACATAACCTTACTATACCGTATCACTGATATAAAGTTAATTAACATCGACCAGTTCAATGGCTATAATCATGCTTTGTGGATTACTATTACTACTTACCATGCGTATCCATTCAGTGTAAAAAAATACACTGTTCCAACCCGTATCTGTCCACCCTTCTCGGCATCCGAATAGTAGCAAATCATCGTTAATATCATCAAAGTGGGAGTCCAAAAAGTCATACCACTTTTCTGGATTATTATCTTCTTTTTTAATGATAGTTTCATCGTCAAGGCTAATTTCAGCATCGTAGAGTCTTTGCCCATCCTCATAGGTCTGATGAGAAAAACTTTCACCATCTTGATTCAAGACAGTATCTATCATCGAAGATAATTTAACCAAAAGGATTTTTTTGTCGGTTTTGGGATTCATAAAAACTGTTTTACTGAGTGGTTGGGCGTATTGCTCGCTACCTGCTCTCTTGATATAAGATACCTTAATCATCCAAAGTTCTTTGATTATTTCACTTTGAGTCCAGTTTAGAATCTTAATTGCTTCTTCGATTTCTGACATCAGTAATTCACCGTCAGTATATTTCCAGTAGTTTTTACATCAAAGAAATCCCAACGGTCAATTTGCTTGGCTAAAGTTTTGGCTTTCGGAGTTTCAAGGGTAATAAATATATCACCTTCGTCCAAGATAGTTATTCCATTACTTTTTGCCCAATCACTCAATGAATATATGTGGGTTTCGATTCTGGACCCTTCTAACAAAACATTTTCAACGAACATCCAACCCTTTTCACGAGTTTCCATCTTGCGAAGTTCACCAGTGCGAGGATTTACACATAGTCTACCTCTTCCTTGGATATTCCCTCGTCTTCCTCCAACGCTAACCTTACTATCCAGTTTTACATAGCCATCATAAACAACTTCTGAAACTTTTCCAGTTAATTCTGAATCTACGATAGCAGATTCTTGCATCTCTATCATCTCTGGTGGTAAAAACATTTTAAGATTTTCTTTTCGGAGATATAAAGCCCAATGTCCTCCTGATGCTTTGAGTGTCGCATTAGCCATATTCATCGGAACTGTTTCTTTTGATGAAACGACTACAAAGTTTTCTGGGTCTGGGTTGTAAATATAGTCAATTATATTAACTTCGTAACCAATTCCTAATGACATTGGTGCATATCCATACATAATTTGACCGAGTATGAACTCCGTCATCTTTCCATTGTGTGCTGGATTACTCATCATAGTCATCATGCCATTAAAGTTAATGATTTCTGTGGCTTCACCTAACAAAGCATCATAGTCTCGATTAGCCATAGCCTTGAGTTGTTCTTCTTTAGCCATTTGTTCCTCCCAACCTTCTTCATATTGTTCTTTATCGGCAACAGGAAGTCCAGATTCGCCAAATGCTTCGTCTTTTCCTTCTTTATATGGTTTTACTGTGTAAGTAGTCATTATATTCGACCTCCGCTTGCTCTTAGTGCATCTGTGGCTTCAAGTTCAGTTGGGAATATCTTTGGTCCACCATTTGGTGCTTGCAGCCATCCTTCTCCATAACCCCAAATGCCCCATTCAGTTTCCGACATTGTTTGAGATTGAAGCATTTTATCCTCAAGAGCCTGTAATTCATCCATAGCCTTTTGGACTTCTTCATCCAGTGGTAGTTCATTCAAAGCATTCTTGGTTTCCTTAATAGCATCTTCTAAAGACTCACGGTCTTCATCACTATATGGATTCATAGCCTCTGCAGAATCTTGACATTTTTCCGTAGCATCTAAGGCTTGTTCCTTAGCCCTTTCATCATCATCATCATTACTGAGTTCTTGACTTCGTTCTGCCTTGCGTTGGGCTTGCTCTGAAAGTTTTTGAGACTTATCTCGTTCTTGTTGTCTTGCTTCAACTTCTTCAAATGCCTCGTTGAGCATTTCTCGGAGAGCATCTGCCGCATCTTTATCCATTCCTTCGTCTAATGCCACAGCATCTACCGCATCTTCGGCAGCCCGGATTGCATCCATAGCCGCCTCGTCTGCCTTTTTGACATTCTCTTGGTCTTGTGAGTTTCTCATATCGGCTTTATCGTTGCATTTATCTGCAGCCGCTTTGGATTCCATGGCTTCTTCTACTGCCAACTCCATTTCTTCTTCATCGCCAGCACCACCATAACTTTCAGCAGCCTCTTCAGCAGCCTCTTTGTGTGCTTCGGCTTCTTGTGCCGCCATACCTGTTGGGCTGGTATCTTGTCCGGGTTGCATATCATCTACTGCATCCTTGAGAGCATCTGCTTTAGTTTTCTGTGCTTCTGCTTGTTCCTGAGACATATCTCCGGCTTCTGCAGCCTTGTCAGCAGCCTCTTTAACCGCATCTAAGGCATCCTTAGCATCTTCTTTTGATTGTTCTGCAGTTTGACATTCCTCTTCGCTTTCTGGGTCTGCACACGCACAGCATTGGCGAGCACCATCAACGGCTTCAGCAGCCGCTTTTGCAGCATCTTCGAAATCATCTCCTGCATCTTGACTTGGTGTTCCATCGTCCGAGGGTGTTTCGCCTTCTCCGTCTCCGTCGCCTTCGCCGCTTTCAGAGCCTTCGCCTTCAGAACCTTCTCCATCACCAGAGCCTTCGCCTTCGCCCTCTCCAGAACCTTCTCCTTCACCATCTCCGCCTTCACCGCCTTCGCCCTCTCCAGAGCCAGAACCTTCGCCGCTTTCACCGCCTTCTCCACCACTTGATGGTTCTCCGCCTTCGCCGCC
>TARA_R110002074_G_scaffold193033_9_pt1 | contig 12168 bp, 15 predicted proteins | sample TARA_R110002074 | Tara Oceans TARA_R110002074 (sample SAMEA4397215) | marine metagenome | biome: Polar Biome; feature: [MIX] marine epipelagic wind mixed layer (ENVO:01000061); material: water (ENVO:00002006), including particulate matter (ENVO:01000060) such as... | depth 10-100 m
GAATAGGTTCTTAAATGAGAACGAGGAACCCAGAGCAACAAAAGAAGACATGCTGGCCTGGATTTCTGCTCATTTCCCCGAGTATGGAAATCCATTATATGAACGCGATGCGTTGGAAAAACTTTCCACAGACATGGGATATGAAACCTTTATGGATTTTTTGAATGAAAGGACTCCGAGGCGGTTGTTGGCAAGCACTCTAAAAAGTATGTATAACAACCATAACTTGCCTAAGCAGAAAGAAGGAACTGTCAGGGTCAATCACACGACTGGACTGAGAGTGAACAGCCCAGAAGAGAGATACAGGGACATTGATAATATCTTAACATATGGGCTTGTAAACCAGGCTGAAGGGTCTGGCAGATACAGCGAGTCTCCAATGAGCATTTTTGGGTTGAGAGATAACCCTGGGTCGGGGGAAGGTAACGTTTACAATCCAAACTTTCCTTGGATTACTCTTGAGTTACCGGAAGATGATCCAAGGTACCAATTTGATTTACGAGGTACAAGACCTGGTAGTGTGGTTGTTCTGTCCATAGAAGTTCCAGAGCAATATATTGTTGGGGTGAACGGGGTGCCAAAGTATGATTATTTAAAATCAGTGATGCAATACCGAGGGTCTATAGATGAAACTAATACTTGAAAGGTGGAATAGGTTCCTTAGAGAAGGGTTAGAGCCGTATACAAATACTGCAACTGCTTACCATTCTTTTGGCATTGGTCAATCATTCGGCCACGAGTTCTCAGAAGGAGAGCTTGAGAAAGTTGTTCGCTCAATATCAAGCGAAGGATTTAAGCCCGGCCTTGGACAGAACTATGGTAAAGGCGTTTACACTGTTTTAGAGCCAGAGGATTTAAATAAGAGGTATGGCAACTTTTGCCTCATATTCAAAGTTGACAACTTAGATGGTTTTCTTGTTTTAGATTACAAAGAAGCAAAAAAAATAAAATCTAACCAATCTGCTGGCCATACCTTAAAAGAACAGATGGAAAGACTGGGTGTCTTGGTGACAGATGAGCTAGATGCTATATGCAAAGAAGTGGATTCCAAAAATAGAAGCAAATACTCTACCACTAGTAAATATGCTCTCGCACTTAGTAAAATGCCCCAAGTGAAACAAAAAATTCGAGGGCTTATCTTCGAAGGCATCACAGATGGTCGAGTTCTTGTTGGTTATTATCCAGAAGATTTTTCCGTTACCGGTTATGGCGAAGTTCACGTCTCGGAGTCTACACCTTATAAGGATTTCATTGATTCGAAAGATTTCTTTGATAAAATGTATAATTTTTACAAACCAAAAGATGCAAGAGTCGATCCTAAAAAGTTCTTTCACGCGATGAGTTACTTCTTATTGTTTGCCTCTCGTGGTGCCACGGGCAGTGCAACACAGATAATAAAAGATATAGACTCCCAACCAGCGCTTAATAGACTTATCAGAACGGTCATTAGTGATGAAGCATACGACGATTTATATAAAAAAATCTACGGACCCTCTTTTTATGAAAAATATAAAGCGCATGTAGATTCTGATGTGTTCGATGATGAAGCCGAAGAAGAATTTGAAAAAGCCCTTGCTCAAATCCCAGACTTTGAAGAAAAAGAGGAAAAGTTAAGAAAACTTGCCTATGATATAGGGCTTGAAGAAGTAGAGCGCTTCTTCAGTCGTGGTTATTACGATGGCATGATTAGAAAGTTTAAATTATCTGATGATTTATATGTTAAAAATATAAAAAAGGTGTAAAATGAAACTCATACTCGAAAATTGGCGTCAATATCTCCAAGAAGACATTTCTGATTATATCTTCTTGCCCGCTGATGAAGACAACCTGTTCGATGCTCTTGAACAGCACGAAGCCTTAGCTGATGTGGATGGGTATGATTTGATGGACAAAGCAGAGAAATTGTTTGAGGATTCTGGAATAAGAATAATGAAAAGCGAAGAACTCCATGAAATGGTCATTGACGGAGAAGATGTGGTCGGCGCTTCGGTTACTGGTTTATCAAATAGTGAAGAAGGAGAACGAACTTTAAGATTTTCTATTGCGGTTTCCCCCACAACCAGAAGACAAGGTGTCGCAAGAAAATTAGTAGAAAATATAATCGTTGATAACCCAGATACAAAAATAGAAGCGTGGGTTGTGAACGAAGAAGCCATGGTGCCCCTATTAACAAAGCTTGGCTTTGATGGGTATGGGGGACAAAGCGACCCATTCATGTACTTATATACATAAGGGTGCCGATGGTAAGGTATCCTAAGAAATAGGATATTTATGCTGCTCTCTTTACTATTTACAATAGTAAAAAGGGGTTGCAATAATGAAACTGATACTTGAAAGATGGAAAAAATATACGAAAGAACAGGAACTTCTAACAAAATGGTCGCAGATAACCGGAATTCCTGTTTCCGAACTCAAAGAGGCCATCTCCAGGAGAAGTTTCCTTCGCGGAGGAGCAGCCGTTGCTCTATCAAGCATACTCGGATGCGATGTGGAGTACGGGATCACAGCCGACAAGACAAACATTGGCAGCCCAGGTGATACAGGTGATACAGGTGATACAGGTGGCGGCATAAACATCCCATTTGATGAATTGCCTGATTGCACACAACAGGTTGAATGGAGCCCCCCTCCGTCTGATCCGAGATGGGAGGAGGGTGTGCCAATTGAAGATTTTGTGGTTCATGGACGTAATTTAGACTTACCGGCAGAGCAATGGGACGGAAATCTTCTTGGCAGCACTATCATCGACCCTATTGAAGATGGGGGGAGCACATTCCTATATGCTTGGTGGGGTAATGTGCCAGATGTTTGCGATTTCTGGACTTCTGACTTTAATCCTTGGGCTGATGTTGGCAGTTCAAGAGACACATCGACAATGGCCGTTGTTTACGAAGCCTATTCTAAAGCTCCCCTACTAAGGGTGTCAGTTGCTTTTCTTGTTGAGTATAGAAACGGAAGAAAATACCTGAAACTTTTACGAGGAGCAGACGGCACCAGCAGTATATCTCTGGAAAATATGGATAGTGAGTGTGTCAAGTCCTATTTAGAAGTGATAGGCAAGAGCGTAGAAGATTATGGAGCCGAATAATGAAATTATTACTTGAAAATTGGAATGCTTACATAGGGAAAGTACCCCTCAACGAATCACAAAAGCTTCTTCTTGAGAAAAAACACCCGATTTTGCATGATAATGGCATTCTTGAGCTTATTTTGGAGTCAAAATGCATTGATTATAAGCAACAGACGGCTTTAAATATACAAAATTTCTACGAAGACAGCATTTCTTTTGTGAAAAAAGATATACTTTTAGAAATTATCAAAAATGGCATCAAAGAACAAGAAGAATTGCCAGATGAAAACGAGGACGAAGAGAGCGAGGAGGAAGAAGAGCAAGATGATGAAGAATTTGACCCATTTTCGCACCTAAAAAAGTTTGAGATCCCAGAAGATGACCAAATTAACGAGGATGAAGACTGTGTTTTGTTTTTTGGAACGACAAACAAGAAATTATCCTATCTTAATGTGACTAGTTTTTCACTTCCGGCTGGGTACACCTGCCCATTTGCAGATATATGCTTAAGTAAATTCCCAAGACATGGAAAAAAGGGAGATCTTAAGGATTATGGCGAGGTTAGATGCTTTGCAGCATCCACAGAAGCAGCATATCGTACCGTAAGAGAGAGAAGATGGAGAAATTTTGACCTCCTTAAAAGAAAATCTGCGGACGAGATTGGAGATCTTATTTCAAAAAGTATAAAAGAACACGAAAGAACAAAACGTGGCATACAAATATTGAGAATTCACGACTCTGGTGACTTTTTCAACCAAAATTACTTCGATGGTTGGCTTCAAGCTGCGAAAGAACGACCAGATATAATTTTTTACGCTTATACGAAAGCTATTCCATTCTGGAAAGCTCGTAAAGAGCAAATTCCACCTAATCTTAGGCTCATTGCGTCAAGAGGCGGAAAAGCAGACGACCAAATCGAAGCAGATTTTAGGGAGGCGACAATTGTAAGTGGCGTCGAGGAAGCTATAGAGAAAAATTTAAATATTGATGTGAACGAGTTCTTAGCTATCTTTGGCGAAGGTGATTTTGCCCTATTATTGCACGGTACACAGAAAAAAGGCAGAAAAATTGGTGACGAAAAGGCTACAAATGTCGCCAGGAGCAATGAAGAAACCATAAAAGACGCGGCTGAGGAACTTGATATGCCTAAATGGTTTATACAGAAGCTAATTGACAAGATCGTCAATGCCGCGAGAGAAATACAAGACAATCGACTGGAGATGTAAGTGAAACTCCTACTTGAGAATTGGCGGAAGTATTTAAACGAAGGTGAGGAAGATTTTTTCCCATGGCTTAGAGAGCTTAATTCTCTAGATAACCCAACATCTGCCGATATTATTAAAAAATTCCCTAATTGGAGTGTGCTTGGTCGAGGTGCGTATCGTGTAACCTTCCAGCCCCCTGGCGAAAAAGATTATGTCGTCAAAGTGGTTAGGGAAAAATCAAAAAACTACACCAGCGCTGGCGAGGTGCAACGACAGAACGAGGCAGAATTTAAAATTGGAGCTAACTTTCCTCAAATATTTCCAAAATCGTACTCACACCACCCAGAATATGACTGGATTGTTGTTGAGAACATTGAAGTGTTCCCCTCTGTGCGTTCTAGAGATGTTCTTAAATCTCTTAAGAAGTCTTTCCCAAAGCTCGTCAGCTTTATAGATGATGTTTATTATGGCGGCCTTTCCTCATTCCAAAATACAGGAGATATACTCGAATATATTTTGGCAGCAGCCACGAAAGGAACAGAGTACGAGGTCGGAGTCTTTACTCCAAAACTTGAGAAAGTTTTCGAATTTGGCATGAAATATTCAAAAGTTTTTCGCGAGCTTCATAGAGTTATTAACGAATTTTCAAACGATATAAGCGATATCAGTCACGGAAATATAGGAAAAGGGTCAGACGGAAGATTTGTAATCCTTGATGCCTCTGTATTTGATTGAAATAGCACTATTTAAAGTGAAAGGAAATAGTTTATGAAACTCATACTTGAAAATTGGCGTAAATATGTAAACGAAGCAGTTTTAAGCGAGGTACCACTAAAGGATATTGGCCGTATCCCTCGCAGTGAATACGATCCAAGAGACCACCAGGACTATGTAAAAGATAAAACCCGTTCTGCGATTGGTTACGAACAGTCTGGTGATGAGCAATATAGGCAAAAAGCGATTAAAATGTTCTCCAAAACAGATGAGCCCTGGTATATTGTGCTCCCAGAAGAGTTGGGTAGTGGTCGCGAGAAAGGCCCAATAAGAGACTGGATTAAATCAAAAATAAGAAAAGGAGAATGGGACTCTGATGGTCGCTACATTGCAGTTACCAGTCAATCCTACGATGGGGACAACAAAACTGTAGAGTGGCAAATTGCACATGATATAATTGGACACTCCATCGAATCAGAAAACATTAGCCCTCTTCTGAGATGGGGCATCACATTTTTAAACAAGAACTCTCCAGATTACTTGTCTCCTGGGCTGGAGGGCCGCGAAATAGTTACTGTTATTGCACCAACTCTTTTGTACCTTGCTCTACCAGAGAATCTTAAGACTGCGATGGACACCAACCCAGAGGATGTCTTGCCAGATATTCTGGCTGCTGTATTTTTTAAGGAACTCACTATGGAAAGTATAGCTAACATAGACTTTGAAAAGATAGACAAAAAAATCTTAAGTCCTTATCACGGATTTATCAATAAAGAAGTGCTCAACTCTTTAGCAAAAGAGTCTCTAAGGACGTACATGTCAGTTGTAAATAAGTGGAAAAGAGGATTCGCCCCAGGGGAGATTAGGTTTGTTTCCCCGTTTTAGTACAACGAGAATCTATTTATACCAAAAGGAAATAAAGCCCTATGAAAATCAAATTCAATACCACAAAAAACATACTGAACGAGGGAATCCTCAATGAAGGCTTAGAAGATATAGGATTGCCAACCCAGGTTGTGGAAAAAATTCGTATTTTACTGGATGGCTTCCCGGAAGATAGTGATGTTTCAAAGAGCAAGGTTGAAACTTGGATTGGAAATTTCGTTAAAAAACATTTTAATTTGCGCCCGCTCCACATCAGGAAATTAAAAGATACTTTTAACGAAATTTCTAACGGCTTTGGCTATAATAACCTCATAGAAGCTATTAGGAATCCAGGTGACTTGGAACAATACGATGCAACAAAAGAACCAGATCCTGAATCTCGCGAAAATGCAATTTCCCTGATGTCTCAGGAGATAAGCGAGCTGAGTAAGCGTCTACTATTCCTTGATTTGCAGAGTCTGGAAAATGGACAAGAATCAATTCAAAAATCCGATAAAAACTTGTTCAAGAATGCCAAAAAGATCCTAAAGAGAATGATCGGATTTTATGAAAAATATATATGGAAGATTTTAAAAGAAAGTGGATTTACAAACAAGTTTATCGAAACCGAACATAGTAAATACTTTAACGAGACACCGTTCGGTGGAGCGTCCACTATTCTCATAGTGAGTGGTGGTCTCTACAATAAAGTGTTGATAAACCCAATGATTAGTATTCTCTTTACTATTAGGCCAATTGTGGAAATTATATTAGAAAGTCCATCTTTTTTTAGCAAAATACAAGATATATACAATTCTTCCGAAGTTAGCTTATTTCAATTTCCAGTCTCGGTACGAGAAGTTTATGATAGCACTTTTTTTGAACTAGACGAAGATAAGGTGATGAAGAGGTATCCAAATGGGCTTTATTGGTACAATACTGGTGTTCAGACGTGCTCGATTGAGGCAAAACAGTTGAAAAATTGTGGAGATCAACAATATGGTGGTCACCTATACTCTCTAAGGTACCTAAAACCAGGACTACCAGGGGACGCAAGGCCAGTGTGGGTCGCTTTAGTCGAGTATAATGATTCCACCAAGACTGTCTTGCAGATAAAAGGCAAAAGGTATGAGAACGGGGCTGTCTATGGAAACAGGGCACCATATCAGTTCTTAAGACCTGGGGAATACGGAAATAGCGATATACATGACACAATTAATGTCTGGGATGCTATTGTTGATTTTATTAATTTAGTTGGGGCTCAATATATAACCGAAGAGGGTCAACATGTGAGTGAGCCTCATGGACAAATGTTTGTGTCAAAAATGCTTGCTTTTCTCGAAAGGGAAACTGGTATTTCGACATCAAACATGTCAGATAAACAAGAGGAGCTTCGGTCAGAGGCTGTAGCTGTACTCGAAGAGGCTATCGGTGATGACCATTATGGTTACGGTTTCGAATATGAAATATCCGATGCCGAGGATATTGATATAGATGATGTTGATAGTTACAGAGAAGTTGGAATTAATTCCGGCAATGCCGAGTGGGGTCCAACCTTTGATTTCCATGTTCCTGCCCAACGCACCCCACTCCCGTTCAGCCGCTCAAACACGGCTGAGTTAGAAAAATCTATTGAAACCGTTCTTGTAGATCTCGATGGTACCCGCTACCCAGTGCATTACGATTTTTATACTCGCTGGGTGGAGGTGGGGGAGAAATATTATACTACAACCTGCACAATTACGTTTGATTTTGATGAATCTGACGTGGGTGACTACTTAGCTTTTGTAGAACAGGTAAGTGATTACTATTCCAGCATAGATACAGGTGAAGTGGTGTCTGACGTATTCACGGATTTACTCGAACGTGGTGTTATTAAGCGTGGATTGAGCACCATATTGTCTATGATAGAAAGTAATAACATTGCTGAACTTCGGGTCATAGATGATGATATTGAAGCAGAGTTTTCTCTAAGTGAATCTTTTCTTCTGTTTTCTTATGACAGTGATAAACTGCCAGCAAGTCAAGGGAGTCCTGGGAATATATTCGCAGAGGCTAGAAAGATGACTCACAAGGGGTTAGGAGATCTTTCTCGTTCTATATATGATGATTTCTTATCTTCGCAGTCTCAAATGGGCTTGTTCAAGGTGAACCTCCGCAGCACCGCAGAAACGTTCAAGCCAGATGCGAGGTACGTGCGCTCAAGTCTTATGGGCTTGTCCGTTGCTATTCCCAAACTAGCAACATTTAAGCGAGGCAAAGAGGAGGTATATATTGATGGCCCTATTTATTTACGCATAGATGGAGATATCCTCGAAGATGACGAGCAATCTCAAATCTATTCACAGTTTATAAATTATCTTGTCAAAAACATGGACTATTTCCTAAATCAAATAAAAAATCTCTATAACCAAAACATGGAAGAGATTTTAAAAAGTCAGCCCTCTTTTGTTCCAGAAAAGTCAGATGATGAGATTAACGAATCGAATGGCAAATCTAGAAAGCTATCACTCATAGTAAGGAGAAGAGCATGAAGTTAGGCGATCTAATAACACTAAATACAAAAGACGAGGAAGCAGAGTTCTGGATTACCAGGCGAGGCTCTAAAAAGAGTGTTGGTAAGCCATCAAAAGAATACAACCCAGAAAGTTATGGAGTTCGTATTAAGCCAGAAGCAAAAGAAATCATATTACCCTCATACCTCTTTTATGTCATGCAATATCTACATGGTACTGGCATCTTTGAGCGCATGGCGACAGGCTCTACCAACCTTGTAAACATTAGAAAAAGGGATATATTAAGTATTCCGGTTCGCATGTAAAGTATGTGGATGAATAAATGGTATAGATTGGCACTCTTCGTTCTTTTGTTGAGCCTATTTTATTGTCGAAGCTACGAGGAGGCGGAAGAGTTCTACGAAAGCCGTCTAAACTTTGAAGATAATTGGTGGTTTAGCAATACATATGGAGTTTGCTTACTCGTTGATAGTTACAAAGACAGTATAATATTTGATAGTCCTGACGGGGTTTACTCAACTCCTTATATCTTTGAGGCCCCTAATCTATATCATGTTGATGAGTACGGTTACACTGCCAAAGTATATCAAAATGAACAATGTTATGATATAGTAATTAGTATTCTGTCAGAAACTGTTTGCGAATGTGGGTACTGAGATATGCCAGTAGGACTTAAAAAGGACTTTAGTATTGGAAATTTAGTGAGACTAAACCCTCACTATGGGGTTCTAGGCACATATCATATTCCGACTAACTTTGGGGTCGTGACAAAAATAAAAGATTTCAAGGATGCAAGAGGAGCACAGATGCTTGAAGTAACATTCTTCTCCAGGATTGGAGATCTTTTTATTAAGGACATATCGTCTCTTGAGATATCCTTAATAAAATAGGTACTATTTACTTTACATTTGTGTCAAGGAGAGCATTATGACTGTCACTATGGAAGAGATAAGACAAATTATCAAAGAGGAAGTGGATCTGGTACTTGAAGACGGGCACCTCGATGTGCCCGCAGCCTCCAGAAAGCTAAATACTTCCATTGAAGACGCTGGTGATATCCTGCACTTCCTTGAAATGTATCAAGGTGATTTGCCATCTTGGTGGATGAGTAAAATCACTCTTGCCTCCGACTATTTAAACAAGTGTCGAGATTACTTACTTTTACAAGAAAATCTTGATGAAGATATAATTGACGAAAAAAGATTGTCTCGTTCTCAAAAAGCTGCTTTCGATAGCCTCGTCAGAAGAATACCTATGAGGCCGTTCATAAATCGATATGGCAAAAGAAGGGTAAGAGTGTCTATTACGGACGGATGACGAACTTGGCTAAAAGAAGAAGCTAGAAAATGAAAATAAAATTCAAAAAAAATACAATACTATTAGAACAAAAAAATATACAGTCTAAAAATGTTAATGCGGAGATAAAAAAACTAAAAAGTATTGTCGCTAATGGTATAATGTACTTTGATGAAGAACAGAGGATGTTCATAATCCTAAAAACACCAAACGGACCACAGTCTTTTTATAGAAGTACTGGCATCTCTGGCACGGGCCACGAGGGGATGTGGCTCCCGTCATATGGAGTCTCCCTGGATCACCCAGATGGCTTCGGGTACGTCTATTATCCGAAATATTCTTCAACAAACAAAGAGGCACCTTCAGGTTCTATTTTATATAATCTTGGGAATTTCATGGGCTATCTGGAGAGTGAAATTTTAAAAACAACGCAAGTTAGCAACTTCAGAGATGCTTGGGAAAAAATGGGAGGCCAGATCAGATATATATCCACTGATTTGAATACAGATGAGCCTGAAGTTGTATGGAAAAATATGTCTAGCCTAAATAACTGGATGAAGATGGCCCGAGCACCCCTCCAATCGCCCGAGAGAACAAAAGCGTCTACGCTCCCTGGCGTAAACATAGATCTTGAGCAACTGAGAGCCTTAGACACGAGAATTGTTAAAAATTTGTGGAATTGAATAGTTATTCATTATCTAAAGGAGAACATGATGAAAATAACAAAAGAAGATTTGAAAAAGATTATTAAAGAGGAGATTTCAAGTATATTGTTGGAAGCGCACGAAGACGACGATGTACTGGAGGAAGCCCACTGCGGAACTAACGAGGAGTTAGAGGAAGCCCACTGCGGAACTAACGAGGAACTGGATCCTGTCGATAAAGAAGACGATGATGTCAACAACGATGGCAAAGTGGATGGTTCCGATAAATATCTCAGAAATCGTCGCAAAGAAATTGCCAAGTCTATGGCTAAGAAATAAAAAAAGGTTACCTTAAGCTTCTTGCTTGAGGTTATTCTTGAATAGATTTTTTAGCATTATTCCGATATCTTGTATACTGAGTTTCTACAAGGTAGTATTCTCGAATATTATTTTCAGTATACTTGATGGAAATCCAGATTTAATTTTCAAAATCACCAACCCACTTGCAGAAGCTGATTTCTTGTCTTTAGCAATATATTTGCTGGTGGCTACGACTATCTTTCCTTTGGCATATGAAATATTATTTCGTGGCTTGTTGTGGGGTATTCTGTCGTCATTTTCAGATAGGTGGACTACTGGGATTCTTGTAGCAGTTGCATACTCTCTATTTGGGATGATACTAAATTTTCCTTTTCTTTTGCCATTTGCACTGTATTTAAGTTACTTGCGATACAGTAGAAATAGCATATGGCCTGGGGTTTTCGCAAACTTTATTTTCGTTGCGAGCAATACTTTAATACCTTTCATATTTTCTATTCTAGTTCTGTAGCACTACTTATAGTGTTGGAGAATCGGTATGAAAATAATCATGAAGTTCCTTACTGTCAAAGACGGGAAGGAAAATCGACAGAGTTGTCCAAAACCTACTCAAGATTTAGAACTTAATACCAAAAATCGAAACTCAGCGATAAAGCAAAAGCACATCATGTATGGGCCGTTAAACCTAAGCGATGAGAAGTACTGGGTCCGTGCTGCTAAACACTGGAATACCACTCCAGACGTTGCAAAAAAATCAAAGTGCTCCAACTGTACCGCATTCGATATCTCACCAAGGATGCTGGAATGCATGCCTGGCCCTACCTCGGAACCCATTGAGGATAGTGAGGGGCATCTTGGGTATTGTTGGATGCATCATTTTAAATGTCACTCTGCAAGGTCTTGCTATACGTGGGCTGGTGGGGGACCAATAAGCAAAGATGCAATATCTTTTGATTGGCAGGAGAGAGCTAATGTCTAGTGAATTTGAAAAAATGATTCTTGAGGAAATAATGTCCTTCCTCAATGAAAAAAAGAAAAAGAAACAACAAAAAGGTAAAAAACGTGCCCGCAAATCGGCTAAACGTAAGAAGAAGAAGAAGAAGGCAAAACGCGACGCATGTTACCACAAGGTTAGAGCACGCTATGACGTATGGCCTTCCGCATATGCCTCTGGGGCTTTAGTTAAATGTCGTAAGGTCGGCGCTGCCAATTGGGGTAAGACCACCACTAAAGAGTCCAAACATTTATACGAGGCCGAAGAGAGCGTCGAGGCAAAGGTTAGAGATGCGCTTATAGAAGCAGGTGGTGCTGCCGGTATAGATGACATCTCGGACAAAACAGGAGCTTCAGAAGCCGTGATCAGGGGTGCTGTTGAGAGAATGGAGGATGTGAAGCAGCACGAACACGGAGATTATTACTTGGTGGAAAAAGAAACCAATGAGACAAAAATGAAAAAGTATCTCGACTCTCACCCATACATGGAACCACACGGATTACAATAATATGATTTCAACAAGTAACATAATTCTAAACGAAGTCTA
>TARA_R110002074_G_scaffold67007_3_pt1 | contig 12160 bp, 10 predicted proteins | sample TARA_R110002074 | Tara Oceans TARA_R110002074 (sample SAMEA4397215) | marine metagenome | biome: Polar Biome; feature: [MIX] marine epipelagic wind mixed layer (ENVO:01000061); material: water (ENVO:00002006), including particulate matter (ENVO:01000060) such as... | depth 10-100 m
CAACTGCCTTCGCCAGTACGCCTTTGAATAAAAAGGACACTACGCCTGCTATTTTAGCAACAACGGTCGCAGCAGATTTTTTAATGTATTCTAAGAACCGTTTAGCTTTACTAAACCCTTTTCCAGAGTTTTTCATGAGTGCCTCACTGGATTCTTTGGCTATTTTCTTACCCGAACCTTTCGTTAGGATACTTTTAAATGGCCCATCGAATATTTTAGCTACACCTTTGAATCCTTTGAGAGTATCTCCTGCAAATGGTATCATTGCGACTAGTGATATTAATCCCAATATCCATTTACCTCTCCAAAAATAAATTACTGCATTTATTAAATCTGCAACCATACCTAATGGTATTCCAATTATCAAAAACGCATCTCCTACCAATCCTACGAAATCTAATACTAAGTGTAATATCCCAATAGCGGATCCTCCTTCGGTTAAACTATTCCAAATTCCTTTCAATACTCCTAGCACTCCGCCGGAAGGCGCAGCGGGAGCTGTTCCAGCTTTGTCTATAACATTGTCTATATCAGAAGTGGAAGCATTAGCCGCTTTAGTTGCTGCATCGGCCGCTACTTTAGCGTCAGCTCTAGATTTAAGCAGTTCGTCAGAATAGTTACCAATATTAAGCCTGCCTTTAGCAACCTCGATTTTTTCAGGAGTGTCTGCTAATAGTGAACCTTGTTCATTTAAATCGACTATAGCTTTACGTAATATAGCAGTGCTATAAAATGCAGCTTCGTTCAATAACTTAACTTCGTTAGCTATATTTTCAAAAGTAAACTTTTCGTTTAATTTATGTATATGCTTTCCTATTTTTTTAATAAGATCCTGTGCTTCCGGGCTTTTAAGCTGTTCTTCAATTGATAAACTTGTCATTGTGTAAAATGGTTATATTTATATTATATATCCATATGTGTATATTCTAAAATGGTAAATCGTCACCTTCTCCAGATACGTCCATTGTAGATACCTCGTTATCTAATTTAGATATTCTATATGCAACCATATCATTGAAATATTGCGTTTCATCTGTTTTTTTATTAAACCATTCCCTTCCGTTTATATTAAAATTAACACTTACAGAGTCTCCAATTTCTATATCGTCTATTAACGAACATTGGTCTTGTATTAGCGATAACGATATAATAGGCTCCCTACCAGAATGGTCAGGTATAGACAATACAAATGTCCGTTTCTTAAATTTTTCAGTTATTTGTATCTCTTCGTTTTTTACATGTAAGATGCCAGATATTTCAAATGATTTGCTCATAATTTATTTTTTATTTGATATAAGGTATTAAACCTATTGTGAGTATCATGGTTTTTATAAATAAAATAAACAGCAACTTACATGAAAACATTTTTAACCGCGCTTATCGGTGTGATGACGATTACGCATACGTTATCACAAACGGAAACGTTAATTGCTTCTGATTACGTAGAAACATACGATTGGTTCGGCGCTTGGTATATCCCTGCAACAACTACAGGATATTACACAGACGTGTCCGTGACGCCAGCACTAAGTGCTGGGATATATGGCACGGGTAATAATGCTAGAGAGGAAGATTGGTATTCTTTACCAAGTGTTACGGTAGATGCTAATAGAGACCATACGTTTAGGATGAGACTGGCTGCACAAACAATATCTGGTCCAACTGCAAGCACAGCAGGATTGGACGGTGGAGATTACATAACAGTGCAGCTTAGTAAAAATGGAGGTGGATACGTAAGTGAGTTAAGAGTTAGAGGATTTTCAAATGCCACTTGGGATTATTCATCTAACGCAACCGCTAGTAAAATTTCTAACGGTAGCCTTGATATATTTACACCAGGAGGCGGAGGTGATAGAACTAATATAGGTGATGGTTATTCATATATTGAGTTAATAATACCGGCGGGCCCAAGTTCAATTGCAATTGACGTTTATTGTAGAGTTAATAGAAGTGGTGAAGATTGGTGGATGGACAACTTTGAGCTCTATGAAATAACACCTATATCACTGCCAGTTGAACTTCTTTATTTTAATGGAGAAGAACTTTCAGGATATAATCACTTAGAATGGTCAACTGCATCAGAAGCTAATTCCGATTATTATGATGTTGAATGGAGTGATGATGCATATGCATGGGAAACTATATCTAACATACCAGCTGCGGGAAATTCTAACATGGTGTTATATTATTCTATTAAGGATGAATCGCCATTGCCAATAGTAAATTACTATCGCTTAACTCAATACGATTTTGATGGATATTTCAAAGAATATCAACCTATCGCAATAGACAATAGAAAAAGAGAAAAACGTATCGTTAGATACGTTTCACTAAATGGTCAAGAAATAAATCCAAGTTCTACAAAGGGTCTTGTATTAGGGATTTGCGAAGACGGTTCAACTGTTAAAGTGTATTTAAAATAGAAATTATATACTATTAGTTTTCTCTTAGGTTCTTAAGCAATGCATCGTAATCTACAGAAGTGTCAGGTTCAGAATTTAAACCTGATCCATATGTTGAATTGTTTAATACTCTTTTAGCAGATTCTTGAAGTTTATCCTTGGTTGAATCACTCGGCGCATCTGGGGTAGCATCTATTGCATCAAATATACTCAATTGATTATCATCAGCGGATACATTAGATGATCCCTGTGCACCCATGATTCCATGTTCAGTTACTATATCTTCGAGGTTTTTAATTATCTCCTGCGTACAGGTTACTGCATTAGAATGGGCTTTCCAATATTCAAATGCCATTTCTCTCATCTCGTTTCGCATGATTGGGTCGTTTGATAGTCTCTCCATTAAACCTGCATTGTTTACAAAATTACTGTGATCTAATCCAATAGTTCCACTATGATTGTCCTCACTTACAGGATTACCAGTAACTCTATGAATAACGTTATCACAAAAGTGCTTATGAAAAATAGGAATGGTACCAGATGCAACACATTCTGCATGACAGTTTTCTATATTATTACCATACATTTGAGGTTTAAGGTGATAAAGATCAGATCCATATGCACTCTTTGCCATTCTTTCCATGCAATCTACATTATTATACGGCGGATATAGGTAAGATCCCATTCCAGGTTTCTCAGTTCCATACATATCAGTATTAAATTTCACTTCTCCTAATTCTTTCTGTGGTCTAAAGTGATTTACTATTTCTCCAGGTTTATAATAAGGCTTGCCCTGTTTAGAATCTCCCTTTTCATATAAGATACCTGCCCATCCAATAGATGCTTCAAGACCCTCTAAGATAGTTATGAAACCTTGTTCTTTCATGTGTTGAGCATGGAAATCCATCATTAAATTAGGACCCTTCCAGCCGGATAGTCTACCAATCCATCTAATAGTCTTATGATCTTGTTCTTCAATAGGTAACCAATACTTAGCTCTATGGTCGTCATATGTAAATCCCAATGCCATTTTTTTAAATGGAGTAGTAACACTTTCTCTAGTAGCCCATCTAGTAAAGTCTGATTCTAGCGAATGCGTCATTAATACATCTACGCTGCTACATATCTCATCAAATTTACCATTTCTGCTCAGCGATTGCATTTTATGATCTAATTGAACAATTGCTTTAGGTAGAGAAATACCTTGAACAAGCTTAACAAAATTAGTTTGACAGTCTTCAGGATGTTTCTTAGAAGGAACTGAGTATATAAGAACCATATCAAAGTTCTCATTAACTTCTTTTAATACTCTGTCCATTTCTTCTGAGTTTCCACAAATGAATTCGTCTTTGTCAAATACCATTGTATCTCTACGAGACCACTTTTTATCTAACGTTGCGAATATTTTTGTATTTGGAGTTGCCTTTTGGAATTCTACTGCACATCGAGTTACTCCACAACCTTCTACGCCTCTACCTAATATAATAGCTATTCTTTTCATAAATTTATTTTTTATTGTTTTCGTAATTATCTAATCCTTGTATATAAGAAACTGCATCTAATAAATTATCACGCTTATGCGTATAAGACTCTCTAGAGAACTTTAAAGCTATTAAAGCAATGTACATCTCTTTACCAGTTATGTTCAATCCTGACATTCCGTTGAATATCTGAGCAGCCCTATCCATTCCTTCTGAGAAGGGGCCGTACATTCTTTCCTTTTCTTCGTTTCTATCATTTACAATATTATGAGCTTCTTGACAAATGGATTGTTTATGTCTATGCTTTGTCTTTGTTTTATTCTTCTTTTCGTGCATTTCTTTATAGCGTAGCACATGATTACAAAATAGAGGATTGCTTTTATCGTCTGAGTAAGTATCTGCAGAAGATGTGTCATATTTACCATGCATTTCCTTAGCATAATCTTCTTGTTTCCTGCCGTTCACAAAGAACCAACCTAAATTTAAATCAAACCACTTTCTAAACTTTTTCATATAATAAACATTTTGTTTTTATATAATACTAAAAAAATAGTTAAGGTTTAACCGTTTTGCTCTTTATACAGAGTTTTTTCTTTGATTGTCTTCTTTCTTTTCAATCCTTTCTTGTTCTTATTAGCTTTCTTAAGTTTAGAAAGATCTTTACTAGAATAAGATTTTGAAATTCCACCTACCATGACTTGATAAGAGTTCGTAGCACCGTTTATACCGATGATAGTGCCTATTTTTCCATTAACAGTTACAGACTGGCCTATTTTATAAGAAATTGTATTTTTATAATTTCCATCAAGGCTTTCGTTTATAGTGCTAATTCTTTTTTTTTAAGATCGTACTGTACAGACTGTTCCTTTAAAGAAATTATTTTAGTTTCTAATTGTTCTTTAATAGTTTCAAGTTGATTAAAATAAGTAGAATCTATTTCACCAGATGCCATGTTTTCATCAATCTTTTTGATGTTTTCTTCTAGCTTAGAGATATTCATTACTATTTCTTCCTTTTTGGAAACTATGTCCTTAATGGCTTTAACCTGTTCGTTTATCTTTACTTTAAATATTGGGCTTATGTCATATTTAAAATTCTCCATGATATAACCATATAGCTTATGTTCGTTTATATCATTTTTCCATATGCGTTCTACATTGTTTATTTTTTCACAGATGTGAAAATCATTGTTCAATTCCATTACATAAGCTTCTTTTAGAGTAAGCTGATTAGTTAACGTCTTAATAAATTCAAAATTAAATATAGAATCTGTAGATTTTAAGATATTAGAAACTCTGGATTTAACATCTGAGCTTTCTACCATTAGCAATTCAGAAAAGTTTATAGAGTTTGGATCTTCTATTTTATTTTCGTTTACGTAAAGATTAAGAATACCGTCCTCTTCAGCTTTAAATTCCATTGAGAAATTCTTGATTTGAGTTGAAACTATTCCGCTTCCTAAGTGATTTGGTTTAAATCCTAATTTATAAAAAGATTCACATAGTGTATAGAATTCACTATATTTATTTTTTATGTGCTCAGAGTTCATTTCATATATGTTAGACTTTGCACCACTAGATAGCTTATTTCCATTTTTTAAACCTTTACTAGATAATGCTATGAATTTGTCATCCATATATAATACGACAGTATTCTTACCAATTTTCATGGAAGGAGAAACAGTATTGCGAATAGTACATGAAGAGTTACCTCCTCCTATCGTGAAGCTGCTGTCTCTAGAAGATTCCAACATGGATAACCTGTTATATAATTCGTTAACTACGGGTAGTTTGTAATTGAGTTTATATTTAATAAAGTCACTAGAGTATGATTCAGATACAAGTGCTAAACTTAATTTATCTATAGAATCAGTATATATCTCTGGAGTTGTAGTTTTCATTATATGAATAGCTTCCAATACTAATAGTTTATCTTGATTTTTACTCAAATACGTATTTACTTTAGTAACTGCATCGTTTATAGACTCGTGCATAGTATGCTTACTAAACGCATTAACAAAAAATTCATAGCATCTAAAGTTAGGTTCAGTTTTTAGTTTATCCGTAGTTACGTTAACATTGTGAAATATGATTGGATCAGAATGAGCATCGCTATTCTGTATAACAGATAATTCTTCCATTAAGTTTAATTCTGCACCAATTTCATCCACTCTATTAGAGTCGGAATATTCAAACTTTTCAAATTGCTCTAATATTATATTAAGAGTAGTATCGTTTAAATGTGAGTTCAAATTAGATAATCCGTCCTTCAATGTATTATAGGTATGAGATGTTGAATCTCCAGACGTAATACTATTTTTAGTAGATTCAACTAATATCTTTATTAGAGAGTTTGAGTTCAACGTGTCACTGTTTGATAATTCAGTAATTGTTTTGTTTATAAAAGCCTTCATCAATTGGATAATTATTTTTTTTTATTTATCTTTATTTTCTTTATTGTTTTTACCATTTTAGTTATATTCACACATTACTATGTATCTTTCCTAGAAGATTTAATAGATGTTGGATATTTCATGCCAAATTTATTAACTGCAGATATTGATTTACGAACCTTCTTTTTAACAAATCCAGGCACATCAATGTCAACAGATTCGTTAACAACGGTGCTTTCAGCCTTATCAACTGCTTCCTTGATTGAATCATTTATTTCAGTTAATGTAGTTTGTGTTAACGCGTCATTTTCTGCTTTAATGATAGCGATTGCAGCGTCTACGTCAGATTGCTGACTTGGATTTCTCCATTCTCCATTATATATCATAGTTTCAGTACCATCCTTAGTAACTGATGTAATATAAAAACTATTGTCCAGCGACTCCAATATCTCCTCGCTGCTAGATTCTGGAATGTTAAATATTATTTCGCCATTCGATAGATTTTCCTTAGTTGCATCATTTAAGTTATCTATTTTTACCTTACCTGAAGTTGTTTCAAAAACTGCACGGTATACGGATGCATTTATGTTTAAGTCTAAGGGTACTGATTTATCCGATTGGTATGTATATAGTTGAAATTTTAAATAGTTATCAAATGGGGAAAGTATAAATCTCAAATCGCCGTTTGGAAAAATTACAGTTTCCATGTTATCGGTTTCAGTAACAAGACTGCTCTTTTTAGATATAGATATCTTTGAACTGTTGAAAAATAAAGGTACATACTCAGTTTTAGTTATGACCTGTGTCACTGTGTCATTAGCAGAAGAAGACGTTGCTGAAGACTGTGAAGGATCTATAAAAAGTTCAGTCGCTTCAAAGTTTTTCTTATATATTTTATTATATACAATTTGAGATTGAGGCTTGTCCTGTAGTTCTAATTTAAGAAGCTGTAATCCATATTTCTTTGGAGAATTTACTATAAACGATGCTTCCCTTATAACCTGATCTCCATTTAGTCTATTAACTAACCTAACAATATAGTCTATGGACATACTTACTGCGTTATTAGCGTTTTTCAAGACCGGTCTATATAAATTAGCTTCATCGAAATTATTGTCTTGAAAAAAGGCTAATCTAGAAGATTCTATGAATGAAGAGCCTATTTGTTCGTATATTGTTAATTCATGTGCTATTATATAATCGTTAGCAGGGTTACGTCTATTTAATATAGATATTAAATCTTCTGGGAAACCTCCATTATATGTTAAAAAGAATTCTAGATAATCACCATTGCTAGATTCATTTATATATGCACCAACACCATCAAATTCATTACTTTGAGAAACCGATGTTTCAAAATGATTAGATATTTGATATGATTCATATGTCACTCCGATAGGAGTATCTATATTTTCTTGAATTTCACATTCGTCAATAGATACTATTATAGGATTATTAGTTATAAATCCAGTATATGATGAACCCTTTGGTGTAATAGCAGCTGCAAAGGTAGTAGCTTGAGAAGGTGAAGTATTAAATTCTTCATTTATATTCTTTATAGATGGTACATATACGTCAATATACCTATCGTACATGGCGTTAGTTATGTAAAGAGGCTTTGGATTAAACGTTAATAGAGTACCAGAAGTATCTTGGTTAAATAATATACTTGAGAATACATTTAATTTAGTATCATTCTCTTTATTCTTTATACTCAATACAAGTGCTCTAAAATCATTGAAGTCGAAACCTGCTATGAAATGAAATCTAACTTTATCTAGAGTTACGTTAAATCCTGAAATAGTGGAGGCTGTGATCTTATCGTCATAGTCTATGTAATCTGGTATTTTTTCACTATCTAAATATACATATCTACCACCATCAATCGGTAGCGCAGTTAAGTCTTGTATATTTCGAGTTTCATTAAATGAACCGTCTGGATTAAATATCTGGTGAACGTCTAAATAATCATTTTGAATTAGTATAAAGTCATCATTTACAATGTCAGTAGACCCTAATTCTTGAAGCATATATTCCACTATACAATATGGTGTTAGGTTAACAAATCTACTTTCTCTCATTTCTATTTATTTTTTTCACCACTGTAGCCATTTTGGAGAATACGACAGTCCTGCGCCAATGTAAATTCCATGATTCAATATTCCAGTGCTGGGATTAACGTTTAATCCATATCCAACATTTATTCCTAAGCCCCAGTTCTTACGAAGTCCCCTTAGAACCTTCTTGTTTTTAGGGTCTGATAATATATTAGCTCCTTGTAATTGCGTGAATGTTACTCCTGGATAATCCGTGTCAACTAAGATTGTTATCTCTTTGGTTTTTTCATCTTTAAATAATCCTAAGTTTAAGTTCATTCCTAATTCTAATGAAAAATTTCCTAACGATGGAACTATTGTTGAATCAATATAGTTAAATGGGATTCGGCCGGTTAAGATTCTATAGTTAACTCCTATTGAATCGTATGATGCTGAATCTGCGAACGCTAAATAATTATCAAATAGGCTATCACCGGGTAAAATGTATACAGGTACTTCAACAATTACCTCTTTAATAATGTATTCTGTCTTAATAATAGTGAGCGGAGGCTTATTCTTTTCAATTTCAAAGTCTGCTAATAAGTCAGCGTAGTCACTTTCAAGTTCTTCTACTGTTAATTCATAGCCTTTAATCTCGGCACGCGTAGTATTAATGTCCAACGTATATTGATCTAACGTATCCTTTGATGCAGCTAAGTTATTTGTTACCCTTACTATTTCTTGCCTTGCAACTTCTACCTCTGCTTTAGCGTCAGATGTCTTTCCGCATTGACGTAAAAATAAGAGTGCAAACAAAACTATACCAGCGAACAATAACATTCGTGTGTTTTTTGGATTAGTTAAAAAGCCTATAATACTTTTAAATATTGTTATCATAATTACGATTGCTCATTTAGCATTAAATTGTACAAGTATCCAGGTGATAATTTTTCACCAGTACTACTCTCTATATTATTTATCATTTCTTTTTCCTTTTCTCTAAGAATATCTAATTTATTATTTAAATCAACGTGAATATTCATTTTATCTTGAATATCCTTTTGTAATTCATTTAAAGAATCGTGAATCGTCTTGTATTCATCAACTATATTTCTAATTTCTTCAGTGTGCTTATCCATACTTTTTAATTTTTAATTTTAACTTCAAGAGGTCCTGATAACAGGAGCTCAATGTTTTTTAATCGCTTTTCTAATTGTGAAAAATCATTATTTATATTAGTATTACCTTTCTTTCCTTTACTCATGGGCTGTCCTTCGGCCTGTGTATTTCCTACATTATCTATTCGAGTTTCCTTTTTACTAGGAGATTGAGCATCTGGTACATTTAAATTAGATTTTATGTCGGCTCCGCTAGATACACTAGACGATATGTCTTTTCCAACGTTTGTGATGTCTTCTTTAGTAATAGGCGGAGGTTGAATTATTGAAGATTTAGAAACAGATTTAAGACTAGAAGTTTTATCTATAATTGATTCTTTATCTAAACCTTCTTTAACTTCCTGTAAAGATTTATTACTTACGTCTCCTGTGATATTTGATATTGCATTATTCACTACAGTTTCCCCTGTGCTTTTAGAATTGTCTGTATTAGACCCGCTAAAGTTACTAGTGCTGTCGTTTACAACATTGGAAGAAGAAGAAGAATTGGATTCTTCATTTTTTATATTCTTAGAATCTCTATTAGTTATTGAATTAAGAGGTGAAATTATAGAGGATTTAAAGTCTTTAGATATTGAACCCACTACATCGCTTAGATTACTAGACTGATATATATTACTTATACCTCCGCCAATCTTACTTAAGAATTTACCGAATCCACGTTTTTTCTTTTTCTTTTTATCTTCATTTATACCACTATCAAGTGCCGGAGCATCTTCAGCGTCTATCTTTTTATTAGATTCAACATTGTTTATAGCATTATTTACTACAGTTTCGTTTTTTTCTATATTACTTATTTCTACGGGAACTTCAGCTTCTTTAGGAGTATTTAAATCTGAAGACTCTACTTCCTCAACAGCGGCGTCTTCTACCTCAGGAACGCTTAACGTGTTAGATGATTCTATGTTCAAAGATGAAACCGGTTCTCCGCTGACCTCAGTAGCTTCTCCTAACTCACCTGTATTTTTAATAGGACTATCAACAACTTTGGTATCGTTTATAGCGGTGGATTCTTCCCCACTTTCTGTTTCTTCTGACATGGCCTCTTCAACATCAGGTTCTTCAACTTTTTGTTTTTCGTCATCTACACTAGTTAAAGTGTTTCCACGTTCTTTAATTGCTAAATATAATTCCGGACTACTTAATATGCCAGAGGGACCCTCTACTTCTTTTGAGAAATTATGACTCCATTGTTCAATAGGACTATCGTCGTCTGGGTTCTCTAAGAATTTATCGCCAAATTTAATAATGTCATCCCACTTTACTATTTTGTTTAGCTCCGAATGTATTTTATCTATATATGGATCAGCGCCGTCGGCTTTAATTTTTTCCTTTCCTTCTATGGTTTTAGTTAATTTCTCAATCTTCTGTGGAGAATCTGCTACTTTATTAAGGGCCTTTATAGGTAATATGTCTTCTCCATAAGCGTATAAATTTGATAATTCTGTAAGTTGCGATCCATATCCGGGACTTCCTCCTCCTTCTGGGAAAAGCTTTTGGAATGTTTCTTTAATACCCAATTCCTCTGCAGTCTTTAATACTTCCGGATATAGTGTATTATATTCTGCAATCCGCACAGTCCATTTATCTAAAGTCTTTTTAGTTCTTGCAATACTAATATCTGACTTTTTTTCAAAAAGAATTTTTAATGCTTCCAGTGACATTTGAAGTTATTATTTTTATTATTTATCTAAGTTTTATATCGCTAGGAATGTCTAATTTTACTGGGTTTGCCGTGTCAAAGTACACGCCACTCGATGATGTAGAAGTAGAATCAGAATTAGACTCTTCTATTTTTCTTTTAAGTATAGAAAGTATCATAGAATATTCTAGGAAATCTAAATTATATAATGATTCGAAACTTTGGTTAAGCTTCACCGCTAATTCCATGTTTATTTCAAATAAGGTCTCTAAGTCTACTTGAAATAATGAAAAAATCTTTGACAGTGAAGCTTCCTCCCAAAAAAATTGAGGAGGCTATTTTAGATTTGCACTTTTCACATACACCAAGGACTTTATTCTTTGAATTTTTTATAAGTGCTTCAGTTGCTCCGTGTAGAAATAGAAATTTATTTTCACTCCATCTATTACTTTCACTTCTAAGGTCTAGAAGTTTTTCAGCGGATGTAGTTCTCCAACTGTCTATTAAATAAGGTACTATTTTATCAAAAGCCTCATCTTCACTTAAACCTCTGCTTAAACATAATTCTTTATACTCGTTAACAACCTTAGTAACTCCTATAGTTGGCATATACAGTCTAATAGTTTCATTTAGCTTTTCAGAAGGAATAACAAAGCATCTTTCTTCTTCAGAATACCACTCCATTAATTCCATGGGATATGAAAAACCTTGTAAATTAGTATCAGTAGTATGGATAGAACTAATCTTATCACAGCTGTTGGATGTGCATTTAACCTTAGCCATTAATTTATTCTCAGTGTTTGGAAAAGTTATCTTATGTATTTTAAACAAAATATGATATTTGTCTATTTCAAGTATATCATTTGAATTTAATCTAGCGTTAGAACCTTTAATATTAAGTTTACTACAAGATTCAGTTACATATGCTATTTTATCGAAAATATCAACAGGGTCATATTCATCTATGGTAGACCAGTGGCGTATTTCCTTTGTCTTTGCTGATTTGATAAGCTGCTCGAATTCAACATC
>TARA_R110002074_G_scaffold304130_1_pt1 | contig 12124 bp, 11 predicted proteins | sample TARA_R110002074 | Tara Oceans TARA_R110002074 (sample SAMEA4397215) | marine metagenome | biome: Polar Biome; feature: [MIX] marine epipelagic wind mixed layer (ENVO:01000061); material: water (ENVO:00002006), including particulate matter (ENVO:01000060) such as... | depth 10-100 m
TGGTTTTTTATTTAAAATTGTCGATAAAAGCTCTCTAAAGCCAACCACTTTATCATATTTCAAATATCTATAAAAAGGAATATTATAATAATAAAAATTGTTTTTATCTTTTTTCAGTTCCTGTTTTACATCATCATTAAAAATAAAAGGCACTAAACTAGCCTTAAAGTTATTTGATAACCCTCTTAAATTAAAATTGTGATCTACTTGTAAAACAACATTATCAAATGTAATCTTATTTGATTCAGCCAAAATCATTAATGTTAACATATCACCATTTGTGCCTCCAGATATTCCGAAGTTTACACATGATTTCCCTGTTAATTGTTCTATCAATTCGCAATCTATATGATTTTCAGTTCTAGACGACCCAAAAAAAGCATAATCGTAATGTGCATCTTGTAATTTAAGTATTTTTTGAATTTTGTTTCTGGGTGTACCATTTTGAAATGTATATGTATAAAGCTTGTCTAACATATACATACTAACAAATACAACAGCTAATATCTTAAACACATATATTGAAAATTGTTTCATTAGAATTGAAAATATATAAATTCTTGATGGTTAGAATACACGCCAAATGTTAAAATCATTAAAATGATACCAATAATTTTAAGCCATTTTAATTTGCCTAAAAAAGGATGTTCATTATGTTTATGAAACCATTCTAAAAGCATAAATATACCTATAAGAAGTAACATTTCTATACTATAGTTTTCAATACTTAGATATTCTATATTAAAACTTAAATTAGACACTAAGCGTTTAATATAATTGTAGGCAACGGCAATACTATCTGCTCTAAAAAAGACCCATGCCAATGTAACTAATGTAAAAGTGAATAGCATATTAATAAATTCTCTAAATGAAGGTAATATGCCATGTTCTGAAACTTGATTTATATGTTTTCTGTTTTTCTTTCGCATTAATAACGGGATAAAAAACAGAGCGTGTAATGTTCCCCATATAATAAACGTCCAGTTTGCACCATGCCAAAAACCGCTTACTAAAAATATGATAAAGACATTTCGAATTTGTTTTGTTTTACTTGTTCTTGAACCACCTAATGGTATATACAAATAATCTCTAAACCAGGTTGAAAGCGATATATGCCATCGTCTCCAAAATTCAGCAACATCTCTAGAGAAATAAGGATAATTGAAATTTTGCATTAATTCAAACCCAAATAGTCTAGCTGTGCCAATAGCAATATCACTATAACCAGAAAAATCACCATAAATTTGAAAAGCAAAATATACAGCACCAATAATTAGAGTTAATGTGTTTAGTTCTTCATAATTATCGAAAATTGTATTCACATAAGTTGCGCAACTATCAGCAATCACTACTTTTTTAAAGAGTCCCCAAATAATTAAATGTATTCCAGATTTGGCCCTTTCTAAGTTAAAAATTCTTTTTACAGAAAACTGAGGCAATAGATTTGTTGCTCTTTCAATTGGACCAGCAACCAACTGCGGAAAGAAAGCTACAAAAGTCGCAAAATTTATAAAATTCTTTGTTGGTGATAATTTTTTACGATAGACATCAATTGTATAGCTTAACGTTTGAAAGGTATAAAACGAAATACCCACGGGTAGAATAATTTGCATGGTTGAAGCATGCATCTTAACTCCTAATAGCTCCCAAGCGTCTATCCAGCTTTCTATAAAAAAATTGTAGTATTTAAAAAAACCCAACATACCCAAGTTGAAAACCAAGCTAATAACTAATAGGTGTTTCCGCTTGCTTTTAACCGTTTCACCCTGAAGTTTTAACCCAATAACATAATCTAAGCCTGTGCTTAATGCAATAAGTATTAAAAAACGATAATCCCACCAACCATAGAAAAAATAACTGGCTATCAATAAAATGATATTCTGAGCTTTTATATTCCTGTTTACTAAAAACCAATAAATAATGAATACTGTAGGGAGAAATAATAAAAAAGCTATGGAGTTGAAAAACATACTTATCTGCTTTTATATCTTAATTATTATTTAAAATAGTGTTTATCTCCTTTAAAATAGAACTTGACGCTTCATTTGCTGGTTGCTTATTTATTACATTAAACCATTGTTTTGCTGCACTCACCGTTTTACTAGAATCTTTTAATAAATTTTCTATTTTTTCTGAAATTTCATCAGGGTGATTCAACCAGCATACAGCATCTTCTGATGGTTTCGATCTAAAGTGTACATAATCGTAAACGTAAACTCCTTTTTCTGATTTTTCTTCAGAATTGAAATAATTATAATTCATAAACATACAAGGCTTGTTATGTATGGCGAAATCAAATACCATTGAAGACCCTAAGTTTATTACAAGATCTGTATGTGCCGCTAAAGACGCTAACAATATAGCATCTTCTTTTGTTGGTAAAATGGTAATCCAAACCTCACCTTTAGCTTTCCAAATAGGTTCAATGGCTACTATAATATCATCAAATTCTCTAATTACTTCATCATATCTATTTGATACATCTACAGGACATCTTCTAAAAATCAACCCTAATTTGTATCCTTTATTGTTTAATTTTCTAATTGCCAATGCAACATCTCTTAAATACAAAGGGTCTTTTGGAGATGTGGTAACATCGTCCCCGCTATAGCAGATATAAGCTTTCTCAAGGTTTAATTTATATGTATTATAAAATGATGCTTTAGGAATTATTTCATCAGAATTATAGTGACATTCAAATTGAGGTGTACCTGTAACAGTTACCTGATTTGCAGCAATGAATAGATGGTAATGAAGCAATTCATCTTTCATATGTTGACTCCAAACATTATAAAAGTTAGCTGTAACATCTAAGGTCGCCTTTGGTAAATTATCCCAAGAAAACACAAAACATATGGTAGGTATCCCAAGATTTTTGGCTGCCTGCATAGGTGCAATTGCTAATGCGGCTCGTTGGCTTGTGCAATACACCAAATCTGGCTGTTGCTGTTGAAGCGTTGCTCTACAATTTTTGTAATAGCTGGTTTTTTGTTCTAAATTATTTATGGTTTCCCGTATAAAATTCAAACCGCGCTCTGAGTTAAAAATAAAGGTAACTAAGTTAGTCAACACACTTTTAACTATATTTTTTATTCCTTTAAAATTTAAAGGAAATAAGTACTCATAATAAATAGACTGTTTATCTCGTTTTGCAAATCTTGAAATTTCAATGTGTTTACGTGCATTCTTTAAAATTGTAGTCAACCAAAATAATTTGGGTTGCATCAATTTTAATTCTTGAAATCCTAAATCTGATAAATCGTATGCTGTGTGATGCCAAAAAACGACATCATATCCTCTTTTTTTAGCAAGTTTAACAAAATTAGTGAAAGCAAAATTGCGCAAGCTAACACCATCTGCAATTAAAATAAATATTTTAGGATTAGATGAGGTCACGAAATTGTTTTTGATGGTTAATGTCCCAAAACGCTTTTAGCTTTAATCGCTCTAAAAATAATTGGGCGCTATCGCCTTTCCCAAAACTTTTTTTATTAGTATTCGCAGTAGGTTTTAGGTTGAGAATCGCTTCCTTTATGCTTTCAGTCTTATAATCTGTATTTATTAATGTGGTATTTAAAATTCTGTTTTGTTGTCGCGTTCCAATATTTATTGTTGGGGTATTGTAATAAGGAGCTTCTCTAACACCAGCACTACTATTTCCAATAACAAACTGTGCGTTTTTTAGAAGGGTTAAAAAGTACTCGAACCGCAAAGAAGGGAAAACCCGAAACGCTTTGTTATTTTGTAATTTTTTATAAGCTTCTAAAATATATTTACTTCCCAAATCATTATTTGGATAAATAACAACATAATTCTTTTGGCTTTCCAAAATGGCTTCAACAAAATTGTTTGCGTGCCTCTCAATGTGATCAATTTCGGTAGTAACCGGGTGATACATTGCTATTGCATATTGGTCAAAATCAATATTATAATAATCTTTTACTTCGCCTAAATCCGGCAATTTATTAGAGAACATGATATCTACATCGGGCGAGCCAATGGTAAAAATTGAATTTGGAAGTTCACCCATTTGCAACAAACGCTTTTTTGCTTCGCTATTGGCAACAAAATGAACATGGCATAACTTACTAACGGAATGACGTATCAATTCATCAATAGTACCAGATAGTTCGCCTCCCTCTATATGTGCTACTAAAATATTGTTTAAACTTCCCACTATTGCTCCCGCTAAGGCTTCAACGCGGTCGCCATGTACCACAATTAAATCGGGTTGCAATTGGTTGATATAGCTCGAAAATCCTTCAATGGTTTTAGCAAGTGTGAGATCCATGGTGGTCTCTTTAGTGCTATTATTAAAAGTATGGATATTCTTAAAACCACTTCTTTCAATTTCAATTAAAGTATAGCCATAAAGTTCTTGCAGATGCATTCCTGTTACAAAAACATGTGGCTCAAAGGTTTCGCTATCCTGCAGAATAGCCATTAATGGTTTTAATTTACCAAAATCGGCCCGTGTACCTGTTAAGAATACTATATTTTTTAACTTATTCACAGTAATTTTAATTATAATAAATTCTTATTATACCCATTTGCAAACTCACCTTTTTTTTTGAATTTTGAAACAATTCTTTCAATATGAAAATTCAAACTATGTAGGTTTAATAATTTATTCATGTTCATTGATTCTTTAATTTTTGTATAATTTTAATTCTTTCAATAAAAATTAAAAAATCGATCTTTAATGTTTTAAAAAACGTTTTGATATTAATTACAAAAATCTTTTTTATAAACTCAAGAACAACCCTTATCAAATTTGGAGGTTTTTTATTGCTTAATTGATAGTCTGCTAGGGTTTCATTTCTATATCTGTTAATCAAGCCTTTGTCTGTTCTTTTTATAAAATAAAAATACGTCTCATTAACATCTATAATTCGATACCCTTCATTAACCACTCGCATAGACCATTCTTTATCTTCATTAGCTACTAAATCTTGATTAAACTTAATTTTATTCCAAGCTTGTTTATTAATTAAGCTACATGCAGCCATTAAACCAAATTTTAGTGGCTCTTTTACATTAAAATCATTATCAATAGCTCTTTGATAATTTTCAATACTATTTACAAACCTAACACCTGCAATATTAATATCCTTTTTAATAGCTGAAAGCGCATTATAGAAAAAATGATTGCCAATAGGCATAGCATGAGAACTTAATAACAATACATAATTTGACAATGCTGCTTCTATGCCTACATTTATGGCTTTACCGTATGTGAATTTATCTATGTTTACAATTTTACAATTGTGTTTTTTTGCGACCTGTATACTACTATCTGTAGATTTATTATCAACAATTATGATTTCATGAATATACTCTGAATATAAGCTATTCAACATATTCAAAATTGTGTCTAGAGCTTTAGATTCATTTTTATTTCTAATTACAATTGAAACCTTATCATTCATAATCTGAACCTTTTAGTTGTTCATCAAAAGCAATATGCCTTGTCGCTGTTTTTCCTAATACCGTATCAAAATACTCAGCTGTAATATCACCTGTGCCAGGTCGTTTTACCCAAATATTATCTTTAGAGAATACATCTCCTTTTTTTATTTCAGCAATACTACAAACGGTTGCAAAGGCAAAATCCATAGTTACTTGTTCTTCTTTGGCAGGCGCTTTTGTACCTCCACGCATTTGGGCAATCTCAGCACTTCCTATAATTAATTCTTTACATGCTTTTTCGTCCATACTACAAACAATATCTGGACCAGTTCTTTCCATATAATCAGTAAAATGACGCTCTAAAATACTTGCACCCAAAGCCACAGCACCTAAGCAGGCATTATTATTTAAAGTATGATCACTTAAACCAAACACTTTTTCTGGGAAGGCTTTATGAAGTTCTTGCATAGCACCAAATCTCACTAAATGTGAAGGTGTTGGATATAAATTGGTGGTATGCAACAGCGCAACAGGAACCTTATAACGATCGAAAATTGCGACTGCTTTTGCAACATTTTCAATAGTATTCATTCCAGTACTCATAATAACAGGCTTTCCAAATTTAGCGATATGCTCTAGAAGTGGATAATTATTACATTCTCCCGACCCTATTTTATATGCCTGAACACCCATTTGTTCTAACCGATTTGCAGCAGCTCTTGAAAAAGGCGTCGATATAAAAATCATGCCTTTGCTTTCTACATACAACTTTAATTCACGCTCGTCCTTCTCATTTAAGGCGCATCGTTTCATAATCTCATATATGGAAATATCAGCGTTACCCGGAATCACTTTTTTGGCAGCACCACTCATTTCATCTTCCACAATATGCGTTTGATGTTTTACTACCTCAGCACCAGCCCTAAAAGCCGCATCTACCATTTCTTTGGCTACTTTTAATGAGCCTTCATGGTTAATACCTATTTCTGCAATTATTAACGGCGGAAAATCAAGTCCTACTTTTCGTCCTGCTATTGTAATGTATGGTTTATGCATTTTTTTTCAATCTTCTTATTCTTAAAACAACAAACGATTTAAGCTTCTCTTTGATATAAAATAATTTCATTTTCGCATTTGGATTAATAAAAATTAATTGCCCTCCTCCAATATAATTATTTAAAAATCTTTCACCTCCGGGTGAATAAGGTCTGTGTTTTCTTAAAGTAATAACATTTACAAAATAATGCTTTGGAAACATTTGTAATAGTGTTTCTGTTTGTAATTTCCTTCCGCCTTCTACAAACAATATACTGCGTGAATTCACATAGTTTTTTATAGAGTCTAAAGACGTATCAAGCCCATCAATTATAATGAGATCAAACGTCTCATTTTTTATTGATTTTAGTTCATTAAACAATGATAAATTATTAAAATCCTCTATATTTTCAGGTAAAACCGATAAACAAAAATCATTTTTTTCAGTTCCAAAATATTCAATATCTTCATTATATATTTTACTATACTTTAAAACCGTATCTGCTACAGCCCCTATGCCTAAACCTAATTCTAAAACTTTTTTAATTTTAAAATGTTTTATTATTTTTAATAAGGTCTCAATCGCAAATTCACTAGCAATATGATCTGAACCTTCTAAAGCACAAAAACGCTTATAATTATTTTGTGCAATAGATTTTGTACTAACTCTATTCATTTGGGTATTGATTTAAAATATATTCAGCAAATTTAAAATCCTCCTCGGTATCAATATCAACCTGAGTATATGGATGATTACTAATAAGCGGGATGTTTTTATCTCCTATTATTTTATTTTCTTTAATTAATGAGGTCTTAATAATATATATTAATCCGTTTTCAAAATACAATGGCTCTAAATCTTGGCTACGTTGCCCCAAAGTATAATTAAAAGGTTCAAATTGGTTATTAATAATTTTTCCTAATTTATGATGATTCCTACTTACAGTCATTAAACTATCAGAATCCTTGTCAATAAATTGGCGGTATGCATTTTTAAGTAACGATTCTGGCCGCAATGGATTTGTTGGTTGCAACAAAACAACCTGATTATAATTTTCTTCTATATTTTCAATAACATGTTTTAATGCCGAAACCGTAGTAGACAAATCACCTGCCAAATGTTTTGGTCGGTCAATAACCTGTATGCCTTCTTGCAAAGCATACTGTTTAATTTCATGGTCATCAGTAGTAACTACAATATGATTTATAATTTCTGAATTTTGTTTAGCGTAATTAATACTGTATGCTATTAATGGTAATTTTAAAAGCGTTCTCATGTTTTTACCAGGCAAGCGCTTTGAGCCTCCTCGAGCTGGTATAATACAAATAGTTTTTTGTGAACTCATTAATTACTTTAAAATAAACATTTTGACAATTTAGTGATTTCTAAGAAAAATACATTCCATTAACTACTTTGAATAAAATTTACTTTTTCAACTATTTTAATCAGTATTTTTTTTCTTTCTTCTTTTCTAATAGATTCGCCATTTAAGCTTATGCTATTATATACAGAAATACACTTATTTAATCTTTGTACGTATTCAATATTCGAAAGTTCATCGATAAATTTAAACAACGCTTCAGGTGAATTTAATTTTGAATAATCAATAAAACTATCTTCTGGAAACAAATCATAAATATTAGTGCCTTCACCAAAATAAATTGGCAAACAATATGATTCTATACTATCCCAAATCTTTTCTGTAATATAATTTTTAGCAACCGTGTTTTCAAAACATAAATTAAAAGCATAGGTTTTTAACAATTCTTGTTTTCTGTCTTTCCAATTACCATATCTTGAGTCCTCTTTTGAAATGCCATCTGGCCAACCTTTACCAAAAACATCTATACGTTTTAATTTATGCCCTTCCACAGCAATTTTAGCCCTTGTAGCTATTAAATCTATATTAACATTAGCACGCATTAATGGCGGTGAATCAACACCTTTAAAATAGGACATTAAAGCTATTGTCCTTTTATTTTTTAATTGAAAATCACTAGGCAACAACTTTAAGTTTTTATTTATAAATTTATAACTACTAATGTTTGATAGATTTGTAACACAAACATCTTCAGTATAAATATTCATAAAGTGACATCTAAACAGGTTAAAAAAGATTCTTTTAGATTTTACAAAATGCGTATCAAACCTAGGTTCATTGGTCCATATTAAAAACGATTTCCCAAAAAAACCTCTCCATAAATGCTTTCTTAAATGTTTAATATTTTGAGATATAATAATATTTGATGCGCTTGGGCTATCACCAATTTCGACACCATTCTCTGATAAAAAATCTAAATCTCCATTAATAAAATCACCAAAAGGCGTGTAGGTGAAATTTGATGCTTTAAATAATTTAACAGACATAAAGTATTGATTTTATTGTGCGCAATATAAGCCGCTTCTTTAAAATGGACAAACTCGCATTAAACCATCTTTGAGGTTATTTACCTGTAATATATTTGGGATTGCTATATCTTTTACGAATAGTTTTTCTAAATCTTTATTATCGTTTAACAATTCTATGGAAAAAGGAACATATGGTTTAATTTTTACCGATTTAAAATAATCTTTAAACTTAATATCGTCTCCAAAAAGTTTATCAGAAAACTTTATCCATAGGGCTGGTATTTGATATGCATGAGATACTATAATGCCATGTAAAGATGACGACATAATGTGTTTACATTGTAGAATTTGATTAGTTGTATCTTCTATACTATTAGTCATTAAATCAATAACAACTACATCTTTTAAATGGCTAAAACGATTTTTAACAAACTCATAATCAACATAATGCGGTATTATGCCTAATTGATATTTTTTATCAATTTCAGGATTATAATAATCTGGCAAAAGCAAAGCAGGATCACCATATATTTCTGGAACTTGATACCCTTGCTCTAATAAGGCTTTTCGAGTTTCTGGGCCTCTAACTGCCAAAAACTTTGCTGGTTTTACTATTTGATTTTGATTAATAATTCCGCTACCCCAAACAATACATTTTTTATTAACGTGCGCTAAAATACTACCAGCTGTAACATAAATAGGTTGCCAAAAATCTAGAATACTAAACTTTTTAGGGTGAGAAAAGAGCGCTTTTTTATTCGATATTTTTTCAACTAAATATTTACCTAAAACATCCCCATAATTCTCTTTAGGTTTTCCCATAAGCAAAGATTCACTCCACCAAAACAATCGTATCTTTTTGCCGCTCATCCTTAATTTCTTAAATCTATAGTAAATTCAATCGTTTTTAAATCTTCAAAAACTTGATAAACATAATTATGGTTTCTGTAATTGAAGAGTATTTTTTGCAATATCAAGTCATTCACCTCCTTCATAGATAAATATGGTTGTGTTTGCTTATTCAGCGCCGTTTTAAGTCTATATTTTGACGACCCATAAAAAGCTGCTTCTTTGATAATTATTTTAACAATAGCGTTTTCAAAAAGTGGTAACTCATAATTTAAAACATGAATAACCTTTGCTTCCACATTATCAATCTCTAGTGTTTCTGAAGGGTTTTTAAGTATTTCATAATCTGAATGCAAGTAGTATTTTCTACTTTCAACTTTATCTAAAACAAACTTTTGGGTTTCTTTATGTCTCAAGAAATGCCTTTGATTTAAACGTTGAATATTTGATAAGCGCGGCATTACTGTTAAGTTCTCTTGAGCTTTTTGCGGGTATCTTTCATGCCATTGATGGAGTAATAGGTTCGCTTCACACCTATTTGTTTTATAACCGGCTGCTTCTAATCTGAAATTCAAATCTTCATCTTCAGATCCATAAAAATGAAAGAACTCATCTAAACCTCCAACTTTTTTCAATGCTACTTTAGGAAACAATCCCACCCCAAAGGTATCGCCATAATGCTTTGGTTTTAAAGCTTTAAAACTTGAATTCTCTATAGCCTTTGAAGTCACACTTTCTGGTAAATAACCAATTTTAAATAAGGTGAACTCATTTAGACTTACTAATGAATCTATTATTTCTGAAAAATCTGGAGCGACTAATACGTCTACATCAGAAATAAAAATAGCTCCTGTTTTTGCCTTTGTAATTCCGTAATTAAGTGCTTTGCTTTTATTCCACAATAAGCCTTTATGCCCTATATAATGGTAAGTTGCAAAGTCAAAAGTTTCAACTACTTCTTTTATGTTTTCAGCATACTTAGCCGTACTACCATAATCAACAAAAACCACATCAAAATTTATATGCTTTTGTTTTTTTAGCGACAATAAAGATAGCCTAACCCTATTGGGGTCTCTATTTCTGTAAGCATATAAAATTGTAAAAGTATTAGTCATTTAAAAATTAAAACTCAATTTTAATGGTTAGACTTAAAATTATAAACTGAAAAGTAAGGCTTTTTAAAATTTCAGAAAAATTATCTCTAGAATACCTAAAATTTTTATGCGCAATTGATAAACAACATGGCCATAAATGAAGGTTTGCCTATTGACAATAATCAAATTATCTAAATCCATATGCCCTTTAAGTTTTGCTCTTAAAATTAATTGGCACCTATTTTTTGTAAACCCCACTTATTGTTTTTTAATACTATTATTCTCAATCTCACTATATTTTTCCAACACGCCTTTTTTAATAGTTGAATACTCTAATTTATCTCGTAACTCTCTATTTAAATTAAAAGCATTTTCTATTAATGAAGGATTATGAATGGCATGCTTTATTTTGCTCTCAATTTCATTAACATCATGGCTATCAATAATTAATGTGCCATTTTGCCCGTCGTTTATAATTTCTGATGTTGCATTACCAGGATTTGATTGCATGGGGTAAGCTCCCATAATAATAGCTTCTAACAAAGTATTTGGCATCCCATCAGAAATTGAATTCCCTATATACATATAACTTTGCCCCATTAATTTTAGTAAGTCTTTATGTGTTAGTTTACCTGTACAACTCAAGTTTTCCCAAGTACTTAACCCGGTAATTTCTACATGTTTTTTAACCTCATAGTTTTCAGAAAAAATTACAATATCAAAATTAGATAACTCATCCTTCAAATTTTTAATGGCATCTAAAACGACGTTACATCGCCCAAATTTATGCTGATAGCCTTTTATTAAAATTGTTTTTCTGTTTTCAAAAGGTGTATTAAAAGCCTCATAGTCTGAAATAGGGTAACCTCCTCCTCCTGGAAAAGCACCTAAAAACTCACCATTAAAACCATGAGTTTTTGCTATCTGATAATCGCGTTTGCAATCTGTAAATAGGTAATCTATATATGGCAATGTTTTTTGCATGCCTTCTAGATATTTTTTTTCAGTTTGATAATGAAACAAATCGCTTCCCCAAGAAGAATATATCCATTTTATATTCGGATATTTCTGCATAACGCTTAAAATAGGAACACAGGATACGTACATTACAAAACTATGTACTACATCTGGTTTTATATCTTTTATAAATTCCTCAAAAACTTTTGTTGTTTTACGGTCATTAAAAACCTGAATTTTTTGATATACTTTAGGGAATCTTTTTTTTATAAAAAAACGCCCAGGAAAATCCCATTTACGCTTCCAGCCTACAATTTGATTTACCCATGATATAGTTTCAACTTTCGTGTCACCATCATTTAAATCAAACCAATACACCTCATGCCCAGCGTCTTTTAGTTGATTAGTCCATCTAAAAAAATGAATAGAC
>TARA_R110002074_G_scaffold400780_1_pt1 | contig 12120 bp, 4 predicted proteins | sample TARA_R110002074 | Tara Oceans TARA_R110002074 (sample SAMEA4397215) | marine metagenome | biome: Polar Biome; feature: [MIX] marine epipelagic wind mixed layer (ENVO:01000061); material: water (ENVO:00002006), including particulate matter (ENVO:01000060) such as... | depth 10-100 m
GATAAGAACAATGCAAGTAAGTATTAAAAGAATCGTAGGTAACGTGGCTAGAAATCTAGGACTAGAAAACCCTTCCGAACATTTAGAGTCATTCATAGAATGGGCTTTCGAAGCGGAGCAGAAGATAGGTAGTTTCACAACGTTTATAGATACAGAAAAAGAATTAACCGTCTTAGGCGGAAAAGCTCTTTTACCTAGTGATTTAGTTAAACTTATTGACGTTAAAGCTGGAGGATTTAAACTAGAGCCAACGCAAAAAACATTCAAGTCTGAAGCTGTTGATAGAAAGTACTGGGTTGTAGGTAGTTATATACACTTCGCTAACGTTACTGATGGATCTGCAAGTATTGCCTACTCTGCCGTCTCTGTGGATATTGATGGATACCCAACAATCAAACAAGGACATGAAGATGCTGTAGCTCAATATATAATGTGGAGATTCAAATCTGTTGAATATTACAACGGAAAAATCGCAAGATACATAGTTCAAGACTTAGAGAAGAGATGGTACTGGTTGTGCGGTCAAGCTAGGGGTAACGATAATCTACCGTCAGAAGCGGAGATGAGAAATGTTGCTAAGTATTGGAATACATTAATACCTACAAGAGAATAACATGGCTAAACAATCTAAACCAAACACTTTTAGTGGAGGTATGGTAACGGATTTAGATCCAGCATACCAACCTAAAGAATCTTACTTCACAGGACTTAATGTTAGGGTAATTACTAATGGTGATAGCTCTTATTCTTTAGAGAACATACAAGGCCCAAAATCAGTGTACGACTTAAACACCGTTACAAATGAGGTTGGAGATACTACATTTCTTTCCGGAACTAATAGATACATTATACACGGAGCTGTAGTAGTTGATGACTACGTGATAACAGTGGAAGGTCAAGCTGATTCTACAAACAAGAACTGGAAGATAAGGAAGTACTTAATAGATTCATCTGGTTCTGTATCTAACGCTGGAGGAATAAACTCTAGCTTATGGCAAGGAGTCGGATTGTTTAGTGATGATGCCGGAAGAATTGAAATGGAATCTATTGCCGAAACAGAAAACACTCATAGGGTTTATGGTACCGACGGAATTACAGCTCTTAAATCTATAAATGTAAAAGACTCTAATATAGGGGCTAGTCAGGTTAGTGATTTCTTAGCGTTTAAACCTAACTTAATGAAGGCTGTAGAGCTTGACGAGTATAATGAGACTGGGGGTGGACTTAAATATGGAAGCTATAGCTACGTATATAGAGTTGGATCCACTAATCAGTCTAACTACACTGAATGGTCTAACATTTCTAGACCTATAAATATAGTTAAGAATAGCCTTCAATCGGAGTGGTCTTTAGGTATAGACGGAGCAACTAGTTCAGACGTGTCTACAGTGTCTTTGAGTTTGAAAATACTGAATTTATCAACAAACTATGACAACATACAGGTAGCTAGAATACACTATGTATCTAAAAACATTAGCACTATAGCTATTATAGAGACTGGGTTTATATCTTCATCTACTTATGAGTTTATTCATAGTGGATTTGAAACAGAAACTATAGTTACCGGAGGTATTGCTTCTGCTATAATAAGCAATAAAACATGGAGTACATGTAAGTCTCTAGCGTCTAAGGATAATAGATTGTTTGCGGGAAACCTAACTAGCACTCTACTTGATCTAGATTCGGAGATTGAAGGGTTTGGAAAATTAAAGGCCTACAAAGCCACGATAGACGGAAGCGATTGGTCTACAACGTCTAACTTGTCTCCTCACTCCGGGGAATTCAATCCAGAGCGCCACCACAATGGAACAGCAGGATGGTCGTGGTCTAGAGATCCATCCTCAGACAGGTCTAAATATAAGTTTATAAACTCTAATTTTGGTTCAACTACAAACCCTGTTTATATCTTAGGAGCGGAAACTGAAGGCTATTCATCAGGTGATGACGGCTTTAGAATGACGTTCACTACAAAGGCTTATTTGTTGGACGATGATTATGAAGCTATTCCTAGTGGAGCAACTTCTTTGAATGCCGCATTAAACACCGGAGAGGAAGATCCTCGTTTTCTGTATAGTATAGATAGTAGCAATAATTCTGAGGATTGGGCTGGAGGAAAGGCAGGTCCTCACAACCCTAAATGGGATAACACATATAGAGGATTCAAGAGAGGGGAGTGCTATAGGTTTGGTATAGTGTTTTATGATCTACTCGGAGTTCCAGGATTTACATATCATTTAGGCGACATAAAGATGCCTGACGCTCTTGATGGAAATAATAAAGTATTAAACGATGTAGGGGATGGAGTTGTAGATGGGTATAATGGGTACGGGTATGAAGGTGGTGACCTTCTAGGTGTTGATTGTTGGGTTCCATACCACTTAGCTTCGATTGTTGATGAAAAAAAACCAGCAATAGCTCAAGCGTTAATTCCTAGAATTGACGTAAGATTACCTACATCGATTAAAGATAAGATTTCTGGATGGAAGATAGTACGGGCTGAAATCCAAGAGGATGACAGGACAATAATAACTCAAGGATTGATTAGCCTATCTGAAAAGCATCATCAAACTCAAGGGGAAGATAACGATCTTAGGAATAAAACTCATTGCCATGGGGTTCCTTATGGTGTTTCTACTTTTGATTCTGGGTATCAAGATTCTACAGGAATCAGGATAGAGGATGAATTCTACCTATTAGAATCTCCTGATGTAACTCTTGGGGGTAAGTCTTATAATTTTGGTACTGGATTTAGCGTGAGGACATTATACCCTATGGGTATGAATAATGCTCAACACAACACAAATCTTACCTTAAACTTCAATGGTACATTCCAAAAACCCACCCCTGAAGATACAGACACTAATGGTGGAGTCCAAGTTATTAAGTATATGCCCGAACACGGCATTCTTAACGCGGTTGGAAGAAGTTATCACCAGTCCGTAAGTAATGGGTTGGATTTATATAGGCAGACTACTGCTCTTTATTTTGGTAAAAGCATAGATTCTGGAGAAGAGGTTTCAACAACGAACAGCAACGGATCTTCTACTTACATACACAAGATGCCTGTATATTCAAACAGTCAGCACTCGTTGGCTTCTGGTAATCTACATATCGGAGAATATGATGAGTACAGTAGGTCTTATTATAGTGGCGACGCAGTTAGGTCGATATTCATGTCAACCAAAGGATCTGGAGGGTCTATACCTAAACTTAATTACTTTCACAAGACATTAGTATCTACAACTATAGGTTCTTATGGTGACTCATACAATAATGGGTGGATCTACAACACTAGACAATGGTTGTCATATAAATGGATGGGAGAAGTAGTAAGGAATACAACTGGGGGTTTTGAGCAATACGGAGGAACTAGTGAATCCTCAATTGTTAATACTAGGTTTTATGATTGTAGCGACTATGTGGATAAGGAAACTGAAAGCTCTTTAATCGTAGGTGGAGATACATATATAGACTTCTACACTTACATGAATGGAATTCATACAGATAGGGGGGCTCAGCAATACCTGTACGGATCTGTCGCTCCTGTAGAGAGCAGTATTAATATAGCTCTTCGTCAGGGAACATACTTAGGGTCTTCATCTCTTGCAACGTCAAATATGCTAGACTCTACAACTTATAATAGCGCCTACTCTCAAGAAAATAATCTAATTGGATCCGTTGTAAAGCCTACAGGTTGGGAGAGTAATAACGTATTCAAATCTAAGATTGCAGCCTCAAACGTAAAGCTTTTAGGCGAGCCTCAAGACGCTTGGTCTATATTTCCTTCTAATGAGTTTATCGAACTAGACCTTTCTAGTGGTGCTTTAACTAGTTTGGTTAACTATAAAGATAAGCTATATGCAATACAGGAATCTGGAGTGTCTCTGCTTTCAGTGAATCCTAGAGCGTTAATATCTGGAGAGGGAGCTGCTGCTGATATACAGATAGTCTCTGGTACTGGAGCGGTTATAGAAAGATATGACTACCTAAGTACTCAGTATGGTTGTCAAAACTACAACGAAAAGTTAGTTAGCCCTACAGGTTTTTACTTCTTTGATTCCTTGAACTCTGAAGTTATAAAGATTGGAGATGAAGGGTTTATTCCATTATCGCTAAGCAACTCATACAAAGGTTATATTACATCTATAACTAAAAACAAGGCGATTGCCAATAGTGTAAACGGAAACTTAGGTAGTCTTACCGAGGGCGTATTCTCCGGTTACGACCCTGAGTTTAGAGAGATTCACTACACCGTTGTAGACGATAACAATTCAAAATCTAGTTTTGTTATATCAGACTTAGATGGAAAGCTAATATCCGAAACGAAATTAAGGATTGAAGATCACATAAATCAAGTGTTCTACAAGAAATACATAACTTACCAAAATAGATTACTTGCGGTGGCGCATGAAACAACTGAAAACAGTAACGATGGCTTTCATTTGTTTAATGCAGGAGTGTATCAGAGTTATAATTTTGGGGTTGTCATCAATGACGAGCCAACATCAAATAAGGTTTTTGACTCGTCAGAAATATTAGGCTCATCCACTTTAGATCAATCGTATTCAGAAATGGCTTTTAGTAGTCATGAGGTTTCAGATTCTAGCTCTACTACTAGCTTTGTTGGCTTTACTAACGAAGTGAATAGAGAGGGTATTGTTCGAGTGCCATTAAGAGGTGAGGGTTACAGACTCAGAGGTAATTGGCTTAAGTACACTATAAGTTACAATCAAGAAACCTCGGAAGCTAGTATAAATGATTTCACTGATAAAAAATTTAATATATTTGCTATAAATACTAGATACAGAAATTCAAGATAATATGCCTATAAATTACAATACACAGATTCAACCTACTAATCCCTATATTTCAGGTGATTCAAACGCTCTAGTTAGTGATTCTACTACTGGTAACGTTAGCGGAGGTAGCTATAATCAAAGAAGAGTAGCTAACGGTAAGAAAGCTATTAACGGCTCAGCAATAATGGGTGGGGCGTTAGCTTTAGGGGGAGCAGCCCTTGATGCTATCGATGATGATCCAGGGTATGGGAATGTAGATGTATTAAAATCTGCAACAAAGTATGCCGCTGCTGGAGCTTCTGCCGGACCTTTGGGTGCTTTAGCTGGGTTTGCTGTTGGTGGTGTCGTCGGTAAGCTAGAGAAAGACAAATGGGATGAGAACGAGAAGAAAGTCAAAGATGAAGAAGCCTACAAGAGAGAGACTGATTCTTTAGTTAAGGCTAGAATGTTAGAAGATCAATCTTTCAATCAGGGTATGGCTGGAGCTAAGCTTGGTGCTTACGGAGTGAGTGATATAGATAATTTCATAAAAAAGAATAATGGATAAAAAAGACTTACAAAAGTACCTAGATAACTCTAACGTTAAATGGGTTCTATATAATATACTAGAAAGCGAATCTGGAAAGGTTGGTGGAAAGATCAACACTGGTGGATACAATGAGTCTGGCGCTAACGCTAAAGGCGAACACAGTTCTGCTTATGGCTCTCAGCAATTCATAGGTGCTACTAGAAATACAATCCTTAAAGATTACGACATTGACGCGTGGGCTGACAACTTAAGCGAGCAACAGTTAGCTTCTATAGCTTTAATGGATTCCAACGGAGACCTAGAGAGTGTAGCTAAAGGTGATTTTAGTGGTCTGAATAGTAATAATTACTGGGAGGCGTTTACTAAAGACTTCTCTAAGCTTACAGGTCCAAAACCTAAAGACTGGGAGGCAACATATACAGATCTACAATCAAATAGTGTTCACGATCCTGCAGCTTCATGGGCTAAAGTTCCTGATGCAGCAAAAGAAGGAAAGAAAGGATTGTTCGAGAGTAAGTATGGGGGAATGCCTAACGGAGTAGACCCTGAGATTAAGCCTTTATCGAAAGAGCACCAACAGGTAGCTAACGACTTAAATGACTCTAAAAAGTTAAGAGAACTTTATGAAGCTTCAAAGAACGCTATAACACCTGTTGGTGATAAGGATTCTTTTCGTCAAAAGATAGATAATATATCTAAAGCTTTTGCTCACGACTTAGATAAAGGTAAGATAATTAAGCGATCTATAGATAATGAAATAGACGACGACAAAGCAAGAGACGCGTACTTCAAGAAAATGAACGAAACCTTTGGTTGGGATAACGTTGACGCTCTTGACTTGGATGCCTTAGCTATTGCTAGAGGTCAGATGAGTGAGTTTTTCGAGTACACTAAGGGCGAGGAGTACGGCAAGAAAATAGGTGGAAATAAGTGGTGGGATTCTGTATTCGAAGATATGGCTGAGGATTCGAATTACACTCTTATGAATTTCAGTAAAAGCACAAAATTACCACCACTAGGCGTTGCTCCTGATGAGATTATAGGTGAGATAGAAGAAAATCCTTTACTATCTTCTATGGTGACTAATGTCATGGTTAAGCAGGGTTCATTTGCTTCACCAAAAAAAGGGTTTGTATATGATGAGTCTAAGATTGATGGCTACCTGTCAAATATGGCACCAGACCTCAGAGCTCAATTTGCTTCTGGAGAAAAAAGCCTAGACGAGATTGTAGGTGAGTTATCAGCTAGAGCTACAGAAACATCCATAGTTAGAGGGTCTCAAGATGATAATCAGTCTAAAGCTAATTGGGAGACACAATCCCTAGTTGATTCTGAGTTTTTCCCAGAGGTAACCTCATTGCTGGATACATCGCCAACCGTTGTTGGAACAGATAAAACCGAGGTAACTAACGAGACTGAAGAAATCCCTGGCACCGAAAGCAAAGGAAATACTAAGGTCACTGATACTACTAAAAATACTGCAAGTGGCGATCCTGCCGATCCTTTAATTAAAGAATACGAGGAGTCATTACTAGACAAGATGGGAGGTCTATCCTCTCTTATTGGTCTAGCCACAGGAGCTATCGGATTGTCTAAGGCAATGAAGGAAGTCGATATACCTAAAGATCCTAAGTTGGGTCCTGCTTTTCAGCAAAGGTTAGAAGAATCTAAGAGGATGGCACAGCAAGGATTAACTCCTTCTGAATTAGCTAAGGCTCATAATGATCTAGATTCATCTTATGCTACAGGTATAGAGAATATCGTTCGTGGATCAGCAGGTAACAGAGCTCAGTTTTTAGCTGGACTAGGAGGTCTTGATGTTGCACGTCAGTCTGCTTTAATGGATATATCGGTAGCTGACGCTAAAATGCGTAGAGACAATCAAGGTACCTACGACGATATGATGATGATTAACGAGAAGCATGAAGTATCTAGGGAATCTAAATACAAAGAAGCTAAGTACGAGTCAGACCTTGCAAACAAGAGTTCTGCATCCGCTATGGCTGGAGCAGGCCTTACTATGCTTTCCGAATCTATAGGCGACAGACATCTGAATCAGTTAAGAAAGATGCAGACTAAAAAGATGATGGAGGACATGGGCTACACAGAACCTGTTAAAGGTAAAGATGAGAGTGTAGATAAAGAAGGTTTATTAGATCAAGCTACTGGATTGTTTCAGAAACTAAAAGAAAGAAGGAAAACTAAAAGTGGTTTAATAGAGAAAAGCTCTGAGATAACAAATAATGGGGATGTAGGTATAAACTTAGATTCTAAAAATGTATTACCATTCGAAAATGGTATGGCTAACATGCCAGCTATAGATCTTTTAGGTAATCCCAATAATGAAGACGAAGCCTTCAATCTTCAGTTTCCTTTTGGTGGATTTGATTTATCTGGAGGTAAAGAGAAGAGGTCTGGTTTAATTAACCCGGACAACACGTTGTTTGAATATTAAAACGTTTTAAGTAAAAGACATGGCAGTAGATTACGGAATAATGAATGCTGTAACCGCAGCGTTACAAGGAACATCAGAAGCTAGAAGAAACCGAAGGGCAGAAACAGCGAATCTGAAGCAAGAGTTTGACTTACAGAAAGAGAAGGACTTTAATAACGCAAAAGCTATACAGGCTGAGCACTCTAATATTGAGGCGCTAAGAGCTGAAGCTTTAAAGACTGTTAATAATATTCCTCACATGAAGGATTATTTTAATGAGATGTATGACGACCAGAGATCTGAGTTGAAAGCTAAAATCTCAGCGTCAGGTAATGATTACTCTAAAGCTGTAATCAATGGTAGCTTAATGGATTTCAAAGACGGAATGACTAAATCGTTTCAGAATGATGAAAAATACCAGCAAGGAGTTAGGTCTTCTGTTCAAATGGCTAACTATACCGCATACTTAGAGAATAAAGATACTAGACCCCTTGTATCAGGTAGTGACAGACAGAAGTATGCTGACTACATAGCTGGTAATACTAGCGAGTTTACTATGGGTTCTTTAAGGTCTGAATATACTAAGATAGACCCTGCTGATACCTATACAGGAGCTGAGATAGATTTCGATAAGATATTCGATAAGCAGTACACTGAGATATGGACTAATTATGTGGTTGAGACTGGTGATAGTGAAGGAACTAGTCTAGAAGACGAGGCTAAGAGTTTATATCCAGGAGCAGATATTTCTGCAGCCAAACAGCAAGTTCTTAAGGATTGGGCTAGAAAAGATATGGGATTCAATGAAGGAGCTAAAGGAACTAAGCCTTTAGATAATATCGAATTAGAAGCTCAGTTTAGAACGGCATTCGACATGAAATCTGGTAACGCCTCTAAAGCTGCGTTCAATATGAGTGTCATGAAGAATAACAATATGCTTATAGCTACAGGTATTGAAGACACTCCTCCAGAGCAAAAAGGTGACGTTCAGATTGAAGGGTTTAAAATCTTTAAGGATATGGGTAAGGAATCCTTAAATAGATCACTACAAGTACTTCAGGGTAATATACTAAAAGACGGAGATGCTTACACTATAAAGAATGTTACTGGTTTTTACGACTCTAACGGAGTTCAGATAAAACCTTCTGATGGTAGTGATGAGCACAACAATATGTCGTTTAGAGGGATGTCTTTGGTTTCCAAGGCCATCATTCAAACACCTACAGGACCTAAAGGAATGCTATTGGGTTCCTCTAAAGATAAAGACACTGCAGAGTCTCTTTTAAAGGAGTATGGCGATAAGGTTCAGTTTACTCAGACTATGGTTGCTGAGTATACTAACGACGATGCTTGGTTCTCCGAAAAACAAGTATTCCAAGAAATGAACCCTACGGGAATGGGCTTAGAAAAGATGATGAAAGAATCTGGCGTTGAATCCGAGTACATGAAATCTCAGTCATCTCAAAGAGAGCTTAACAAAGTTAAAGTGGGAGCGGAGAGTACTGCAACAAAAAGAGCTAACAGATATAGAGACAAGCAATTGGCTATCGGTAATTCGTACTACTCTAAGGTTTCATTAGAAGGACAAGCTCCTATAACTATGGATACTACAAATAAAAATCTAAACGCACACTTCAAACCAATGATTGGCGGCGGAGTTCCTGAGACGACTAAGCCTATACTGTTTGCTATAGCTTCTGCTTCGGCAAAGAAGAGAGGTGGAGATTTTAACAAAACATCTCAAGGTATAATGAAGTTAATGAGAGACTTATCTACAGAGAATACCCCTCACGGTAAAGCGTTCCAGAAAGCTTTAAAGAACGAAGGGGAAGATAGGGATCAGAAGATATTCGATATTCTTAGCGAAAAGTACGGAGACGAGCTTGGAGATTGGGAAGAAATCGATAATTTAGCGGATCACTGGGAAACTTACGCTTAACACAAATTTAAACATTGATTATGTCAGAATTAGAATCGTCATTAGATAATTACGATAACGGAACTGCAGCTAGCAGTAGTGATAGTTTATTCAAATACGAAAACGAAGTTCAACCAAGTCTAGGCAACCCTCAACAGAGCTTATCTCAAGCTGATATTTCTAACTACGCGGAATCAGAAGGTCAAAATGCTATACAACAAGCAATAGATCCTACTACCTCTAGTATAAACGAAGAGCAAGCAAAAGCTTCTGAAGCTAATCAAGGGATGGTTGATCCTGAGCTTATCTTCGAAGGTAATGCAGAGAAGGCTGGTAAGAGTTTAGTTGCTGGGGTTGGAGTTGTTGTTAATGACATCGGTAACATGATGGATTATGCTGCAATGACTTTGCTTCCGGATGAGGTTCGTAAGTCTGACACGTTTAGATCTATTGTTGAAAGACTCCCTTCGGCTCACGCTTTAGGTGATTCTCTTCAGGATTGGGGTAAAGTACACCAGTCTCCAGGATTAGATGAATTTACATTAGATGATTTATTCAAGGTTGAATTCTGGGCTACAGACGTAGCTAAGACTTTACCTTATATGGCTTCAATGCTTATACCTGGTGCTGCCGGGGTTAGTGGTGCTACTAAAGCTATGACTTGGGCTGCAAGAGGTGCCGCCAAGAAAGGGCTCTTTGGTTCTGCGAAGAGGTTAATGAAAACTAGAGCTGCAGGGGCGACATCAAAAGCTGCAGGTAAGGGAGCTCATAAAGCTGCTGAAGGAGTTAAGGCTGCAATAGGTGGTGAAGGACTTATGGGTGCTTTAGCTACCGTTGCCGAAGGTGAGATAGCGTTATCTTCTCTGGGTTCTGGTATAGCTGGATTCTTAGGTTCTGGTGTCGCTACAACTACAGTTATTGGAGCTGGACTTGCAGGTGATGTATACAACAGAGCATTAGACATGGGTATGTCCGAAGAGGAGGCTCAGACAGCCGCACATGGTACGTTTGTAGATAATTCTAAGTGGTTTGCGTTAAATGGTATGTCTTGGATGATTAACTTCGGTGGGTTGTCAGGTAAAGCATTTAAGGCTTTTAATAAAGCTAGAGGTGGTGCTGAAGGAGCGAAAGCTTTAAGTAAAACTTTTGGTCAGCGAGTTTCTCAACACATGATGAGAGGTGTAGCTACTGGTACGGTTGAAGGTACTGAAGAAATGTTTCAGGAGACTTACGAGGAATGGATCGGAGAATCTAACTTAGCTGAAGCTAGGGGTGAGGAATTTCCTTCTTACTCGGATTTCTTTCAGTCAAAAAATAACAGAAAAACATTAGGTGTTTCATTCGCTGCTGGTTTCCTTATGGGTGGTCGAGCAGGTTTAATGAATAGTATCGCTAACAATGGTAGGACTATTATTCAAAAGAGAGTATCTCTTGATGATGATATTAATAACATGGAAGGGATGAATGAGGCTCAACGTAGAATTCGTGTAAACGAAGTTGTTGAAGCTGCTGTTCGTGAAGACCAAATTGATGGACTGAACGGCTATTTAGATAAAATGGTTAAGAATGGGAAGATAACGAACGAGCAAAGAGCTGAGTACGATACCATCGTTACTGAGTATGCTGAGATCGCTTCTACGCTTCCTTTCCAAGAGGAATTAACCGAGGTGGGGCAACAGGCTGTATTTAATATTAAAGTGCGTCAGAGCACCTTAAACAAGGCTTCCAAAAACCTTGAAGGGTTGAAGGCTAAAAGTATAGCAGAAGCTAACGATAACTTAGAAGGCGAGCCTCTAACTAAAAAATTAGAGCAGATAGAAAACGAGCACGAGATTAACATGAATAATGTTAACAAGGAGATGTCTGAAAGTAAGACGGCTCTAGCTAAAGTTTTATCTGGAAAGAAGCACTCTTCAAGTAGTAAGGAAGCTGACCAAACTAGAATTAAAGATATAACGGATTATGTAGCTTCTGAGGAGTTTCAAACTAAGGCTTCTGAATCTGAGAAGGCTGAAATATTTAGAGAGAAGGCTAACTTGGAATCTAGACTTAAAGAGAATTCTTATGTACTAGACGAGGTTGCTTCAATGTCTGAAGCTGAGTTTGAGCAGTTCACCAACAAAGGTGTTGCAGATAAAACAGCAAGAGTAGAGCAAGAGGTTGGAGATAAGGTAGATAAGGTTACTGATAAAGTAAAAGATTTAGCAGATAAAGGAGCTGAGACTGGTAAAGGTTTCTGGTCTAAAGCTAAGAGTATGGCAGGTAAGACCGCAGACTATCTTAAAACTAAAGTTAAGGACGCTAAAACGTCTCAAGCTATCAAGAAGATTACAAGACCTATAGAGGCTGAAATCCAAAAGATGGTTAGTGAGAGTGCTAAGTCTTCGGATATAGCTACATATATAATGTCTAAGGCAACTCCAGAGCAAATTAAAGCTAC
>TARA_R110002074_G_scaffold61820_6_pt1 | contig 12120 bp, 20 predicted proteins | sample TARA_R110002074 | Tara Oceans TARA_R110002074 (sample SAMEA4397215) | marine metagenome | biome: Polar Biome; feature: [MIX] marine epipelagic wind mixed layer (ENVO:01000061); material: water (ENVO:00002006), including particulate matter (ENVO:01000060) such as... | depth 10-100 m
CAGGAATACCCGTAGTAAAAACAACTGAGCATAAGCAATACAATTTAGGCTCAAAGTACAACAGTGTGCTGAGACTAGCACAAGAACAGTATCAAGATGGTAGACATGAGGCAGGGCTGAACATTGTAAGGTCATGGGAGGCACTACCTGAGGGTGCTGTACAATGGCTATGTCAGCAGTCTGAGCTACCTATTGAGGACGGAAAGGTCACCGTATATTGGCCACCACTTAACGAAGAAAAGGAAATATAAGATGGGTGTTAAAGTTTATTTTGAAGGCGGTAACTGTTCATGGGCAGACCACGTAGCGACATTCGCAGATGAAGAATGTTACAATATATGTAGCGAGGCACTAGAAAAGTATGCCATTGATAATGGTTTTATTACCACAGAGAGCGTGGAGGAAGGGAGTATTGAGCTAGAGGAGGCAACAGCAGCAATACGCAGTGTCTTGGATACTACTGATGTCCTAGCAGGTAATGCCGTTAACTCACAGACAGGTGAACTGTACATAGATGTGAGGAACGGGTTAAAGGAAGCCTTGGAGCTATTAGATACTAGTGCGGAGCTCAACACAATCGGTGGTATATCCGCTAGCAGACGGCCTGTCCATGTACAAGTAGCTGAGCGAGCTAAGGAATGGGCAAATAAAATATGAGTACCGTCCAATGTTGGACACTTAACCAAAGGAAAGTAATATGACAAGACAAAAATTAATGGACTTAATCAATTTGCAAATGCCAGAAGTTATGGCAGCACCCTCTGAGGATTTCGATGGGTGTGCAGGTGGCATGTGGTTTAGAGGGAGTGAAGACTTCTACGAAGACAACTACATATTCGATATCTATGCAGACAATGATACAGGGGGCGTTCATCCTAAGTTGGCTGCCCTATTAACAGAGCATGGGTGGTATTCAGAACCGTACGATAGCGGTACCCTCATGGCATGGAAGTAAAGGAAAATAATATGCGACAACAGCAAGAGACTATTATGTTTGAAAAGATTAGGGTTAAGCGTATGCACCGTAAGAAACCTAGCAAGCATAATGACGATTGGAAACGTGAGCGTAATGCTAGACGTAAATTTAAAATCAACACACAGGAGCAACAACATGCTTAAGACTAATGAAATTACCACTACTAAACTGTCCAACATTGGACACTCTAACCAACCAACAAAAGGAAAATATACTATGACTAATCTATACACTGCACTAAAAACTTTTCTAACTTCACCACGTAGTACACGTAAGTCTACTAGGCTAGCACATTACCGTTCAACAGGTATGACAGGTCAAGTACTTGCCTCAACTCAGATTGAGGGTAAGCTTAAGCGAGTAGAAAAACTATTCGAAAAGGTACATGGTGTAAAGCTAGGTAGGTACAAGCTATACAAAGCTATACTGCCTCTTGCTAGGCACTGTAAGGAAGATACAGGTGGCTTCATTCAATATGATGCACAGGCTATAACAGGCAAGCTACTAGATGAAATGCACAAGTCACTAAGCTCAGCCCTTAAGACAGGGAAAGAAGTAGTTGGAGTTAAGCTAACTGTTGAGGAAGACTATCACTTTGTCATACCTAATCTGCGGTTCATAGCTCGTGGTGTTCGTGGCAAACAAAAGAAGGTAGCATAATATGTATTGGCAAGTCGGAATGAAAATCAATGCAGAGCGTGGGCAAACACTTGTCCACCCTCACTCCCTTGAACTAAGCGAATGGGAGCATGCCGTAGAGTATGCACTTGAGATGGCAAGAGTAGCACATCCTGATGCACACATAGAATTTGAATACATAAAGGAGTACGACTGATGTTTTTAGTTACGATTGATGAAAGAAATGGTGAGTTCGAATATACACACCACATGTTAGTGCCAAGCTTGATTGACTTTGTAGATACACAAGCACTCGAAGACTTCTATGGTGAGGGTAGTGTTTATGATAATGGCGAGGTGGATGAAGCCCCTAAAGGTTTCTATTGGGTATGGGGGGAACTGCTAGCTCGTGTTAGGAGTACCCAACCCCTGACGGATGATGAAGCTGCAACACTTATTAAATTTTTATAAAGGAGAACATAAGATGCGAGTATTATTTAAACAGGATGGGAAGTATGCAATCCATGAGATGTTATTGGATGATACATACTCTCGTGTTATAGTTGATGACATTGTTAATATGACTATCAATACCATATCCAATATGCTTGAGTTAGAAGCAGGTGAAATACGCCATAATATTGGAGGATGGGAGTATGAATTAGAAGGAGATGACGAATGCTAACCGAACCAGTTGCCATACTACAAGTATCAGTTAAGAATATATACGGAAGAGATGTTGTATATCCGGAGTGTGATACCTCTAAGCTATTGGCACAGCTATCAGGCCACCGAACTCTAACAGGGGACGCAATTAGTATACTAAAAAAACTTGGCTATACCTTTGCCCCTATGACAAAAGAAATTTAAGATGCTGAGAGTAGCATACCTAGCTATCCTGATGGTACTTAGTACCCCTACCCTTGGGATAGCACCAACTATTGAAGAGATATTTGTCTACGATGACTTGATTAAATATCACCCTCAACATTGGGAGGAAGATGGTTTCCCCCCAGTATTAATATTAAGGAGATAACAACATGATTGAAGACCAAGCGCAAACAAACTTCTGGCTACGTGAAAATGGAGACAGGGCTAACCTTGCTGAAGAGTATGCAGAGAGTATACTATCTACCTATGTTAGGGGGGATAGCACTAAGCTATTAATCTTAACTAACCTAGTAGAGCTTTCTCTAGGCAGGGACACCCAAGTCTTTGAGTGGCTAAGACGCTACGACAAAGATGAAAGAGAGTGGTTGTTACGCCACCTACAAAAAGAAATTAAGAAAGTAGTTGACTAGTAGTATACCGTATGATATTTATAGTTAAACTCACTTAACGCAAACTACCTAACCAACCAACCAACTAAAGGAGAATACCCTATGTACTATAATAAACGCCCACTCATTGAGATGTTACCAGATGGACTTGACTTTGATGTAGAGTTCGAGGACACCAAGGTGAGAGATAAAAAATATGTTATCAATGGAGAGACAGGAGAATACCTTGGCGTAGTCGGTTCAACCTTCCGCTGTGCTAACCACAATGATTTCTTTGGTGGTGTATATGATACCGTCACTGAACATCTTGGGGAAGCTGAGTGTAAGGACATGACTATCAAATGGAATACAGCTAAGCAGAATGCATGGGCTATGATGGACATCGTCCTTCCTAATGTAACTGCCCGTGTTGAAACAGAGAAGCATTCCACTGACATTGCACAGCGTATCATTGCACTGCATGGTATTGATGGCTCATGTTCCAATCAAACATACTTCGGTGCGATTGATTTCTTTTGTACCAATGGTATGATTACAGGAGAGCATGACAAGATACGTAGGAAGAATACAAGTAACTTCACTATGGATAAGTTTATCCGTGACTTGAAACAATCTACTCAATCTTTCTATGCACAGTCAAACCAACTACAGCAGTGGGCAAGGCAACCTTTACAGGTTAGTAATGTAAAGACTATGCTTGAAGCATTGCTGAAGTCTGACCACCTCTCTGATAAGATGCTAGAACTATACAATCAAGAGGCAAGTGTGCGAGGCAACAATGCATGGTCATTGTATTCTGCGTTCACAAACTATGCTACCTATGCTGATGACCAGAATGGTTTTAAACTTCGTAACACCGGCAAAGATACGACAGCTGTTACTATGTTTAACCGTGAGCAAAAGGTATCGCAGTGGATTAGTAGCGTACCCTTCAGACAGTTAGTAGCTGCGTAATGAAAACCATTAACGAATTAGTTGATGTTTACTATTCATCTAACAACTTTAGTATGCTGAGAGAGCGTAGTCAAAAAGACTATAGATACTTTCTCAGTGTACTAGTTGAGGAGTTTGGTGAGTGCGACTATCAAAGTGTTACTAGCAAACAGGCTAAGCATTCCTATGAAGCGTGGGTAAAGCGTGGTATTAGTTTTGCTAACCACGTTTGCACAGTAGCATCTTTGGTATATCGTTATGCAATCGACATGGAATACACCGTAGTAAATCCCTTTGCTAGTGTCCGCAGAAAGACACCTACTCAACGTAAAGTTGTATGGGCAGAGGCAGACATAACTAACTTCCTTGATACTGCATACAGTCAATTTGAATGGCGGAGCATTGGCCTCATTGTTCACATGGCATACGAATGGTGTCAACGCTTAGGTGACATGCGAATGCTACAGTGGAGTAACATAGACTTGCCTAACAGTAAGTTATTCCTTGAGCAGAGTAAGCGTAGAGCACAGGTTACCCTGCCTATAGGTGAGGACTTACATGAAATGCTCACTCAACAGGAGCAAGACTTTGGTTTTCAAGACTACGTAGCACCCCGTGTGTTAGCTGTACGAGGTGCGTATCACCCATACAGTGTAGAGAGACTATCAAAGGTAGGTAGGCTTGTCATGAGGGAAGCAGGACTTGATGATACACTGAGGCTTATGGACTTAAGAAGGACAGGAACAACACAGATGGTGGAAGCAGGCGTACCTATGGGACAAATCATGTCAGTCACAGGCCATAGTAATCCACAATCGGTGAAGCCTTACATGAAAAATACATATGCTAGTGCAAATAATGCATTGACTACTAGGAAAAGCTATGTTAAAAACAATTAGAATGTTATATAGGAAGGTGATGTATACATGAATAATATATATGATACTATAAATGATATAGACCTTGGCAACGGTGAGACAAAAAGAATAAACTGTCCTGCCTGCCAAGGGTACAAGACCTTTACTATCACTAATAATATGGGCAGCATGATATGGAACTGTTACAAAGCTTCATGTGACCTCAAGGGTGGCACTCGTGTTCACATGTCGGTGGATGATATACGTGCTAACTTTGCCGGTGCAAAGGAGCAGGCTGATGCTGTCTTTGTTATGCCTGATTACGTTGTACCTCACAGAAACAATCAGGACATACGTATCTGGTGTGAGAAGTGGGGACTAATAGAAGATGAATTAAATCTTATGTATGATGTAAAGGAAAACCGTGTGGTCTTTCCTGTTATGCATAAGGGAGTTGCTGTAGATGCTACAGGCCGGTCATTGGGTAAGCACATTCCTAAGTGGAAACGCTATGGAAATAGTAGCTTGCCTTATGCACATGGTTGTGGTAGTGTCGCAGTAGTTGTTGAGGACTGCGTGAGTGCAGCCATTGTAGGAAGTGACGTTAGGTTTGTAGGGGTAGCCGTGTTGGGAACATCGCTTTCAGAATCACACAAAGCCTATCTCACGCAGTTCTCGACAGCTGTTATAGCTTTAGACCCTGACGCTGCCCCCAAGACCCTGTCTATAGCTAAAGAATTACGAGGGCATGTAAAGAATGTACGTGTCTTAAGACTAAAGGATGACATAAAGTATCGACACCCCGATGATATGGCATTACTAAATAACCTTAACCAACAAAGGAGTAAATGAAATGGAACTATCCCTACTACGTAGTCTCATGGACAAACCTTTCTACGATGACCATCGTGGAGCAAGATGTCCTGATAGACTATTCAGCAAAGATGTAAGAAAGATTAAGAAGATTGTTGACCGTGCTATGGACACATACACACGTACTGTTACACCAGATGAGGTGGAAGCATTGTTCATGTCAAACAATCGCACACTTACTACTGCTCAGAAGCAAGCATACTCTAGTCTGTTTCTGCAGATTAAAAAAGAAAAGCCTATGGGTAGTGACATAGCACAAGAAGTATTGTCTAAACTTTTCCAACAGGTTGTTGGTGAAGACATTGCTAACCTTGGATTTGATTATGTGAATGGTGACAAGACTAACCTTGAAGCACTACGTAACATACTAGAACAGTATGGTGATGACTTCACACCCAACTTAAATATTGAGTGGGATGATATTACTATTGAGACATTGATGGCTAAGGCTGAGCTTGAGGCTAAGTGGGCATTCAACATTGCACCTGTTACTCGTAAGGTAGAGGGTGTATCTGGTGGACAACTGATTGAGGTAGGTGCAAGACCTAACACAGGTAAGACATCCTTTCACGCTAGTCTTATTGCATCCCCCGGTGGCTTCGCTTCACAAGGGGCTAAGTGTATTGTCTTATGTAACGAAGAGCCTACCCACCGTGTTGGTGCTAGATATCTGACAGCTGCCTGTGGTATGTCTGCCCGTGAGGTACGAGACAATATGCAGAAGGCTAAGATGATGTATCAACCTGTCATGAATAACATTCAGATTAAAGAAGCATCTGGTAGGGACATGGCATGGGTAGAATCAGTAGCCAAAACATATAAGCCTGACATTCTTGTACTTGATATGGGTGACAAGTTTGCTACGACTAGTGGCTTTGCTAGACAGGATGAAGCATTGAAAGCGAATGCTATATATGCACGACAGATTGCTAAGACACATGATTGTGCAGTGTTCTATATGTCACAGCTATCTGCTGAGGCAGAGGGTCGGACACAGTTAAATCAATCCATGATGGAAGGCTCACGTACAGGTAAGGCTGCTGAAGCTGACCTTATGATACTGATTGGTAAGTCACCGGCAGTTGAGGGACAGGATGAAGATAGTCCACTAAGGCATATCAATATAGTTAAGAACAAGTTGACAGGTTGGCACGGCATGGTAAACTGTGAACTAGATTACTTGACAGCGAGGTATGAGGGATGAAGTTAACATTAGACGTAGAGAATACAGTTACGCATCGTGATGGTAAGCTACACCTTGACCCCTTTGAAGCTAACAATACTTTAGTTATGGTAGGTATGCTTACTGACAAGGGTGATGAACGCATCGTTACCTTTGACCATAGTGAGTGTGAGCCTGATGACTTTGGTCATACTGCAGTACAGGAATGGTTAGATAAGACGACTGTTCTTATATGCCACAATGCTGCCCATGATTTGCTATGGATATGGGAGAGTGGGTTCAAGTATGATGGTGATGTCTTCGACACTATGCTTGGTGAGTATGTACTACAACGTGGACAGAAGGAACCTTTGTCTTTGGAAGCCTGTGCTGAACGGTATGCATTGGATACTAAGAAGCAAGATACTTTGAAGGAGTACTTCAAGAAAGGCTATAGCACTAGGGACGTTCCACATGCTGAGCTTTCAGAGTATCTGTCTGCTGACCTTCATGCCACACAACAATTGTCTGACAAGTTATATGGTAGGCTAGATGAAGATATCAATGCAGGTTTGTTAGGAACTATGGAGTTAACTAATAACATATGTAAAACCTTAACTCGCATCTATCAACGTGGCTTTGCTGTTGACCTTAGTAAGCTTGATGAAGTGCGACAACTGTTTGAGCAAGAGCGTACAGACTTACAAGATGCGCTACAGAAACACATAAGGCAACTGATGGGTGACACACCTATCAATCTAAATAGCCCGGAGCAACTGTCTAGCGTAGTATACAGTAGGCGTGTGATTGATAAGCCTGATTGGGCCAGTCGCATTGACCCCTTCATGGGGGCTAGTTCGTTTCGTACTATGGTTAACACAGGGACAGACCGTGTATACAAAACAATTGCTAAGCAATGTACTGAGTGCAAGGGAAGCGGAAGGGTCTGGAAGAAAAAGAAGAATGGTGAGAACTATGCAAAGCCTAGCCATTGTAAGGTGTGTGATAGTAAAGGGTATACTCTTTCTAATACTAACATGGTGGCAGGGCTACAGTTCAAACCGCCTAGTGCTAAGTGGGCTAGTGCTAATGGCTTCTCAACCTCAAAGCAAAAGCTAGAGTTACTTGAGACTGCAGCACGTTCCAAAGGTCTAGTTGATACACAAGACTTCCTGATAAAAGTTCGTAGGCTATCTGCCATTGGTACATACCTAACTTCTTTTGTAGAAGGTATTGAAACACACACTAAGGCCGATGGGAAATTACATGTACGGTTACTACAGCATCGTACTTCCACTGGCAGATTGTCTGGTGCAAATCCTAACATGCAGAACATGCCACGGGGTGGTACGTTTCCTATTAAGAAAGTATTTGTGTCTCGCTTCACTGATGGTAAGATACTTGAGGCTGACTTCGGACAGCTTGAGTTTCGTGCTGCTGCCTATCTATCACAGGATGCTGTTGCCATTGAAGAAGTGACTACAGGGTTTGATGTTCATGCCTATACTAGTAAAGTTATTAGTGATGCAGGACAGAAGACAAGTCGTCAAGAAGCTAAGGCACATACATTCGCACCACTATATGGAGCTACCGGCTATGGCAGGACACCTGCTGAAGCAGCATACTACACCCACTTCACACAGAAGTATCAGGGTATTGCTGATTGGCATGCTAAGCTAGCTAAGGAAGCTATCAACACAGGTAAGATTATCACACCCTCCGGGAGAGAGTTTTCTTTTCCTGATGTGAGACGTAACTCTCGTGGTAAGGTATCTCACTTTACACAGATTAAGAATTTCCCTGTGCAATCATTTGCTACAGCAGACATTGTACCTATAGCATTGTTGCACATAGAAAAGTTACTAACCAACATGCAAAGTTGTGTAGTAAATACTGTACATGATGACATCATATTAGATGTTCATCCCAACGAAGAAAGGAGTGTACTAAATATAATTAGTCTCACTAATAGAGACTTGATACAATTGATTGACACACGATGGGACCTGTCATTCAATGTGCCTTTGGCACTAGAAGCAAAAATCGGACCCAATTGGCTTGACACGAAGGACGTTTCGTGTTAGAACTAATAACCTTTGAAACTCAAATGATGGAGTATAATTTATGGAACTAACAACTATCGACACAAACAACTACAAAGCAATGGCTAAAGCAATGGGCATTGCAAATGAGGGTGGTACTCAACGTAAGAAGGGTAGCACTCTTGCACGACTTCGCATTAATCATTCACCTGTAATGGGTGAAGCTGAAGTTAAAGGCAAGACGGTCAACATGGAAGTTGTATCGGGTGGCACATACAAAGTAGAAATGCCAGACGGTCCAACCTACTATGCGGAATCAATTAAGATGCGTCCTTTCCTACAACGCTTTATGTATAAGCGGTTTATACGTGGGCTTGATGGAGCAAAGAACCGTTACGTTAAGACTGTCATGGCAGATACATTGAACATTGACTTAAAGGATAATGATGGGGGCTTCAATTGTGGTAAGCCTGCAGGTTATATTGCTGACTTTAAAAGCCTACCTGAGAAGACACAAGAGTTGCTTAAGCAAATCAAGCGTGTTCGTGTAGTGCTTGGTACAGTTGAGCTTGTCAATGCTACTGATGTAAATGGTGTTGAAGTAACTACGGAAGAAATCCCATTCATCTGGGAGATTGATAACCGTGATGCTTTCAAGACTGTTGGTGCTGCCTTCACTCAGTTGGCTAAGATGCAACGTCTACCTGTACAGCATATCATTACTGCTACTACAGAGAAGCGTACTATTCCTACCGGTGCAGTATTCTATCTACCGGAGGTGTCTCTCGATGTCACTAAGACTATGGAGCTTACCCAGAAAGAACAAGGAATGTTTACAGACTTCCTACAGTGGGTACAGAACTACAACGAATACATTATTAATTCATGGCAGGAAAAGTCTACGCTGCGTAATGATGCTGATGATAACGTAATCGTTGATGGCCTTTCTGAAATTGAGTTAGATGAAGGGGTAGCATAATGAACCATCCTGCTGAACTAGCTTTACATCAGTACATGGAGAATGCTGTTAAAGGCAAGACCACTATGGCTGACACCACCATTAAACAGGTGGCTGATGACATATCTGATGCACTTAAGCGACAGTTCGGTAGCGGTAAGACAAGGGGCGACTTCAGACTGAGAATGTCTAACGTGGGTCGCCCCACTTGTCAGCTGTGGTTCGAGAAAAATCACAAGGAAAAGGCACTGCCGTTCCCGACTACATTTATAATGAACATGATGCTTGGAGACATTGTAGAAGCTGTCTTCAAGGGGTTACTAAAAGAAGCAGGAGTACCATATGAAGATGAAGGACAGGTTACACTTAGTCTGGATGATGGCACAGACATCAATGGAACATACGATATTGTTATCGATGGTGCTGTTGACGATGTGAAGTCAGCATCTAATTGGTCGTATCAAAATAAGTTTGAGTCCTATGAAACACTGGCTGCCAAGGATGGCTTCGGCTATGTAGGTCAGCTTGCCGGGTATGCTAAAGCATCTGGTAAACGTGTCGGTGGTTGGTGGGTGGTTAACAAAGCCAATGGTCAATTCAAATATGTTTCTGCTGCTAACATGGACCTTGACGAAGAGATAGGTAAGATAGAAGATACCGTACAGACTATGAAAGATAATAAGTTTGAGCGGTGCTTTGAACCAGAGGAAGAAACATTTAGAAGAGAACCTACAGGAAATACAGTACTAAATAATAATTGTATATTCTGTGCATATCGATTTACTTGTTGGCCTACTCTTGAAGAACGTCCGGCTCTTGCATCTAAAGCAAAAGAACCAAAGATGGTTCCTTATATAACCATAGCAGAGGAGTATAAATAATTGCGTAACTATTCTGCATATAGTAGAGCACGCCAGTATGGGTATCGCAGTGGGCTAGAGGTAAAGCTTTCTCAGTATCTTGATGACCTCAAAGTTAAGTATGGCTACGAGAGTATTAAGATTGAGTGGGAAGACCTAGCCTACCGCACCTATACACCAGACTTCATACTGAGTAATGGTATTATAATTGAAGCTAAGGGCTTGTTCACTGCCTCCGATAGACGTAAACACTTAGCGATAGCTAAGCAGCACCCTACTCTTGACATTCGTTTTGTCTTTGAGAATAGCAGACGTAAGCTAAGCAAGGGTGCTAAGTCTACTTACGGAGAGTGGTGTACTAAGCATAAGCTTCCATACTATGATAGAATTATTCCTGAAGATTGGCTCAAAGAAAAAGGAAAGAAGACTAATCATCCAAAGCTTACACCGTTTAATGGCACTAAAATAAAAAGGAGATAGCATGAAAACATTTGACAAAGATAAGAACGCTTCAGCACCTAGGAAAGAAGACTTTAATATCCGGATTCGCCCTGCACTAGATGGAGATACATGGACAGGTGAGATAGATATATCTGTACTTGCTAGTATGGACGCTGACCTAGATGAAGAAAGCTACAATCAAATTATGCACTTTTGTACTATGATGTGTGCTACTGTTCCTCTTATGGAAGAAGACGAGGAAATGAGAGAGTACATAAACGATTACGTAACGTCAGAGTTTCATAGTAAGGGAGAGAAAATACTTAAGAAAGAAGTTGACACTTCCCCAGAATATGATAATGTTATTAGCATGAACTTTAAAACTGGTAAAGTAATTCATTAAGGAGGAATACACATGGCAAAGAATGTACACCGTAAGCCCGGACAAGAGTGGAGACAGGCAAAGAAACCTGCAGGTTGGGCTTTCGCAAAGAAGCTTGGCGTAGAACATCCTACTGAGGACATGGTAAACCACCCGTCACACTACAACTCAACTAGCCTTGAGTGTATTGATGCTATCATGGCTGCTACTGATGAAGGCTTTGAGTACTACCTACAAGGAAACATTATTAAATACCTATGGCGATACCGATATAAGAATGGTATGCAGGACTTAGAAAAAGCACAGTGGTACTTATCCAAGTTAATAGAAACAGAAAAGAGTAGAGCAGATGATAGTAAAAGTTAAACTATTCCTTACTTTAGAAGTTGACACAGATGAGTTTCATGGTCCTGCAGATGGAGATGTAGGTATAGAATTAGAGGATGGCCTTTACGAATTTCTACATGAAATTGAGGGGGTTGAAATTAAAAATAGTAAATCAATTACGGAGTAAATCATGAACAACATTTTACCAACGGACTACCAGAACTTCATTGCCCTTTCACGTTATGCAAGATGGAAAGAAGATGAACAGCGAAGAGAGACATGGAGTGAAACTGTGTCTCGTTACTTTGACTATATGACAAAGCATCTAGCTACTAATCATAGCTTTAAGATTACTCCTTCCTTACGAGCAGAGCTAGAGGATGCTGTACTAACACAGGAAGTTATGCCTAG
>TARA_R110002074_G_scaffold172615_1_pt1 | contig 12110 bp, 10 predicted proteins | sample TARA_R110002074 | Tara Oceans TARA_R110002074 (sample SAMEA4397215) | marine metagenome | biome: Polar Biome; feature: [MIX] marine epipelagic wind mixed layer (ENVO:01000061); material: water (ENVO:00002006), including particulate matter (ENVO:01000060) such as... | depth 10-100 m
CTTGGGCCTCTGCGATTTCGCGCAGGGCATGCAGTCGGTTTGCGTGGATCGCGGCCCCTGTATCGGCCATCCGGGTTTCGAGTGCGGCGTACCAAGATGGTTCTCGGACCATATCCTTGAGCAGACGGTTGCGTTCGCGCATGGCTTTATCATAGCTCAGCGATTGTTCCGCGTGATCGGGCAGAAAGCTGAGGGTCATACGATCCAGAAATCGTCGCCTGCCGTCCGCACCCTCAATCCACAGCCGATCCATTGAAGGGATTAGCCACAGCACCCGCGCGATGCGGCCCAGCGCGGCTTGCGGTGCCGCTTTGCCGTCTATGCGCACCTGCCTGGCGGCACCTGCTTCTGACCAAATCTCAATCTCGTGCGTTTGGTCCAAAGAATGTAGAACGCCAGTGATCTTCCAACCCAAAGCCTCTGGCCGCCGCGTCATATCCTCGGCACTGGATCGGCGCAGGCCGCGACCCGGCGACAACAGCGATATCGCCTCAAGAATGTTGGTCTTGCCCGCGCCGTTAGGCCCATGGATCGCGACAGGGCGCGCGTCAACGTCAATCACTGCCCGTTTGTGGGAGCGAAAATGGGATAGTGTCAGTTGGGAAAGGAACAGGCCCGCCATCTACCGGTGCCGACGTTTTGGAAAATCCGAACCCTCAAACACGCATTGGCATGACGACATAAACCGCCGAGGTGTCGTTGCCTTCGCGCATCAGGGTCGGATCGCCGGATGAATTGAACAAGAACACTGCGTTTTCGCGGTCCACTTGGCTGGCGATCTCCAACAGGTATTTTGCGTTAAACCCGATTTCCAACCGCTCGTCGCCGTAAGCAACGGCCAATTCTTCTTCGGCGGCACCGCTGTCTGGTGCATTCACTGACAGGATCAGGCGGTCCTCGTCCAATTGCAATTTCACAGCGCGTGACCGTTCTGAACTAACAGTCGCAACCCGGTCCACGGCTTGTGCAAATTCGGCAGCATCAACCTCCATCTTGCGTGTGTTCCCCTGCGGGATAACGCGGGTATAATCGGGGAAAGTGCCGTCGATCACCTTTGACGTCAGCGTAATCTCTGGCGTGGCAAAGCGGATCTTGGTTTCTGAAACGGACACGGCGATTTTCATGTCATCGTCATCCAGCAGTTTGCGCAATTCGCCAACCGTTTTGCGCGGCACGATCACGCCGGGCATATCGCCGGCACCCTCTGGCATATCGGCATCAATGCGGGCCAAACGGTGGCCATCGGTGGCGACACAGCGCAATACCTTGCCGCCGTCCGCATCAGAAATGTGCATATAGACGCCGTTCAAATAATACCGTGTCTCTTCCGTAGAGATGGCGAATTTGGATTTATCAAACAACCGGCGCAGCACAGGCGCGGGAGCTGAGAAGTTTGACGCATATTCAGACGATGCCATCACCGGGAAATCTTCGCGTGGCAATGTGGCCAGAGAGAAGTTTGACCGGCCTGCCTCAACGGTCAAACGACCCGCAGCAGTGTCCGCAGTCAGGTTGATCAACGCGCCATCCGGCAATTTTCGCACAATCTCGTGCAGCATCGTTGCTGACACGGTTGTCGCACCAGCGCGTTCGACCTGCGCGACGGCCTTGTCCACAACTTCGATGTCCAGATCCGTGGCACGAAAGGACACTTCGCTGCCCTCGGCTTCGATCAAGACATTCGCAAGTATTGGAATAGTATTGCGCCGCTCGACAACGGATTGCGCTTGGCTGACTGCCTTAAGCAGTGCGGCGCGTTCGATGCTGAATTTCATGTGCATTCTCCCTCAGGACAGCCGGGACAGGCAAACTACCCGGTTCCCCCGCTTTCACAAGACTTTTGTTGCTTTGTTGCTGCGAATGCAAGAGGGGCGCGCAAGCGCCCCTCATTTTGTCGAACAGACGACGGTTAATTGCGGTTACGATTCCAATGCGCGGCGCAACAATTCCAGATCCTCCGCAATCTGACCGTCAGATTGCCGTAGCTCCTCAATCCGGCGCACACCGTGCATGACCGTGGTGTGATCGCGCCCACCAAAACGGCGGCCAATCTCAGGTAAGGACCGGCTTGTCATTTTTTTGCACAGATACATTGCCACCTGACGCGGGCGGGCATAGCTGCGCAAACGCTTCGGGCCAATCATGTCAGACAGGCGGATGTTATAATGATCGCTGACTTTACGCTGAATTTCTTCAACAGAGATTTTCCGCTCTGATGCGCGCAGCACATCTGCTAGGCAATCCTGGGTCAGTTCCAAGTTGATCTCACGGCCCACGAGCGACGCAAAGGCAAAGAGCCGGGTCAAAGCGCCTTCAAGCACGCGCACATTTGATGTGATGCGATGCGCCAAAAACTCCAGCACGCCATCATCAACTTCAAGGCCGGGATAGGTCTTGCGCTGTACTTCAACTTTGCTTTGCAGGATGCCAAGGCGCAATTCGTAGTCGGTCGGGTGCAGATCGACAACCAGACCACATTGCAGGCGTGATTTAACGCGGTCTTCGAGATCTTTGATCTCGCCAGGGGCGCGGTCCGCAGAAATGATGATCTGTTTGTGCTGATCAACCAGCGCGTTGAAGGTGTGAAAGAACTCTTCTTGCGTGCTGTCTTTGCCTGCGATGAATTGAACGTCGTCCACCATTAGCACATCGACAGAGCGGAAAATTTCCTTGAAATCCATTATCTTGCGGTCGCGCAAAGCCTGCACAAAACGATACATGAACTGCTCTGCGGACAGATAAAGCACATTCATTTCTGGTTTGCGCTGCTGCAATTCCTGCGCAATGGCGTGCATCAGGTGCGTTTTACCCAAGCCGACACCACCGTAAAGAAACAAGGGGTTGAACGTCACTGGCCCGCCTTCTGCCACGCGGCGGGCAGCGGCATGGGCCAATTCATTTGGCTTGCCCACGACAAAGTTGTCAAAGCTAAAGCGCGGGTCCAATGGCGCGGTGTTCAGCACACTTGATCCGGCGGGTTTCTGAGCAGCGCTTGTACGGCGGGCAGCGGGTGCAGGTTTGTCTACAGATTTCATCAAATTTCGGGACAAAGCAAAATTCAGGCGCGACACGTCTACGCCTTCACCGCGGATTTCATGCAGGATCAGATCAGAGAAATTTTGGCTGACGTAGTTGCCAAAGAAATTTGTTGGGACATGCAGTGTCGCAATGCCATCCACCACATGACCCGGAACAAGCGGTTCGATCCAGGTGGTGTAATTGTTCTGTCCGACAGTCTTTAGCAACCGCTGCCTGATCTCGCCCCATTGGTCGTGCGTCATAATATTCATAGTCCCGCTTCATCTAATAGGCAAAACCGGCAGACATTCCGGCGCACCAACAATCAAATCCCATTGGACAAAGATCAGCTACCCGGTCCCATCAGGTCCCCGACCTCTTTGTCCTTTGGGCGTATTACAGAATAACCAAATTGGCATCTCGCATCCCAAAAGTGGGATCAACGAAATTTTCCAGACAAGGTCGTCCGCGTCTCAATATACTACAGGGCAAATGTGCTGGCAGCAGCATCTGCAGACTGAAAGGCGGACCTTCTTATGTCCGTCTGTACGCCCTCATAATCATGCATAGTACGCTTTCGCGCCTGCCCAATAACGAAGCCTGTCCCCCATGCGACCTGAATCGCACCCCCTTGTTAGCAAGGAGATTGGGTTCGCTTCAACACATCTTCAAACTTGACTCGGTGTTTGGATGAAAAGAATCTATCCGGCGTTTTTGAGACTCTGGACGAACCAAAAAAGGCGCCGCAGTGCGACGCCTTTCTTATCAATTGATTAGCCGATTTTGGTGGACAGGCGCGGCCGTTAGGCCAGCGCTTTGACCCGAGCCGCCATGCGCGACATTTTGCGCGATGCTGTGTTTTTATGGAAAACGCCCTTTGTCACGCCACGCATCAGCTCTGGCTGAGCTGCTTTCAGCGCCGCGACTGATGCATCTTTGTCACCAGATTCAATCGCTTCTTCTACTTTACGCAGGTATGTGCGGATGCGCGAACGACGTGCTTTGTTGACCGCAAAACGTTTTTCGTTCTGACGTGCGCGTTTTTTGGATTGTGGTGTATTTGCCATGAGTATCAGCCTTCGGGTTCATAATTTCGATTCTGGCGCGTGACGCCAAACCCGTGCCGGTTGTCCGGTAAGGTGATTCTAGCCAGAGCGGGCTGCACGCGCATGTATGGGGCGGGCTATAGTCCAACCCGCCCGGCTTTGCAAACCTTAGATTACTTGTCGCGGAACTGCGCTTCGCGCTTTTCGAGGAAGGCGGACATGCCTTCTTTTTGGTCCTCGGTTGCGAACAGTGCATGGAATGCACGGCGTTCAAACAAAAGGCCCTCGCGCAATGGTACTTCATAGGCGCGGTTGACCGCTTCTTTGACAACCATCACAGCGACCATAGATTTTTCGGCGATCTTACCCGCCGCGCTGAGCGCTTCATCCATCAGCTTTTTCACAGGCACAACGCGTGATACCAGCCCTGAACGCTCTGCCTCAGAGGCATCCATGAACCGACCCGTCAGGTTCATATCCATCGATTTGGATTTGCCGACCAGCCGTGTCAGGCGCTGTGTGCCACCGATGCCCGCCACCACACCCAGATTAATCTCAGGCTGGCCAAACTTCGCTGTTTCAGAGCAGATAATGAAATCGCACATCATCGCCAGTTCGCATCCACCGCCCAGCGCATAACCCGATACTGCCGCAATGATCGGCTTGCGCACGCGCATGATTTGATCTGTTTCGGGGGTAAAGAGATCGCCAGCGAAGGCTTCGACAAACGTCTTGTCGCGCATCATCGCTATGTCGGCCCCGGCGGCAAACGCCTTTTCCGATCCGGTAATGACGATGCATCGCACCTTTTCGTTTTCCTGAGCCGCCTTCAAAGCGGCCGCTAATTCCGTCATCAGCTGGTCGTTCAGCGCATTGAGCGCATCGGGCCTGTTCAATGTAATCAGGGCCACATGGTTGTCTACGTCTACGATGATCGTTTCATAAGCCATCAAGAATGCTCTCGTTTGTTGCGCTCAGGACACCTTGCATACCACGGGTTCACCCTGTTTCAAGTCATCTTTGACATGTCGGGCAGTAGAATGACGACCGCCCCGATTGAACAATACGTCCTATGACACTGTCGCAACCGGGGGTTCGGCAGGGTTTCCCCTCGCGGCCATAAACATCGAAGCGATGCTGGAAATAGCCCAGTTCGCCGTCAGCCTGGCGAAAATCTTGCAGGGACGATCCACCTGCTTCTATCGCCTCTGACAGCACTTGCCGGATGATTGGTACGAGGGAGGAAACTCGCGTTGCCGAAATGTGCCCCGCCTTATGTGCAGGGCTGATCCCGGCGCGGTAAAGTGTTTCACAGACATAGATATTTCCCAATCCCGCGACGATACGTTGATCCAGCAAGGCTGACTTGATCGGCATGTTCCGTCCTTTGAGGGCAGCAATCAAATGCGCCTCATGGAAATCATTGCCAAGTGGCTCCGGGCCGATAGCGGCAAGCAACTTGTGCTGATCGGCTGTGTCGGTGTCCAACAGGTCCATCGCGCCAAAGCGGCGGGGGTCATTAAAAGTGATCCGTGCGCCATTGGACATATGAAAAACCACATGGTCGTGCTTTTCAGGGCTGGGATGATCATGCACAAATTGTCCCAACGGATCCCCGGAGATCAGCATGCGCCCTGACATTCCGAGATGGATCAGCAACGATTCTCCTGACGCGAGGTCTACGAGAATGTACTTGGAGCGCCTGCGTAGCCGCTCAACCTTTTGCCCGCTCAACCGCGCAGCCATGCGATCTGGAAACGGCCAGCGTAAATCCGGTCGGTTTACATCGGCGCGCGCGATCACGGCCCCTTCCATCACGGGGGCCAGCCCGCGGCGGACGGTTTCAACTTCGGGAAGTTCGGGCATCAGGTCCTAACGTTTATGGCTTCTAGGTCTGACACGAATGTAAGGAAGGTGCGGATGCCGACAAGGTGTTTCTGCAGTGACAGTTTCCGCCCGCCCTCAAATTTCATGATATACAGGTATTGTTGGTTGTCGCGGATGGTGATGAAGTCGTCCCAGGCGTATTGTTTTTGCTGAAACAGCCAGTTGGGCGCGGTGATGCCTGCGTCGTCATACCGCGCCTCATAAGCAGATATGTGCAGTACTGCGTAAAAAATTATCGCAGTGATCGCGATGGCACCCAAGCTGCCCGGCATGGGTTGAAAGACCGCCGGACCCCACAGCAAAAATAGGACGAATGCACCGGTCCCAAGGCTGATCATGCGCAATCCAGGTGTGGGACGCATTACGACGGTGCCACATGTCATACGCGCGGGGTTATCAACACCAATATTCGCAATCCGGCTAGAGACAGAATTCAGATTGCCGAAACCGAGCCAGCCGACACCAGTCATTTTGATATCAGGAAGGGTACTATTGCGTGTTATGCGCCTGCGAATATGCGTCACAAGGGTAACGCCCAGGATCGCCAGCACTCCGATCGACATTCCAAAAAGAACAATCAGTGTCAGAAAGCCCATATTGTTCTAGCCCCTGCGTCATAATGAGGATTTGTTTCTTGCCGCCGGGCAATATAACCCCAAATGGACCACAGTGAGGCAGGAAGGTGTCATGGACACGGACAAGACAACGCATTTTGGCGCTCAGACCGTTTTAGAAAGCGAAAAAGCGGGTAAGGTCAAATCGCTGTTTGGCGATGTGGCCCGCAAGTACGACATCATGAATGATGTGATGAGCGTCGGCATTCACCGCATCTGGAAAGAAGCGATGATGGACTGGCTGGCACCACGTGCAGGGCAGAAGCTGTTGGATGTTGCTGGCGGCACCGGGGACGTATCGTTCAAATTCCTAAAACGTGCGGGCAGTGGTCATGCGACCGTACTGGACCTGACAGAACCGATGCTAATCGAAGGACGCAAGCGCGCCGAGGCAGACAAACTGGCAGATAGCCTTGATTGGGTTGTGGGGGACGCAATGGCATTGCCGTTCGCCGACAATACATTTGATGTCTACACGATCAGCTTTGGCATCCGTAACGTCACCCGCCCCCAAGAGGCGCTGAATGAGGCATACCGCGTCCTGCGCCCCGGTGGTCGTCTGATGGTCTTGGAGTTCAGCCAACTGCCGAACCCAATGATGCAAAAAGCGTATGATCTTTACAGTTTCAACGTGATCCCGCGCATGGGTCAACTGATCGCGAATGACCGCGATAGTTATCAATACCTAGTCGAATCCATTCGTAACTTCCCCGATCAGGAAACCTTTCTTGGTATGGTGTGCGATGCGGGGTTTGAGCAGGCCAAGTATCGCAACATGGCGATGGGCATCGCCGCGCTGCATTCGGGTTGGAAGCTTTAACATGCGCGGCCCGCACAACATTTGGCGGCTGATCCGCACGGGTGCCACATTGGAGCGCACTGGTGCGATGAATGTCGTGTTGGATGCGTTTGAGGCGACACCGGCCTTGCGGTTTGTCGCACGTGCGCTGGGTCTGCCGTTCAAATGGTTGGGCTATAAAGGTGACCCCAGCATGCCGCCCGCGACCCGTGCGCTGACGGCGCTTGGGCCCGCTTACATCAAATTTGGTCAGGTGCTGTCGACCCGTCCTGATGTGGTTGGTGATGAACTGGCCCTACAGTTGCGGGTGCTCCAAGACAAACTGCCGCCTTTCTCTATCGAAGAGGCGAAGGCGGAGGTCGAGCGCGAATTGGGCGAACCGGTGGAGGCGATCTTTTCTGAATTCAGCGAATCCGTTGCGGCGGCGTCGATCGCGCAAGTCCATAAGGCTCGGTTGGTTGATACAGGTGAAGAGGTCGCGGTTAAGGTGCTGCGCCCCGGCATTGAGCGCGCGTTTCGCAAGGACGTGGACGCCTTTTACCTTGCGGCCCGGATGGTTGAAATCTTCTCTCCCGGCTCACGTCGTTTGCGCCCGACGGAGGTGATTGAACATTTTGACGGTGTTGTGCGCGGCGAACTGGACCTGCGGTTGGAAAGCGCTGCGGCCTCAGAATTTGCGGCCAACACTAAGAATGACGAGGGATTTCAATTGCCCGCGATCAAGTGGAACCATTCGGCGCGGCGGGTGATGACGCTGGGCTGGGCCGATGGTGCTGCAATGGGTGACAATGCTGCGATAGATGCAGCTGGTCACGACCGGGTTGCCCTGTCCAACCGGGTGCTGCAACTGTTCCTAAACCACGCGCTACGCGATGGATATTTCCACGCGGACATGCATCAAGGCAATCTCAAGGTCGCGCCAAACGGGGATATCATCGCCTATGATTTTGGTATCATGGGCCACATCGATGGATATACCCGCCGTGTTTATGCCGAGATCCTCTTTGGGTTTATCCGTCGTGATTATTTACGCGTGGCAAAGGTTCATTTTGAAGCGGGATATGTCCCCGCCGACAAAGATGTTGATGAATTCGCCCGTGCCTTGCGGGCCGTCGGCGAACCGATTTTCGGCATGGATGCCACCCGCATTTCGATGGCGCGGCTGCTGAGCTATCTGTTTGAAGTAACCGAACGCTTTGGTATGGAAACCCGTACCGAACTGATCTTGTTACAACGCACGATGGTTGTGGTCGAAGGGGTCGCGCGGTCATTGAACCCGCATATCAACATTTGGGAAGTGGCGAGCCCCATTGTCACCGACTACATCACCAAATCTATTGGCCCCCGCGCCGTTTTAACGGACCTGAAAAATACAGCCATGGTGCTGGCGCGGTTCGGTCCGCGCCTGCCTGCGTTGGTCGAGGGTGCGTTGTTAAGCCAAAGCAATGAGACGGTGCCCAAGCATCGCCCGTTTTGGCGATGGGTTATGTTGTCATTGATGATTGGTGCGACTTTCGGGGCCGTGGTTGTGATGGTGCTGGACCGGATTGGTTAAAGGCGCTCAATCGCCAGCGCGATACCCTGACCGCCGCCAATGCACATTGTAATCAGCGCGCGTTTGCCACCCGTGCGTTCCAATTCATAAAGCGCCTTTACCGTGATGATAGCGCCGGTTGCACCAACTGGATGACCCAGCGCAATTGCGCCGCCATTGGGGTTCACGCGGGCCGGATCAAAGCCAAGATTCTTGCTGACGGCGCAAGCCTGTGATGCAAAGGCTTCGTTGCTTTCGATCACGTCGAAATCGCCCACGGACAGTCCTGTACGCACGAGCAGGTTCTGCACTGCGGGCACTGGGCCAATGCCCATCACCTCGGGTCGAACGCCCGCATGGGCATATCCGATGATGCGCGCGCGGGGTTTCAAACCTGCTTTTTCAGCAGCATCCGCCGTGGCCAACACCAATGCGGCCGCACCATCATTGATACCGCTTGCGTTTCCCGCTGTTACGGTGCCGCCTTTTTGGAACACGGTCCGTAACCCAGCCAATGCTTCAGGCGTGGTAGCTTTGGGGTGTTCGTCGGTATCAAAGGGCACCATGTCGCGTTTCACACGCACCTCAACAGGGACAATCTGTTCCTTGAAATAGCCCGCCTTAATCGCTGCCGCCGCGCGGTTTTGGCTTTCTAAGGCAAAAGCATCCTGATCGGCGCGGCTGATGTCATGTTCTGCGGCGACATTTTCCGCCGTTACGCCCATGTGACCCGTGCCAAAGGGACAGTTCAGCGTACCAAGCATCATATCGAGCGTGCGCACGTCGCCCATCTTTTGACCCCACCGGGCGTCCGGCATGATGTATGGTGACCGGGACATGTTTTCCGCACCGCCCGCCAGAGCAAAATCTGCATCGCCCAGCATCAGGTTGTGCGCGGCAGAAACGATGGCCTGCACGCCAGAGCCGCACAGGCGGTTTACATTCATCGCAGGAACTTCATCTGGCACACCCGCTTGGCGCGCGGCAACACGACTGAGATACATATCGCGCGGTTCGGTGTTGATGACATTGCCAAAAACCACATGGCCGATCTGCGCCGGATCCACACCAGCGCGGGCCATTGCCTCGCGGGCCACTGTGGTACCGAGGTCCGTTGGTGGCGTCCCAGCAAGCGCGCCGCCGAAAGTGCCGATGGCTGTGCGCGCGCCGCCCAGAATGACGATGTCTTTGGTCATGGTGCTCTCTCCCGATGTTATCCCTGAACTATGCAGTGTCCGGGCATAGAAGTCAGCCGGAACGTTCCGTCAACACTGGCGGGGGTATCTAGCTCCCTTTCGAAGATTCCGTGATACAAGATAATGTCCTCTATTTCGGAAAGTTGTCCAATATGCTAGACGCCCTGCACCAAGGAGTGTGATCCATGACCCAAGCTTATCTTAGCCACATCACCGAAACCCTCGCCAGTATCGACGCTGAAGGAATGATGAAGCGCGAGCGCATGATCACGTCCCCACAGGGCGGCCGGATCACTGTTGGAAAGCATGAAGTGATCAACCTTTGTGCGAACAATTACTTAGGTTTGGCAAACCACCCAGACCTTATTGAAGCGGCAAAGGCGGCCATGGACCCGCGCGGCTTCGGCATGGCCTCTGTCCGATTTATCTGCGGGACGCAGGACATTCACTGTGAGTTGGAACAAAAACTTGCCGCGTTTTTGGGCAAGGATGATTCGATCCTGTTCGCGGCCTGCTTTGACGCCAATGGCGGATTGTTTGAGCCACTTTTTGGGCCAGAGGATGCGATTGTGTCTGATGCCCTAAACCATGCGTCGATCATTGATGGCATCCGGCTGTGCAAGGCTAAACGCTATCGCTACGCCAACAGCGACATGGATGATTTGGAAGGGCAGTTGAAACTGGCCCGCGACAATGGTGCCCGGTTTATCCTGATCGCAACTGACGGCGTGTTCAGCATGGATGGTTATTTGGCAAAGTTACCAGAGATTGTCGCGCTGGCCGAGAAATATGAAGCGTTGGTGATGGTGGATGATTGTCATTCCACCGGGTTCATGGGGCCAAAGGGCGCTGGTACGCCCGCCCACCACGGTGTTGATGTGGATATCCTGACGGGCACGCTGGGCAAGGCGCTGGGCGGGGCGATTGGTGGTTATATCGCGGGGCCGCAGCCTGTGATTGACCTGCTGCGCCAACGCGCGCGGCCATACCTCTTTTCCAATTCTTTGCCCCCTTCGATTGTGATGGCGGGCATCAAAGCGTTGGAGCTGGTTGAGGCGGGTGACGAGCTGCGCGCAAGGCTATTCGAAAATACCAAATATTGGCGTGTGGGTCTGGAACGGCTCGGTTTCGACCTGTTGCCTGGCAAACATCCGATTGTACCTGTGATGCTTGGCGATGCACAGCTGGCCCAAGACATGGCGGCCCGCTTGTTTGACGAAGGCGTCTATGTCAGCGGTTTCTTTTTCCCGGTGGTGCCACGTGGACAGGCGCGGATCAGAACCCAGATGAACGCAGCATTAAGCCGGGATGAACTCGATCGCGCGCTTAAGGCATTTGAAGTGGCCGGTAAGGCATGCGGGGTGTTGAAATGACTACGAACCAAATGAAGGCGCTGTCGAAATTGCATGCCCGCGAGGGGCTGTGGATGACCTGCGCGCCGGTGCCGGAAATTGGCCCGGACGATGTGTTGATTAAGATCAACAAAACCGGGATTTGTGGGACAGACATTCACATTTGGAACTGGGATGAATGGGCAGAGAAAACCGTGCCTGTCCCGATGATCACGGGCCACGAATTTGCGGGGCAGATTGTCGAGATGGGCCGCAATGTTGAAGGCTTGGAGATCGGTCAGCGGTGTTCTGGCGAAGGGCACCTCATTGGCAAAAACTCACGTCAGAGCCGTGCGGGCAAATTTCACCTCGACCCGGCCACGCGAGGCATCGGGGTAAATGAACAAGGCGCGTTTGCGCAATATCTGAAATTGCCTGCGTTCAACGTGGTGCCGTTGCCGGATGAGATCTCCGATGACATCGGTGCGATACTCGATCCGCTGGGTAATGCGGTCCATACCGCGCTTAGTTTCGATCTGGTAGGCGAGGACGTATTGATTACCGGTGCTGGGCCAATCGGCATCATGGCAGCGGCAGTTGCGCGGCATGTGGGCGCGCGGCATGTTGTGATCACGGACGTGAACCCTGACCGTCTGGCGTTGGCTGAAAAAGTTGCGGACGTGGT
>TARA_R110002074_G_scaffold104230_6_pt1 | contig 12107 bp, 18 predicted proteins | sample TARA_R110002074 | Tara Oceans TARA_R110002074 (sample SAMEA4397215) | marine metagenome | biome: Polar Biome; feature: [MIX] marine epipelagic wind mixed layer (ENVO:01000061); material: water (ENVO:00002006), including particulate matter (ENVO:01000060) such as... | depth 10-100 m
GCACCAACAGCGTTAGCTGTATCGAGGGATGCTGGCTAGACTTGCCGCATTCGGGGCGATACTCTCAACCGTGTAATCGCTTTACCGTTCACTACTGATACGCCTCATAACCGTACCGATGTAAGTTGTACACAACATCCAGTTGGATGCATCTGTGTTCGCCTCACCATTGTCCTGTAGCTATACTAAGGGGTTTATGACATTTAGGGGCGGTATGGACAGGGGTAGGGGCGCGGCGCTATATATTATGTACCTCGCACTTATATTCTGTAAAAATGAAACGTACGTACATTAAAAATATTTTAAAAACTTCTTGCCGCGTTTCATTAATACAGCTACTATACGTATATGGTAGTTTTTAATCATCCCAACAACACGGTGGCTAGGTCACCACATATACAGAGATACGATATGGCTAGACCAAAAAGAGACTTAACCCGCATGAACTTTTACGTTCAGGATGGTATTGTCAAAGGACTTAAAGTTCTCGCAGATAAGCGCGGCACTACTTCATCAGAGATTGTTCGTGCCGCGTTACGTGAGTATGTTTTGAGAGAGTTACAAAATGAAAAAGACAATAACACCGGAGCAGGAACAGGAGTTGGAACTCCAGTTACTGGACTTGACATCGAATCTACCGGAGGAGATGTCGAACACGTCCAGCTTGAACTCTTCGGAACCACTGACGACTGAGCGTGATTCACAGTTAGCACTTGAAATAGTTTCTGACTTACGACCGTTTGATGAGATAGCAGCGGCTTACGGATACACTGAAGTCGAGCTAAATGAGCGTATGTTAAAACCTGCGTTCAGTAATATCGTAGCAAATGCCAGAGAAATCTGGTCTTCCGATATGAATGTCAAAGAGCGCATACGTACGAAAGCGGCTCTTCTTGTTGAGGGTTCACTGCTCGACATGTATGGACTTGTATCAGACCCCGGTACTAATGGGGCTGTCCGTAACGCTTCGTTTATTAATCTTGCCAAAGTCGCAGAAGTTGATGGCGCTGGCAGGGGGTCAGGAGGTGATGGTAACGGCTTCAAGCTGATAATAAATCTGCCGAGCCAAGACCCAATAACCGTTCAGGCTATTGAAGGTCAAGTAGAAGACGTGTAATAATACAGTTTAACGCGCATCCCCTAGCTTCCTCCCTTGCTAGGCGTTAGCCCCCACTAGTTCCTCCCTTCTAGTGGGGGCATTTTATTTTATAGGAAAAGGCAATGACACTAGTTCCCTTGACTATAGCGACTGCATGTTATATCTGGGCTGCTGTTGCTCTGGCAATCGACACCAAGTATGCGTTAGGATTTACCTATCTTGCGTACGCAGCAGCTAACGTGGGTTTAATGTACATAGCAGCTAAATAGGAGAAGACATGCGCGTGATACCGAAGCACTTTGATATATTGGGTCAGCGCATTACTGTTGAGCAGCTACCTAATTTCTCTCGTGACCACGATTGCTACGGTAAATGGGTGTCGTCTAAGAACCTCATACAGTTGCAAGAGGTTGATGAAAACCATTCGCAGGATGTAATAATACAGACGTTCTGGCATGAGGCTACTCATGCTATGCTAGACATCTTGGGCTATGGCTCATGGAGCGAGAATGAGGTCGTGGTGGAGCAGCTAGGTCAGTGTATCTATCAGATATTAAAAACAAAAAGGTAGGAGAAAATTGTGTCTAACATAACTAGTCCGCAGATAGCTATTTTTTTAGTGCTTCTTGTAGGGACCATCACTTGGTCCTACCGTTGGCTGTATAGCCGCGCTGAGAAACGTGCCTTTGGGAGAATTACTAATCCAAGTGAAGATGCCACAAAAGAAATCTCAGACTTAAAAAACACAGTAGTAAGTTTAGAAAGAAGAAATAAGACGCTACAAAGTAGTGTTGATAATCTGACCGCACAGATATACCAGATACTTAGTGATGAGGGTGATAGCTAATGCCCGCCGAGTCAAAAATAAAATCCCTTTACGGTGGGTACAACAAACCTAAACGTACACCTAAGCACCCTACTAAGTCGCATGTTGTAGTGGCTAAAGAAGGTGACAAGACTAAGACTATTAGGTTTGGGCAGCAAGGTGTGTCAGGTGCGGGTAAAAGCCCCACTACTCCTAAGGAAAAGGCGCGGAAGAAATCATTTAAGGCGCGGCATGGCAAGAATATAGCCAAAGGCAAGATGTCTGCCGCGTACTGGGCGGACAAAGTAAAGTGGTGACCTTGCAATATGCCACCAAATTACGCACTATATATGTACATAAGGTGTTCTAAATACATAGGGTAAACGTAGCATGTTAAATTCATCAGCTATAGCAGCAGCATTAAACGAATCAAGGGCTAGCCGTAAGGGTAACGGGCTGTTTGGTATGAGGGTAGCTGCGGCTAAAAAAGCCAACGCACCCGCTGGTGTAGGCAGTGCCGTAGAAGCAGTACTTACGGGGAAAGAAGCCCGTGCAAAGAAAAGAGCAGATGAAGAAGCGCAGCGGGTCGCCAAAGTTGAAGCGGCTGAAGCGGCGCGGCAAGAAACCCTTAAAGAAGCCTACGCCACGAACAATACAGATTATAAAAGAGCTAAGCGCCGAGACCGTGCGGAACTAGTAGCCCCTGAGATTGGTAGTGACGTGTACACCCGCAACTACTTAGACGCTGCGGGCAATCCAGAAGTTGAGTATAAAGGTCCACAGTTCGGGGACTTCGGCGGTTCTGGTAAAGCACTAGTTGATGAAGAAGAAGAAGTATTAAAAGTAGATGTCCTGCCACCTACTGATAAAAAACCATCTGGTAAAAGAGAAGCTAAGTGGGGTGAGTTTGGCATGTCACCTACTAAGAAGCAGAACGCAAAAATAAATAAAAAGAACGCTGGACTACAGGGCGGGAAAACTAAAAGTAGCTCAGGGCTGTTCGGTATGCGGGGATGGGGTAAGTAAGTGACAACACGTAAGCGAACAGATTTTATAGTAATACACTGTTCAGCTACCCGTAATAGCGACACCAGTATTGATGCTGATACTATTCGAGAGTGGCACATGGCTCAGGGCTGGTCAGACATTGGATACCACGAAGTTATAAAACGTGATGGCACTATAGAACTAGGTCGTCCCCTACACACCCAAGGCGCACACGTAAAAGGTGTAAATAATAAGTCTGTTGGAATATGCCTGATAGGTGGCATAACTGATGGCGGTATGCCAGAAAATAACTATACTGAAGAGCAGTGGAGGTCTTTAAGAAAGACAATACAGCACAAATTACTGATATACCCAGAAGCTCAAGTACTAGGACATCGGGACTTTTCTCCAGATTTAAATAATGACGGGTTAATAACCCCAAACGAATGGATAAAGAATTGCCCGTGCTTCAGTGTTTCTGACTGGGTCAGCGCGGGGTTCAAGGAAAATGGATGAACCTAATAGAAAAGTATATATCAGAAATGAGGGACAGACCGTTTACAATGGTTCTTCTCTGCCTAGTAACAATGATGTCACTACAGACCTCAGTGGATTATGTACCGACATCTCGACACGACCATCTTTCTCGCCGCCATTACGTACACGAGCAGAGGCTAATCAAAGTGGAGTACGAGACTCGTATTACAGAGCAACGTGCGTACAAGAACTCCAAGGAAAATCAGCTAGACTTGCTGCGGTTTCTTCAATCTACAAATCCGAAGCTATCAACGGCTCAGGTAGACGTGAAGAGACAAGAACTCCAAGAGGAAATAATATCTCACGAGCAAGTTATCGTGCGGCTTTACTCGCAGCAGACCGAAGAACTGAAGGAGTTGAAAGCATTGTACGAAGCGTACTTCAACCAAAAGGATGGAGTGAACAGGTGGAATGCGCTATGATGGGCGCTAACATATCCGATAAGATAAAGACTCTTTTAGCCGTAGGGTCTTCTGTATTTGTGGTCTTAGGTTTTGTAGGCTGGAGCTACCACCTAGCAATAAGCGTAATGTGATATGAGCTTTTTAGGTAAATTATTGGGGACAGGCGCAGCAGAGACTATAGGAGCTGTGGCTGATGGGCTGGATAAGGTGTTTACAAGTGACGATGAACGCCTGACTCATGCAGAAGTCATGGAGCGTATAAAACAAACTCCGTCCTTAGCCCAGATAGATGTCAACAAAACTGAAGCAGGACATCGTAGTATATTCATAGCAGGATGGCGACCAGCCGTAGGATGGGTCTGCGCCCTAGGGCTTGCCAATGCATTCCTAGTAAACCCGTGGATTATGTGGGTAACAGGTAAGTCTGGTCCTGAATTACCACTATCAATTATGATGGAATTAGTGTTAGCCTTACTTGGGCTAGGAACCTTACGAACATTTGAAAAACTAAAAGGGCTTTCAAAGTAGTCCACTAGAGGGCATGACATGTACGGAATGAGGAAATCAACAGCCACAGCTAAAAAACCGGGTGGTTCTTTTAGCAAAGACTCTATTTTAGGTACAGGCGCAAAGCGCAAATCATCTAAGCCAAAGGATGCTCCCGCTAAGAAAGCAGGCAATTATGATGATATGACGTTTAAGCAAGCGTTCGCTGCCGCACGGAAAGCTGACCCAAATAAAAACTTTAAGTGGAAAGGTAAGATGTATACCACGGAGTTAGCTAAGCCCACTAAGAAACTAACTAAGGCTGGTAGCACTGCGGGTACTAAGAAGAACCCGCGTTACGTAGGTGACACAACTAAAGGAATCCCAAAGGCTGGCAGCACCTATTCGGGCGGGCGTATGAGTCCAATGCTTAAGTCGCAAATTAAAAAAGATAAGAAAAAAGAAATTGAAGATAACACCAAGAAAACTAAAACTAAAACTAAAGCAGCTTCCAGTTCCGCGCCTACGGATAAAGGGGTTAAGAAGAAGCCATTTGTACCTTTAATTGACCAAGTGTTTGGCAAAAACAAGAGCAGTATGCGCACACAAGAACGCTTGAAAGCGGCTAAGGACAAAAAGAGTCAAGATACCCTTGACGCTATGTCATTTAGTAAAGCATTCAAAGCTGAGCAGGCAAGGTTGGGCGAAGGCAAGAAGTTTAACTGGAAAGGCAAGTCTTATACTACGGATAGCAAAAAATGAAGAAGTCTAAGAAAAAAGAGATGGATGCCGTGGCGAAAGCTAGCGAGAATGAGGGCATGGCTGAAAACTATTTTGAAGATGGACCGTACGGTACAGGTCCTACTATTAAGGAAAAGAAAGCGCGTGAAGACCGTAAAGCTAAACGCATGAAGAAAATAGATAGAGCCAAAAAGAAACAAAATAGATATAACGACATCTTTAAAAATTACGGTAAGTAAAACTAAACCTCGGCAGCATTCGCTACACCGAAGGAGCATAGTTTGGACATAAATCAGGAGTTTACTCCTACTAAGGTATGCGGGCAGTTTATGCTGTCTAACGCCAGAGTCCGTGCAATAGTAGGACCTGTAGGCTCTTCTAAGACAACCACATGCCTGTATGAGATTGTGCGCCGTGCCGCCATGCAGGAACCTAGCCCTAGTGATGGTAAGAGGTACACTAGGTTCGCTGTAGTAAGAAATACCCTGAAGTCACTTAAGGATACTGTCCTTAAAGATTTTCAGCAGGTCTTTGGGGACATAATTACCTTTAAGGTTTCTGAGTCCACTATATACATTAAGCATGGTGACATTGATTGTGAGATTCTTTTAATACCCCTAGAGTATGAGGATGACCAGAAGCGCCTATTATCTGCGCAGCTTACGGGTATTTACTTCAACGAGTTTTCTGAGATGTCGCCAGACTTCGTGTCACCAGCACTTGGTCGTTGTGGTAGGTATCCCTCACAGCAACGCGGAAAACCATCATGGTATGGAATCATCCTAGATTCTAACCCCGGTACTGAAGATAGCCCTTGGTACGATAAGCTAAAGCTGGAACGTCCCAGCAACTGGGAATATTTTGAGCAGCCACCACCACTTAAGTATGATGCTGAGAGCGATAAGTTTGTCGAAAACCCTGATGCTGAAAACATAGAAAACCTACCCGGTGGGTATGAGTATTACTATAATTTAATGGAGAGTGCTACGCCTGATTGGATTGGACGGTACGTATTAGGGAACTGGGGGCGTAGCTTAGAAGGTGTTCCTGTATTTAAGGACAGGTTTGATGAGGAGTTCCATGTTTCTCAAGCCCCACTAATGCTTAGTTATGACCATCCGATAATAATAGGTATGGACTTTTCTCGCGCCCCCGCTGCCATATTTGGGCAGATAAACAAAAAAGGCATACTTCAGATAAAGCATGAGGAATACGCTCTAGGTAAGGGTGTAGAGTTATTTGTCCGTGAACAAGTAATGCCTATCCTTATGGAAGAATGGGCTGTAGGTCGCCCTGTGTTCATCGTAGGCGACCCTTCTGGTCGCATAAAGGATAGGCGTGACATTGACGACTTTGCGTTCCTACGCAGCGTAGGGTTCATAGCTAAGCCTGCACCAACCAATAATATAGACCCACGCATAGCCGCCGTAGATAGCTGGCTGTTACAGAATCGCGCTGGTGAACCCGCTATTAAATTCGATGCTACTGGCTGTCCGAACTTAATACTAGCTATGTCTGACCATTACAGATATAAGAAGAAGCGTAACGGTGAACTAGAGGATAAACCTGATAAGCGCCGCCCATGGGCAGACCTTGTAGATGGACTACAGTATCTTTGCTTAGGGACTAATGAGCGTATGATTGGGCAGGTAATGCGTCAGATAAAACCTAAAGTCCCACCTAAGCCTGCTCCCTCCGCCGCTGCATGGACTTAAGGAAGTAAGTAGTTATCGTTTACTGTTACTGTTACGTTGTCGCCAACTGACAGTAATGGCATAGCTAGGTTTATAAACTCAGTAGGGTCTGAACTACTATCACTAGTAGGGTATTTAGCAGGTAGCCACCTGTATACTGCTGTCCCATTTACAGAAACTGTAGCGTTAAAGAAAAACTTACCATCACTTAGTTTTTGGGTACTAGGGTTATGGTCGCCATCTACTATAATCTTAGAGATGTTAGAGCCTACACCTGTGTTATAGGTATAGAACTCTTCTACATCAAACCCTAAAAAGTCTCCTGTTATATCAGCAGCAGTGTTTACACCAATAGGGCTATTAGTTCCCCCCAGTGCAACCGCTGTAAAACTAAATGTTGAAGTTTCCATAGGCGGAAACTTATTAACGTATATGGTAGATAGGTTGGGGGATGTACCCATAGGAATAAAAGCTGTAGTCCCATCGTTAGGGTCTATTTGCCATGACCGATAGACAGTATTAGCAAATTCTGTGACAGTATGGTGGCTTAACTCATAGTAAGCCGCTGAGTATCCGTCACTAATAAAAGTAAAATGGCTCAGCCAGTTTGCCGGTATAGCAGCCGTGTCAAAGTCAAGTGCAAACTTAAACCTGTTAAAAAAACCTGAATTACATGGGTTACTGTCACTAAGTACTGGGTAACCTACCGTAGCGGGTGTTGATACAGCAGTGTTTACCAGTCTGTATATGCCTTCGACTTGAGAAGCACCAAACAATGCATTAGCGATTGTAGTTTCAGCTTCAACCCTTACCTTATTATTTTCGATAAGCAAACTAGAAGGCGTAGACACAAGCACTAGGATATTCCTCCACCGTACATAAGGATGTCACTAACTGCTTTGTAATATAGGGTACATACGCCACCGACAGCTAGTGTCCTATCACCAGTTACTACTCCTAACTCTGATACCCAAGTCAGGGTGCCAGCACCTTCAGATATTGTAAGTGCGTTAGAGCTAGTGTTCATAACTATTACCCACTTACCTTCGCCACCTACGCCAGCAGTAGTAAGTGAATGTGGTGGACTAGCCGCGCTACCAGTATATTCAATTACTGTTTGTTCATTGTTCGCAACTACAGCACCGTTACCAGCCATAGTTAAATGTGGTGGTCTGCGCGTGCCTATAGGTAGGTCTGAGTAGCCAAAAGCGTCAAAGGTTAAATCTCCTTCAGCTTTAATTTGCTTCTCAGCTTGGAGGGTAGTCTCTGATATATAGAAAACATCTACGTTATTTACACCAAAGTTAATTCTAGGGTTAGAACCACCATCACGAAAGGATATATCACTATTTGGGTAGCCTTCAAAGTTTAGACCGCCAGCAGAACCCTTCTTAAGTGTTATCTTGTCAGTGAACTCCCACGCCCCAGTAATCTCTTCGTCTCTAGTGGCAGAAGCATAATTTTCGCGCAACCACTGCCCCGGACCTGTTCCAACTACAGCATAATCATCCGCAGTTAAGTTGCTCGTGCTATCGTATCTGTATGTCCCAGTCTTACCTACTTCCGTAAGGAAAGCCACGTCATTGTTGAAGACGCTGCCTTCCCCATCAAGTTCTGTGGTAGACTGGTAGACTGGTAGTGCGCTTCGTGTTACTTTAGTTACCATCTGTATGTACCCAATATGTTGACAGGTTAATAGTTTACACTCATATTCGTATCATGGCTGAATCAATATTAAGAGTAGTATCTCCCGCTGACCTTGCAGAGCAAGAACGTCTAGCTAATGAATCGCCCACTGGTGAGGATGGAGAAAAAAAGGAGTTTAGTCAACTAGTAGCCTTCATCCGGCGCGAATTTCAAAGCGCCCGTGACGCTCGTTACAAGAGCGGCGTGTCTGGTAGATTGGTTGAAGCCCTACGTACGTATAGGGCTGAGTACTCCGCTGAGAAACTTTCACAGATTACCCAGTTCGGGGGTTCTACAGCGTATTCCCGCGTAACAGCCACGAAATGTAGGGGGGCTACGGCGGTACTGCGCGACTTGTATCTATCAGCGTCCGATGAGCCTTGGATACTAAAGCCGACTCCCGTACCAACAATACCTGAAGATATTACAGACAAACTTGCGCAAATGGTATTTTCTGAAGTTACTCAGCTACAGGAAGCAGGCGCGCAAATTACTGAGGAAATGATTCAGGAACGTGTTGACCAGTTAAATGTACAGGCTGAACAATACGCCGTAAAGGTAGCAGTGGAAGAAGCTGCTAAAGGCACGAAACACCTCAATGACATTCTTATTGAGGGGGGCTTTTATAAAGCCATGCGTGAGTTCTTGATTGACATGCCTATCTTCCCCATAGCTGTAATTAAAGGACCTGTGGTAGTCAATGTGGCTAGTACAAAATGGGTAGATGGTGTAGCACAGACTGTCTATAAACCTCAAATGCAATGGAAGCGTGTATCTCCTATGGATGTGTACTTCACTCCAGATGCGGGTACTGTAGAACAGTCATATGTTATAGAACATGTAAAGTTTTCACAGCAAGACTTGGTATCTATGATTGATGTTCCCGGTTTTGATGGGGATGCAATACGAGAAGTCCTTGATTCTTGGGATAAAGACTCACAATCGACTGAATGGCGTGGCTGGTTTGAGACTGAAAGAGAAAACCTAGAAGCTAGAGACTACTGGACTACGCGAGGCAAATTGGTAGATGCTATTGAGTACCACGGTGTAGTGCAGGCAAAAATGCTGGCTGAATACGGAGTTATACCTGAAAAAGAAGAGTACGACTCTGCTGAAATATACATGGTAGACGCTTGGCTTATAGACGATAAGATACTAAAGGTACAGATAAATCCAGCCTTGACTATGCGTCCTCCTTACTATATTACCAGCTTTGAAAAAATTCCCGGTAGCATTTACGGGTACGGGCTTCCTGACATACTAAGAGACATACAGGATGTGTGCAGCTCTACTATGCGCTCGTTAGTTAATAATGTGAGCATATCATCAGGTCCACAAGTAGTAGTAAACGATGACAGACTAGCCCCCGGAGAGACAGGTAATGAGCTATATCCTTGGAAGCGATGGCATACGCAAGACCATCCTGATGGGAATAAAGGGCAAGCGGCTATATCCTTTTTCCAGCCGCAGTCAAACGCCCAAGAACTTTTAGCTATATACGAGAAGTTTTCTCAAATGGCTGATGAAGCGTCTGCACTACCACGGTATATGACTGGCGGGCAAGCTGGGGGCGCAGGACGGACTGCCTCAGGACTAGCAATGCTTATGGATAATGCATCCAAGGTAATGCAGAACGTAGCTGCTAATGTTGATGACGATATACTATCACCGGGAATATCTAGCCTTTATGATATGGTAATGCTTACGCAGGGAGACAGTAATGTACTTCGCGGTGATGAGACTGTACAGGTTCGCGGTGTAACAGTAGCGGTACAGCGTGAGACTGATAGAATGCGTAAACTTGAGTTCTTGCAAATGACAATGAACCCAATGGACATGGAAATAATTGGTGTCGAGGGTCGCGCTGAAGTACTCCGCGAGGTTTCTGATGACCTAGGTATGAATGGCTCTAAGATTGTACCTTCAAGCGCCGATATGCAGCAAAAAAGTAAAATTCAGCAGGCGCAGCAGCAGGAGGCGGCGCAGCAGCAGCAGGTAGAATCCGCTTCTAACGCAGGCGCTAAAGAAGGCAGTGTTAAGGGGGCGATTCAGGCTCCACGTTCACCCGCAATGGAAGCAAGACAACCACAAGAAAACGTAACCAGAGGTATAGTTCAATGAGTACATTAGGTATTACTAATGATAAAGATTACGCAAAAAGCGGCACACCTAAAACTGTAGGTGAAGATAAGTTTGTCCCAGCAGGTATTCGTAGTACAGTAGGTACTGAGTATCAGCAAGTCGGCAATAATAGCGATTACCCTAAAAACAGCAAGTTAATGCAGGCTGACCACTATGGGCATAAGAACTCTGAAACTACTAAGAACGGCTTTAAAGCCAGCCCAGTAGGTACTGAGTATCAGCAAGTTACTAACAATAGTGGCTATAATAAGAAAGGTAACCGCTCATCTTTCCCATCTGAAGGTGTTGCTCCATCTATAGCTAACCACCCCAAGGTGCTGTAATGAACAACTTTAATAAGTCTAAGCAGACTTCATCTATGAAGAAGTCTCATTTACAAGTTAAGTGTGTCTATCCAAAGTTTGGTGAAGCTGCGGACATAGGCTCAGTACCACCATCTGAGCGGACAATAGATAACAATGAGTATTCTAAGGTCGCTAGCCTGCGTAGGAAAGATAGAGATACCGGGTGGGAACAACGTACTGAGACATATATTAATGGTACGTACTTGCGTTCACGATGAAACTCGGTAAAGATAGGGCTAATAGAATAGCGGGCATTCCTGATTTATATAGGGATAGCGTGCTAGAGCTATTAGATTGGTATGAAAACCAAAAGTTAAAAGGCATGAGTGAATGCCCAGAAGACCAGTTAGTATCAAGACAAAAAGCGGTGCAGGCTGTAAAGGAAATAAAGAAACTCCTTGAAGCAGCACCTAAAGAATTATCAACTTATAAATAAAAGAGGAATACCTAATGAGTGCATCAGCTCAAATTACGACTCCTCCAAAGCAAGTCAGAGCAGCAGTGGCAGCGGCGGAAGAATTACAGTCTCAGATTTACGCAGATGAGCCTACACCTGAGGAAAAAGAATCTTCTAGTAATAGTGATATTGACACACTATTAAGCCAAGTAACTGAGCCTAGCGCAGAGCGAGTAGCGGAAGCGGAAGCGGAAGCACCAGCCCCAGCAGCTAAGGTAGAGCGAGAAGATTGGAAGCAAAAGTATTCTGTCCTTAAAGGCAAGTACGATGCCGAAGTCCCGCGACTGCATGACCAGCTCAAAGTTTTAGAGGGTCAAGTAACTACCCTTATTGAGACAACTGTGAAACCAGAAGCTCAAGAAAAAAGTGCTGAACAGCCTAAGTTCAAGTATATAGCAGAAGATGAGCTTGAAGACTATGGCGAAGATTTTATGGATATGGTTGGTCGCCGCGCCCAAGAAATTGCGGAGCAGCAGCTTGCACCAATCACTGCACAGATGGCGGGAGAAATATCCGCACTAAAAGCAGAACTCGGACAAAACACACAGCGTGTTGATACGTCCGAACAACGTGATTTTTACGCTCAGCTCGACCGTGGTGTCGAAAACTGGCGGGCTATAAACGATGACCCAGTGTTTGCGGAATGGGTTCAGCAAGAGGTACCCGAAGGTAGAGTCGGGGAGACTCGTTTACAAGTACTCATGGAGTCCTTTAACGCTAAGGAT
>TARA_R110002074_G_scaffold91676_4_pt1 | contig 12106 bp, 9 predicted proteins | sample TARA_R110002074 | Tara Oceans TARA_R110002074 (sample SAMEA4397215) | marine metagenome | biome: Polar Biome; feature: [MIX] marine epipelagic wind mixed layer (ENVO:01000061); material: water (ENVO:00002006), including particulate matter (ENVO:01000060) such as... | depth 10-100 m
CGCCAAAGTCCACACCATCGACGGGATGCGCAGAATTGCTACGCCGACACCGTTGATGATCCCGACAAGGGCCCCAAATACAAGAGCAGCAGGGATGGCCGCCGCGGCCAAGGCCGGATTGCCGGAACCCACGAGAGAGGTTGAAATGATCGCCGCGCCGCCCAGCACCCACGGGACGGAAAGATCAATATGCCCCAAGAGGATGACAAGAGTCGCCCCAAGGGCCAGCACCCCGAGAAACGCCGCGATCTGCAATTGTTGCGTCAGATAGTCGACACCAAGAATCTGCGGGAAGAAATAGCTTCCGCCAAAGATCAACAGAACTGCGCCGAGATATGGAAACGCGGCGTCAAGGCTTGGGAGGTTTTGTTTGATCGTATTCATTTCCCAAACACCTCCAACCGGTTCCTGACCCGCAGCACGCCTGCGCCACCGATTGCAATGGCCCCGGCAAGGATCAGCCCTTCGATGAAAGGTTGCGCCAGCGGCGGCAGGCCGGAAAAGAACATCAGGGAACCGATGGTCTTGAGAATAAATGCGCCGGCCAGCGCACCGGTCAACGTGCCAACGCCGCCCCGCAGTGCCACACCGCCCAAAACCACTGCGGCGATGGAGTTCAGCGTGTAGTTGGGCCCGATCCCTGCGTCTCCAGTTGTCGTCACAAAGCTGAAGTACAGGCCCGCAAGGCCAGCAAACAAACCACCCATTGCGAAAGAGGCAAGCCGGATCACCGGCACTGGCATTCCTGATTGAAAAGCCGCCTGTTCAGAGGATCCGACGGCATAAAGCCCAAGGCCCAAACCTGTCCGGCGCAAGGGCACCCAGAAAAGACCGATGATGGCAGCCGCGATGATCAGCGCTGTCGGAATGCCAAAGACATCCAGCGTAAACGCATCCGCCAGATCATAGTCGATCCGGCCGCCGGGCGTGGGCCGCAGTAGCAATGCCAGGCCAACAAACAAGGATGCCGTGGCCAGTGTCGCCACGATCGGTTGAATACGGCCAAATACAACAAGTGCGCCGTTGAAAAGTCCGCAGGCAACACCAACGGCGAGCACCGCCGCAATCCCAAAGGCCATTTCGATACCGGAACCGATCACAAGATAAGATGCGACGCAATTGGTCAGCGCCATCACTGCCCCGACGGACAGATCAATACCCCGCACGATCACTGCGAAAAACTGAGCAATCGCGGCCAATGCAAGGATCAGGCACTGGTTGGCCCAGATCGTGATGACATAGGTATTGGCACCGGTGGGGTGGGTTGTGAGATAGAGTGTGAGTAAGACAGTCAGCACCAGAATTGCGATGGCCTCTCGCTGGTTGGCTTTGAGCAGATCACGCATTGGCGGCCCCTGAGGTTTGCGCAGAAGAGGGGATATTCAAGGACGCCGCAATGATCGCTTCCGCAGTGACATCACTTCCGGTCAGGTGCCGGACAACCCGCCCTTGATAGAAAATATGCGTCTCATCGCACAGATGGATCAGCTCTTCATAGTCCGTCGAAACCAGAAGGATCGCGACGCCACTATCGGCCAGCCGCCGCAGCAACGCGTAAATCTGCGTCTTGGTTTTGACGTCGATGCCACGGGTTGGATCGGCCAACAGCATGCAGCGCGGCCCGAGGGCAAGCCATTTTGTCAAAGCTACCTTTTGTTGATTGCCGCCGGACAACTGACTGACGGGTTGATCCAGACTGTCGCATTTCAATTCAAGAGCCTCCAGAAACGGCTGATAGATTGCCGCATCCGACGCATCGATCCCGTCAGTGCCAAGGGCGGCCAGTTCCAGATTTCGGGCGATACTCTGATCAAGAATGAGCCCTTCGGTCTTGCGGTCTTCCGGTACCAGCGCGATGCCGAGTTTGGGGTTCTTGGCCTGTTTGGGGTGGGTAATGGACACGGGTGTCCCGTCCACAAAGCAGCGCCCTTCGGTGCCCTTAAGAAGGCCAAACAAGCCCTGCAACACATTGCCCTGCCCCTGGCCGTCCAGCCCGCCAAGCCCGGTGATCTGACCTTTGCGCAGGACGATAGAGACATCTTTCAAACTGTCCGCCCAGCCGAAACCGTCAAGGCGCAGCACTTCCTGGGCACCGCTGTCAGGCTCTGGCTTTGCGGGGAACAGGTCATCAATGCGCTGGCCGACCATCTTGCTGATGATCGCGCTGTAGTCGTATCTGCCATTTTCGAAGGTTTCGACATGCGTACCATTGCGAAAAATCGAGATACGGTCCGCAAGGCTTTCGATCTCGTGGAACCGGTGCGAAATGAACAACACGCCAACACCCCGATCCCGCTCTGCGCGGATCAGGCGAAACACTTTCTCCACAACGGATGCGTTGAGTGCAGAGGTGGCCTCATCCAGGATCAGGAGCTTTGGATCGCGGGTCAGGGCTTTGGCGATTTCAACCTGTTGTCGCTCGGCCAGTGACAGATCGGCCACGCGGGTTTTCATTCTGATCGCGCCGCCGTCAATCCGGGCCAGAATGTCCTGCGCGCGTCGCACGACGCCGGTGTCTAGCCGCCCTAATCCGGTTCCTACCGCGCCAAGCATCAAGTTTTCACGCACGCTCAAGTCGGGAACCAAGGACAGTTCCTGAAACATGCAGACAAGTCCGCGCGACATCGCATCAGCGGGGCTCTTCAGTCGGGTGACGGCGTTGTCGACTTCAATATCACCAGATGTTGGTTGAATGACCCCAGAGACGAGTTTCATCAATGTTGATTTGCCGGTGCCATTCTCGCCCAAGACCGCATGGATCTCACCGCCGAAACACGAGAAATCAACGTCGGACAATGCCCGGGTCGCTCCATAGACTTTAGAGACGCCGCAGAGGCGCACAATTGGGTGTTCAGATCGAGACATCACAGGCCGTCCGCTACAAAAGGAGCGTTCCGGCAACGCGATGCTGCCGGAACCAATTGCACCACTATCAGGTGTTATCAGCGGATTGACCAAGTAGCTCTTCAGGTGTGAAGGGCGCAAAGCAATCTGGGAAACCTGTGCCCGTATTGAAGGACTTCGGCAGGTCCGGGAAGTAGTTCACGCCAGCTTCGAGGTCTTCTGCCTTCACCTGCGGAATGGGCAGGAACACCGTCTGCGGCAGTGCTTTGCCTTGCAGCAGAGCGACAGCGGCCTCGAGTGCTACGGCGGACATGGCGGGTGCTTGCGAGGCGGAAATACCGGGAATGTCCAATTCGTCCATCAGCATGCGTACACCATTTTCGCCGTCCACGCCCATCGGCACAATCGGATGTCCCGCGGCCTGCATGGCGTTGATCGTGCCTGCGGATCCGTGCTGGGACACGACACCATCAAACTGGCCATGTGTAGCAAGCGCGTCAGCGACCACTTTTTGGCTGGTCCCAGTGTCCCAGTTGCCGACGACCTCTACGATTTCAAGGCCCTCGACTTTCTCCAGCACACTCATCATGCCAAGACGGCGGTCGCGGTCCGTAGCATTGCCGGGCAGCCCGTTTACCATCAGGATCTTGTCGGCAGTGCCGCCAAGCTCATCCATCGCGGTCTGCGCCTTAAGGCGGCCCAACTCCAACTGGCTTTCATTGATCTGTACGACCTGATCAGTGTCCAGCACGTTGTCAAACGGCACAAGGACAGTGCCCTGACGTGCCGCCCTGCGGATTACTGGCTCAAAGGCGCTGGGATTCACAGCGATAAAGGTGATCGCATCATAGCCTGCGGCGATAAAGTTATCGATTGCTGCGATTTGCGCCGCGCTGTCATTGCCCACAGATACGACTGTGAACTCTTCGATATTTGCAGCGTTTTCTGGACGAGCGGCCCAAGCTTTCGATGCCTGAATGGCCGCGATACGCCAGTCGTTTCCGGCAAAGCCGTTCACAAATGCCATCTTATAAGGCCCTTCCCTGGCCTCACTCTGAATTGTTGTGGTTCCCGGCGCAGGTGCAAAGCATTCTGCGCGGTAGGTCTCAGCGGATGCATGTGAAGCGACAAAGGTCGCCAACGCGGTTCCCAGCATAAGATTTTTCATTCGGTCTCCTCCCAGAGTTTTATATTTTGGAATATGTTTACGTAAACATATAGCTTATCAAACATGTTTACGTAAACATATGTCAAGTGATTCTGTTAAGTGAATTTGATTTTTTACGGATGGAGACCGGACTTGGCTGACCCAAAAGTAGCGCGCCCCACGATGGATGATGTCGCTGACCGCGCTGGCGTAAGCCAAATGACAGTCTCGCGGGTGATGAGTGGAAAGGGTTATATCTCAAGCAAAGTGCGCGATCAGGTCAATGCCGCAGCTGCGGAAATTGGCTATGTTCAAAACCGCTTGGCGCGTGGGCTTCGCTCTGAGAAATCGTCTTTGATCGCTGTCGTCTTACCGACCCTCGGCAACACCGTTTTTACCGAGGTCTTGCGCGGTATAACCGATGCCCTGACAGCGCAAAGCTTTCGCCCGGTCTTTGGTTTGACCGAATATTCCGAGGATCGTGAATACGAATTGGTGCGGGATTTGCTGTCGTGGCGTCCATCGGGCATCGTGCTGGCTGGGCTGGAACATTCCGACCAAACCAGACAAGCGATAGATGCATCTGGCGTGCGCGTTGCCGAAGTGATGGACATTGATGGGGCGCCGATTTCAACAGCATTCGGCCTCTCCCAAAGGGCCGCTGGTCAGGTCACCGCACAGCATATGCTGGACAAGGGCCACCGCCGGTTTGTTTATGCTGGCAGTCAAAGCGGGTCTGATCTACGGGCAGGCAAACGCCTCGAAGGGTTCCGGCAGGCCGTGCGCGACGCGGGCGGAACCATGGTGTCCGAAATCATCAGTGCGCTGCCTTCCTCGATGGTTGAGGGGCGTCGAATGACCGCCGAAATCCTGTCCGGCACCGACTGTCTGGACGCGATTTACTACTCCAATGATGATCTGGCTGCAGGCGGGATCATGCATTGCCTGGCCGAAGGGATAAGCATCCCCGATGACATTGCGATGGCAGGCTTCAATGGGTTGCCATACCTTGATGCCTTGCCAATCCAACTGACAACGATAAAGACACCACGCTATGACATTGGCTTGCAGGCAGGACAGCTTTTGGCAATGCAAGGCGAGGCTGGTCCGAGCACGGTGCCAAAACTAGTTGATTTGGGCTTTGAGTTGAGTGTCGGGCAAACCTGTTGAACAATCGAAGGTGAGACCTCCTGCTTTTTGCTCGCCTTATGAGGAACGGACAGAGTTGCTCGCCGAATGATTGTAGTGAAGCCTGAGGGTATGCAACTTATGTGCAATCCATGTTGAATGTTGGAAAAGGGCGGCAAAGCAGATCAGGGTTCTTCCACATCCAGAACAAAGGCTGATGGGTCTATCCTGTTTTCGATGAGCGACAGGATTTCCGGCCGTATCTGGCTATCCTCGGGATCGAACAAACCGCAGCGTTTTAACGCCTCGCGCGTGTTGATACTGCGACCCAGATATTCCAATGCCACCTTTGACGCGCCCGGCTTTCTGCCCCGTCTTGTAGGACCGCCGGTTTGAATGCCAACTAGAATGTTCAGCCGGTGTCTGTGACTGGGGTAAAGCGTGACCTGGGTGAGGGAACTGCGCTCAAGCGTTTCATACTCCATGATATAAATGCGATCTGCTAAATAAAACAGGACGCCTTCATACTTGTTAAGGCCAAGCGAACGGCCTGAGCGCGAGTCCCTGAGGTTTTCGATGTTCTTCCAGTAATATCGCCCCTCCTGTTCGTAGATTGAGGCCAGCGAGCGGATGATCTGTCCCTGATTGCCAAACGAATAGAAATTCCGAAAATAAAAGCCCACATATTTCGCGAGGCTCTGGCTGTTTTGATACAGCCGGTTAAGATGTTCGAGAGGTTTGCTGAGTTCTTCTTGATGCAGTGGCTTTGACCACAATGCGACCATACTTTCAAAATGTGAAGAATCGGACAGCAATTCGGTTTCCGTCACACCAAAGAATTCGCAGATCCGGCGCATGTTGCGGCGCGACGGGCGTGATTGACCGGCAAGGTATTTATTGAACTGTTGGCGATTGAGGCCGATTTTCCGGCACACTTCTGCGATCGACGGGTGGTAACTGCACAAGAGAGCCAGATTGGTTTTGAAATCAATTTCCATGAAGGCATCGCATACTGAAGCATCGAACGTGTCAAGTGGCGAAGGTTTGCGCGATCCTGCAATAGTCCGTAACGATTGATTCTGGCCGGGCGAACCGCGTGCATATCTGTTCATCTGACCCTTCACGCCAATCGCGCCGCGCTCAAATTCCCGTGCGTCGGTAGGTCGTTTCACACAAAGATCGAAACCAGACTGAATGCAAATCATGGGCTTTCGTTGCGGAGGGTGGGACGGCTAAGAACTGGCCAAAGAGATTAGATCCCATGAACGGATCAAGTAAAACGACGAATAGTGACGCGAAGCGACGCGATTAATGCGCCAGTTAGACCATAAGAGCGAAATAGATTTGCGCGCAGCTCTGTGTATGCTTGCACCATAAAAGCGATAAAGGGGGGACCGAAATGGCCCATAAAGGCACAACACGCCGCAATTTTCTGGCATCAACTGCTGCCATAGGCGCAGCAGGATTCGTCGGTACCTGGCCAACTCTGGTCACCGCCGAAATGGGTAAGGTCCTGCGTTTGCGCATTGACGGCGACAACAACATCCTTGACCCCGCCTACATGGTCGGTGGCACCGAAGTCGAAGCGCAAAAGCAATGCCTGCCTTTCCTGGCGGAATATGTGCGCGACGGCGACACCTTCACCTGGCAGCCCACTTATTACGTTACCCGCCTGGAACAGGTTGATCCCACGCATATCGAATTTGAACTGGCCAAAGGCTTTGAGTGGTCGAACGGTTACGGGCCGCTGATGGCCTCGGACGTCAAGTTTTCCTACGAACGCATGAAGGACGGCGATTGGGCCGGTTATTTCGATGCAATGGACAGTGTCGAGGTGACGGGCGACCGCACTGGCACAATCATTCTCAAAACCGCCTTCTCGCCCTTCTTCATGGTAACACTGTGCCACGGTCCGGGGGCCATCGTCAGCGAAAAGGCAGTGACGGAGGCGGGTGGCAAGTTTACCATCGATTTCCCTGCCACCTGTGGCCCTTACACATATGAGGCGACGCCGGGCCAGCGCGTTGTCTTCTCGCTCGATCCCAACTGGTCGGGCCCCAAGCCCGGCTTCGAGCGGGTCGAGGCCAACGTGATCACCGAAGTCAAGGCGTCGGAACTGGCGTTTGAGGCGGGCGAGTTGGACAGCTCGGAACTGGGTGCGGACACGCTGGCGCGCTATATCGCTAACATGCCCGCCAATACGGCAGTCACCACCGCCGGAGAGCTGCAATATATGTGGATGGGCATGAACACCCAGCATCCGAAATTGCAGGACGTGAAGGTGCGCCGCGCGCTCCAGCATGCTGTCGATGTCGACTCAATCCTCGCGGGGGCCTATTCCAACACCACCACCAAATCTCACGGGATCATCTGTCCCGGCCTGTTGGGGCAGCGCAGCGAAAGCAAGTACAGCTATGACCCGGCCAAGGCCAAGGCGCTGCTGGACGAGGCGGGCGTATCGGGGCTGGAACTGACGCTCAAGACGCTCAGCAATCAGGAACGCATGCTGACCGCGCAGATCATTCAGGCGAACTTGGCCGCGATTGGCGTCACGCTGAATATACTGCCGGTGGATAGCGGGCCGTACTGGGAAATGGGCCAGGAAAGCAAGGGCGACGCCTGGAAGGACCTGGAATTGTGGCTGATGCGGTTCGGGACCACGCCCGACCCCTACGAGGCCACGCAATGGTTCGTCTCCGATCAGGTCGGTGTCTGGAACTGGGAACGCTGGACCGACCCGGAATTCGACAGGCTCTACAATGAGGGCATTGCCGAAACCGATGAGGCTAAGCGGCGCGACATTTATCTGCGGATGCAGGAGATCATGGAGAATACCGGCGCCTATGTGTGGATCAACCACGAACCCGAAGCCTATGTGCACCGTGCCGATATCACCATCAACGCGGCGCCATCGGGCGAGCTGAACTACCGTCGCTTCGCACTGAAATAGGGCATGCGCCCGCGCACATCGCGGGGGCACCCACCCATCCCGGGGGATATGAAGCGATGCTTGTCTATCTGACAAAACGGCTTGGCCTGTCTGCTGCGGTCATAGCGCTGGTGGTGTTGGTGCTTTTTTCGCTCCTGCACCTCATACCGGGCGATCCGGCGACCATCGCGCTCGGTCCCCGTGCCACGCCCGAGGCAATTGCGCGCTATGCCGCCAAGATGCACTTGGACGAGCCTGTCTGGCGGCAGTTCATGATCTATTTCGGCAACGCGATGACGGGAGATTTGGGTGTCGATGTTTTTTCCGACAGGCCAGTGACTAGGATTATCGGCGAACGGCTGGGCTTCTCGCTGGCGCTGATCTGTACCGGGATGGGCTGGGCGGTTCTGCTGGGGATTCCGCTGGGATGTCTGGCGGCGGCAAAGCCCAACACCTGGCTGGATCGGATTACCGGCGTGCTGTCGGTCGGGACCATTGCCATTCCGTCCTTTCTGGTGGCAATCTGGGCGCTTTTGATCTTTGCCGTCCAGTTGCGCTGGCTGCCTGCCATCGGTGCGGGTGAGCCGGGCGATCTGGGCGATCAGGCGATCCATCTTATCCTGCCTGCCTTTGCCATCGGGTTGAGCTGGGTCGGATATCTGGCCCGTATGGTGCGCGCCTCGATGCTTGAGGTAATGGGCGAAAACTATATTCGATCGGCGCGCGCCTTTGGACTGAAACCACGGCGCGTGGTGTTCGGGTACGCACTGAGGGTCGCGATCCTGCCCACCATCACGCTGATCGGCATGGGGTTTGGCGGACTGATCTCGGCCACCGTGTTTGCCGAAATCATCTTTTCCCGCCCCGGCATTGGCAAACTCATATACGACGCGGTGAATGCGCGCAACTTTCCCATCGTGCAAGGTGCCGTCCTGACGGCCACAGGTCTCTACATCTTTGTGGTGCTCTTGTCCGATATCCTTATAGCCTGGTTTGATCCCCGTGTCCGTGAAGCACTCTGAAACAAATACCGGGGCACCGTCCCTGGACGCGGCCCGTGCGGCCAGCCATCTGACCCAAGCTGACCTGCGCGAATCTGCAGGGCGGGAACGTCGTGAAAAGCTGCGCATGTTCCTGACCAACTGGCAGGGGGTGATCGGGCTGATATTGGTGATCGCATTTTTCGCCAGTGCGATATTCGCGCCGTGGATTGCGCCCTACGATCCCAACGCGCTGGATATTCCGGCGCGGCTGTCCGAACCGACACTGACCCATCTGGCCGGGACCGATCAACTGGGGCGCGATACGTTTTCGCGACTGCTCTATGGTGGCCGCGTCGCGCTTAAGATTGCGGCGATCGGCGTGTCTGTGGCGCTGGTGATCGGGCTGATCCTGGGGATGATCGCGGGCTTCGGGCCGCGTTGGCTGGACAATCTGCTGCTTCTGTTATTCGACACTGTGCGGGCGTTCCCGACGATCGTTCTGGCGCTGGCCACCGTGGCGCTGACCGGACCCAGCCTTGAACTGGTGCTGGCGATCATCATCATCACGTCCATTCCGCAATATGCCCGCGTCACCCGTACCGCGACGCTTAGCCTGCGTAACACAGAGTTTATTATGGCCGAACGCTCGCTGGGGGCCAGCACTTTGCGAATTTTGCGGCATCACGTGATGCCAAACGTTGTGGGCCCACTGCTTATTCTGGCGGCGATGGACGTGCCGGTTGTCGTGACGGTCGAGGCCGGTCTCAGCTTTCTCGGCCTCGGCGTGCTGCCGCCAACGGCCAGTTGGGGCACGTTGTTGAATGAAGGCTATCTGGTGATCCGCGATGCGCCGTGGATGGTCGTCGCGGCGGGCATCCCCCTGATCTTGACGACCTTGGGCTTCACCTTTCTGGGCGAGGCGCTGCGTGACGTGTTTGATCCACGCATGGGCAAGGGGCGCTAGGTCATGGAGACACTTCTGGACATTCGCAACCTGTCTCTGGAATTCGGCACCGCGCGCGGCAAGGTCAAGGCGTTGCGCAACATCACCTTTTCCATCCGCAAGAACCGGATCGTCGGCATTGTCGGTGAAAGCGGCTCGGGCAAAAGTACGGTGCTTTGGTCGATCATAGGCCTTCTTTCGGGAAACGCACGCGTGACAAGCGGAGAGATCCTGTTTCAGGACCGTGACCTACTAAAACTGGGTGAAACCGCTCTGCGCGCCACCAGAGGCGAAGAGATTTCGGTCGTTTTTCAGGACCCGATGACCAGCCAGATCCCGGTGTTGACCTATGCGCGGCAGATGTTTGACATCCTTTATCGCCGTCCGAACCTTGGCAAAGCCGAAAAGCGCAGGTTGGCTATCGAAATGATGGAAAAGGTCGGCATCCCCGACCCAGCCGCGCGGATCGACCAGTATCCGCACCACTTTTCGGGCGGCATGCGGCAGCGCGCGGGCGTCGGGATGGCGCTTCTAACCGGGCCGAAACTGCTGCTGGCGGATGAGCCGACCACGGCGCTGGATGTGACGATGGAGGCGCAGATCATCCATCTTCTTCAGGAACTCAAAAGTGAGTTGGACGCGACCATCGTCGTGGTCTCGCACAATCTGGGTCTGATTGCCGAGCTGTGCGATGACGTGGTCGTGATGTATGCGGGCGAAGTGATCGAGACGGGTGAGGTCCATTCGATCTTTCACAACCCGCGGCATCCCTACACGCGCGCGCTGTTGGAATGCGATCCGGCGCGCATCCAGAAGGGAGATGGCAAGCTGCCTGTCATTCCCGGCGATATCCCCGATCTTGTGCGTCCGCTGCAAGGCTGCATCTTTGCGCCGCGCTGCCAGCGGGCGCTGCCAGACTGTTTTTTGCAAACGCCGCCTGATGCCGACACTCCCGGTGGCTACGCCCGGTGCCACCTTTTGCAAGGCCCGCTGCGTGACAGCAGTTGGCCGCCCCCAGCCGATGTGCTGACCGTAACCGGCGGCGCGGGGGAAAAGGCATCCTGCCCAAAGACAATTTGCCCCGAACCGATCCTAAAGGTCAGCGATCTCAATGTCCGGTTTCGCACGATGGGAGCGTTACGCGCAAAGCTCAAGGGCGTCACAGATCCGTTCGTCGATGGCGTATTGGATGTATCGCTGTCCGTGCGCCCCGGTGAAACCGTGGGGTTGGTAGGTGAAAGCGGTTCTGGCAAGACCACGCTGGGGCGTGCGGTGCTAAACCTCCTCAGTTCCGAGCGTGGTGAAATCAGTTTCGAGGGCCAGCAGATTCGCAACATGCCGGAGCGGCGGTTCAAGCCGCTTCGTCGCGACATGGCGATGATGTTTCAGGATCCTGTCGGCTCTTTGTCGCCGCGCAAGTCTGTCCGGGCGCTGATCACCGAACCGTTGCAGATACACGACATCAAGGGAGTCAATCTGGATGACGAGGCCGAGCGGCTTGCAGATATGGTCCGCCTGCCGCGTTCCCTGTTGTCGCGTTATCCGCACGAACTTTCGGGCGGACAGGCGCGCCGGGTCGGCGTTGCGCGCGCGCTGGCACTGAACCCGAAACTGATCATCGCCGATGAACCTACGGCGGGCCTTGATGTATCGGTGCAGGGCGAGATCCTGAACCTGATGGCTGATCTTCAGGCCGAACACGGGCTGGGCTATCTCATCATCACCCATAACCTGTCGGTGGTCCGCCATATCAGTGACCGGCTGGCGATCATGTATCTGGGCCGCATCGTCGAACAGGGCGATGCCGAGGAGATTTTCAACAATCCCGCCCATCCCTACACACGCGCTCTGGTCGAAGGTATCCCGCAACCCGATCCCGATCGGCGGCGCACCCATGTGTCAATCTCGGGCGAGGTACCCAGCCTGATGAACCGCCCCAAGGGCTGTGATTTCGCAACCCGCTGCCCCTGTGTTCAGGACCGGTGCCGCACGGAAAAGCCACATCATCAAACCTTGAATGACGGGCGCGAACACGCCTGCTTCTTTCCCCTCTACTAGAGTACAATAAACATGAGTTACGGCATCTATATCGGGCGCAATCATACGGCTGACGGCATCGCATATCTGGCGGG
>TARA_R110002074_G_scaffold89235_2_pt1 | contig 12095 bp, 4 predicted proteins | sample TARA_R110002074 | Tara Oceans TARA_R110002074 (sample SAMEA4397215) | marine metagenome | biome: Polar Biome; feature: [MIX] marine epipelagic wind mixed layer (ENVO:01000061); material: water (ENVO:00002006), including particulate matter (ENVO:01000060) such as... | depth 10-100 m
CGGTTCATCTCAAGGAGTTGTAACAGATTTTGATGGTAATTATTCCATTAATGCATCTCAGGATGATGTGCTTCAATTTTCATATTTGGGTTTCATTACTCAAAATATTACCGTAGGTAATTCAACTACAATTAATATTTCTTTAAAAGAAGATTTAACTTCATTAGATGAAGTGGTTGTTGTAGGTTATGGTACTCAAAGAAAATCAGATTTAACAGGCTCTGTCAGCCTTTTGGATACCGAGGAAATGACAAAGCAAGCTACCAATGATGTTACACAAATGATGCAGGGTCGTGTAGCTGGTGTTTCAATTACCACAGATGGGCAACCTGGTGCGTCACCTAGTGTACGTATTAGAGGTGTAGCTACTTTTGGGATTGGTGCAAGTGCTGAGCCATTATATGTTGTTGATGGTGTGCCTATTGATGGCATTAGAGATATAAACCCCAACGATATTGAAACTGTTCAAGTTCTTAAAGATGCATCTGCAGGTGCTATTTATGGAAATAGAGCTGGTAATGGAGTTATAATAATTACTACAAAATCTGGTAAAAGAAATCAAAAAGCAACTTTTAGTCTTTCATCATATTATGGCGTGCAAAACATAACCCAAAGTCTTCCTGTTTTAGATAGAGTAGGTTATCAAACAATAAATAGAGAGTTGATAAGTAATGGTGGAAGTACAATACCAATACCATTAGGGAATGACCCAAACTCTTCAGCTTTTATCGATAATATTGACACCGATTGGCAAGAGGAAGGTTATAAAAATGGTTTTATCCAGAACCATAACTTTAATATTGCTGGGGGTACTGAAAATAGTAAATATTTTATGTCTTTAGACTATTTAGACAATGAAGGTACACTAGTAGGGCAAGGCCCAAATTACAAGCGTTATTCTTTCAGGGTAAATTCAGAGACAAAATTTGGTAAATTTACAATAGGTGAAAACCTCTTTTTTGTACATTCAGACGAGAACCCTTTATTTGCTACGTCTACTATCAATTTACCTGGAGGAAGACCGACATTGGTTAATGATTTGCTTCAAGCTGCACCAACTATCCCTGTGTTCGATCCGAACAGATTAGGAGGTTATGGTGGTGCAGATTCTGTAATACATCAATCGATCACACTTAACGTTCCAGGAATTAATTCATTGATTGATAATGAGGCTAAAGTAAATAGGTTAAATGCTAATTTGTACTTAAGTGTTGAGCCAATTGATGGGCTTGTTTTAAAATCAAGTGCGTCTTATAATACTACTAGTATTGAGAGTCAACTGTTTGTTCCTAAGTATGATTTGGGTTACTTTTTTCCTAATCCATTAGCTCAATTGCGAGTTGTAAATACAAACATAAGTCGATTTTTGATTGAGAATACAGCTAATTATACTAAGGAGTTTGGTAAACACAATATATCTGTTTTAGCTGGACAAACTTATCAAAAAGATGAATTTAGAGCGGTAACAGCAGTTGGTGGCGGTTTAACTGAGCCTTACGTTTTAAACTTAGGTAACGCCACAGAATATAGTGTTTTTGATAATATTCAAGAAGCAGCATTATATTCTTTATTGGGTCGTGTAAACTATTCTTTTGATGACAAATATTTCTTTACAGGAAACATAAGATATGACGGATCTTCAAAATTTAACTCTGATGTTAGGTATGAGGTTTTTCCATCAGTTTCTGCAGCATGGAAAATACATAATGAATTTGAATTACCTGACTTTATCAGCACACTTAAGTTAAGAGGTGGTTGGGGTGAAGTTGGTAACCAAGAAGTTGGAAACTACCTTTACCAAAGAACTATAAATAGAGGTATTCCTTATCAGTTCTCTGGAGGTTCAACTGTCGTTGGAGCAGCTGTAACAAGACTTATCGATGCCGATATCAAATGGGAAACCAGAAGAACCAGTAGTATTGGTATTGACGCTACCCTTCTAAATGGGGCTATAGATTTTACCGCTGAGTATTATAGAAATACATCTGAGGACGTTTTAGTTGATATTCCTGTACCATTATCAAACACAGTTGGTGCATTTAATTCTACAATCTTGTCCAATGCAGGCTCTATAAGGAATTCAGGTATAGAATTATCTGCTGTTTACAGACAAAATATTGGTGATGATTTCTCTTTTGAAATTGCCCCAAACTTTTACACAGTAAAGAATGAAATACTTGAAATTGGTGGGCAGGAATTTCTTACTGGTGCTGGAACAAGAAACATTGTAGGACGTTCATTAGGTGAGCATTATGGTTGGGTTTATGACGGTATTTTTAATACGGCTCAAGAAGTGACCGATGCGCCTTTTCAAACCCCGGGGACTGCACCTGGAGATATAAGGTTTAAGGATATAAGCGGTCCTGATGGAACGCCTGACGGTGTTGTTAATGATGACGATCGTACTTTCTTGGGTCAAGGATTACCAACATATTACTATGGTCTAAATATTACTGCTAATTATAAAGATTTTGACTTTACTATTTTCGGACAAGGAAGTGGAGGTAATTTAATCAATAGTAACCTATACCGTGGTTTAATGCCAACAGGAGGTTTTACAAACTGGTATGAGGATATTTTACAACGTTGGACGCCTAGTAATACAAATACTAATGTGCCACGTGTTGTTTTAGATGACCCAAACAATAACGGTAGAGATTCAAACAGACCTGGTTGGTTACAAGATGGAGGTTATTTTAGAATAAATACCATATCTTTAGGGTACACTTTACCTGAGAGAATCGCTAGTAAAATGTTTATGTCTAATGCACGATTTTTTGTTACCTTACAGAATGTAGGTGTTATATCAAAATATAAAGGTTATAACCCAGATTTTCAAGCTGGTGTATTAAATCCAGGTTTTGATTTTGGTACATATCCAAGACCGATGACAACCATGTTAGGATTTCAATTAAAATTTTAAAAAGCTAAGAAAAATGAAAACATATTTCACAAAATTATTTTTACTTCTAGTTGTTACAACATCGCTTAATTCTTGTGATAGTGAGCTAGAAATTCAAGACACTAATAGACTTCTTGCAGATCAGTATTATCAAAGTGAAACAGAGGCTCAAGCTGCCGTAGATGCCATTTATAATGGACTTATTATTGATGGGAATTATCAGAGAATGACTCCAATTATGGGTGATGCAAGAGGAGACGAGGCAAGGTCTAGAAGCCCTTGGCAATTTTTAACACAAACAGGGAATTTCACAGTGCCGTCTACAGATGGCGCGCTCGAAATAGCATATCTAGGATATTTTACTGTTATTAATAGGGCTAATCAGGCTCTTGCAGCTATTAATCAAATAGAAGAAATTGAACCTGCACTTAGAGAAAGACTTTTAGGTCAAGCTTATTTTTTAAGAGCTCATGCATATTTTAATGCTACAAATGTTTATGAAAATGTCCCTTTAGTATTAGAGGTGCAGGGTGGGGCTGAATCTTTTTTCCCTTCTAATAAAGAAACCACTCAAGCTGATATATATGCACAGATTGAGGCAGATTTAAATGAGGCTATTAGTAAACTTCCAGCTAGCTACGCTAGTGTTTCTGGTCCAGATACTGGTCAAGCAGCGCGTGCTACGAGTGGAGCAGCAAATTCATTGATGGGAAAACTTAAATTATACCAAGGTGATTATGCTGGAGCCTTACCTTATTTTCAATCTGTTGTTAACTCTCAAGTATATGATTTAGCTCCTAATTACGGGGATTTATTTTCTCAAGACCCTGCTCTTGAAAATGCAAACCCAGGAAGAATATTCTGGGCAGAATTTACACAAAGTGCTAATGTAGATTTTAACTGGGGAGGTGACCCATCTGTGAATTGGAGACAATTTTTAGCAATCGCTCCGACATATTCAGGTGCTGATTTTTACGACTTTATCCCTACTCAATTTTTAGTTGATGAGTTAAAGCAAGAAAGAACGGTTAACGATGAAATAGACCCTAGATATTCTGCTACAATTTTATCTTATCTTCCTGCCGAAGGTCTAACACAAGCTTATGGGAGAGATTATTTCTTAAACGAAACTCAAAATTATATTGCAAAATATACGTTAGCAAATACAGGAGGAGATCCTTTTGTTTGTGGTATTAACTATCATATCATACGCTTTGCAGATGTCCTACTAATGTATGCTGAATGTTTAGCCAATACAGGAGACATTTCTTTGGCAGCAGAACAAGTTCAGCGTGTTAGGAACAGAGTAAATCTTCCAGACAGAGAAACGGAATTTGCAGGCTACAGCTTAACACAATTTATGGATCAATTAGCACATGAGCGTGTAACAGAATTGGCAATAGAGGGCTTAAGATGGTATGATATTAAAAGATGGGGGTGGTTAGATGATTCTGCGAAATTAAATGAACTTAAGGCAAATGATACAGATTTTAATTCGTTTGCACCAAATAGAAAATATCAACCTTTACCACAAACGGAATTGGACCGTAACCCTAATTTAGATGGTAATGATGCTAATAATTAAAAAGTTAGTTGTTTGAGTTAGTTTTTAGTTTTTAAATAAATTGATGCTTGAAGATTAGAAATAGTATTATTGTTTTGTTAGTTTCGATTTTTGTGACTAATTGCGCAAAAGAAAAGGCGCAAAATAATAAATTATTTGAGCGTATTAAAGCTGATTTTTCAGGCATCAATTTTAAAAATGAAATAACTACAAACGACTCTACAAATATATTAAACTATGAATACCTATACAATGGTGGAGGTGTTGGTGTAGGAGATTTTAATGGTGATAGTTTACCAGATGTTTTTTTTTCTGGTAGTTTAGTAAAGAGTAGGATTTATGTCAATAAAGGCAATTTTCAATTTGATGATATAACTAAAGGCTCTGGAATTAATACTCATGAAAAATGGTGTACGGGTGTTAGCGTGATAGACATTAACCAAGATGGTTACGATGATATATATTTAAGTATTGGTGGAATGGGGAACAAAAGTAAGTTCCCCAATCTGCTTTATATAAATAATGGCGATTTAACATTTACAGAATCTGCCGAAAAATATGGACTGGCTGATCAAGGAGAATCTATCCAGTCCATTTTTTTTGATTATGATCTAGATGGTGATTTGGATATGTATCTTCTAACAGGTGGCGGATTTGAAAAATCTGCTATTAATATTAGGCCAATTTTAAATGATGGTCAAGGTCGTAACACAGATCGCCTTTACAGAAATGATTTTAATAATGAATTAGGGCATCCAGTGTATACTAATGTCTCAACCGAAGCAGGCATTTCTATTGAAGGTTTTGGATTAGGTGTTTCAGTATTTGATGCCAATAACGATAAATGGCCAGATATTTATGTGTCTAATGATTATCTCTCGCGCGACTTTTTATATATAAATCAAAAAGACGGTACTTTCAAGGAAGATGCTTTGAATTACTTTGGCCATACTAGTCATTTTTCAATGGGTAATGATGTGGCTGATATAAACAATGATGGCTTTTTGGATGTTATATCCGTTGATATGCTTCCTGAAGATGTGAAAAGAAGAAAGCTTATGTCTGGTGTTCACTCTCATGATTTATTTCAAATTGCTTTACAGTTTGGTTATGGTCATCAACACATGCGAAACATGCTGCAACGCAATAACGGTAACAGAACGTTTAGTGAAATAGGCCAGCTATCTGGAGTAGATAAAACCGATTGGAGTTGGGCACCTTTAATGGCCGATTTCGATAATGACGGTTTTAATGATATTTACATAACCAACGGTTTTGGTAAGGATATTACTGATATGGATTTTGTGAAGTTTAGGCAAAGTAAAGCTTCGTCATTTAAAGATGTCGGTGAACTAAAAAAATCTGTAATAGATTGTCTATATAACAGGCCAACTATAAAAGTTGCCAATTATGCATATAAGAATAACGGAGATTTGCGTTTTGAAAAAGTAACAAGTAATTGGGGCTTTAACGAGGAATCTATTTCTAACGGAGCAGCATATGCAGATTTCGATTCTGATGGTGATCTTGATTTGATAGTTAATAATATTAATCAACTCGCTTTTGTTTACAAGAATACACTTCGTGAAAAGGATACCATTAATTCAAGTTACATAAAAGTTAATCTTTTAGGTGATTCAAAAAACAAAAAGGGGATTGGAGCTAAGGTATCACTTTATGCTGCTTCAAATCAAAAAATAAGATACAATCAACCTGTTAGGGGATTTCAAAGTTCTGTAGAAACCACCCTTCATTTTGGGTTAAAAAACCTACAAAAAATTGATAGTTTAAAAGTAGAATGGCCAGACGGAAAGGTGAGCACACTTTTTAATGTAAGAACTAATCAACTGGTAACTGTAGAATACAAGAATGCTTATAATCAAGACATACCAAAGGCTTATAGCAAGCAATCGTATTTCGAGTCAGATTCAACTTTTCAACATACGCATTTGGACAAAAGTTATAACGATTTTGCTTCACAATCATTACTCCTTCAAAAATATTCAAATCAAGGTCCAGGAATGGCCGTGGGTGATCTGAATGGTGATGGTTTAGAAGATGTTTTTATCGGGGGGTCTTATGGTTATAACTCAACAATTCATTATCAAGATAAAAATGGGAGATTTATAAAGGCAGAGTTAGAAGATACCAAGTTATTTGAAGATGAAGGCGCTTTAATTTTTGATGCTAATGGAGACGGACTTAGTGATTTGTATGTAACAAGCGGAGGATCAGAACGCTATGGAGGGCATAAAGCGTATCAAGATCGGATTTATTATAACAATAAAGGAAAGTTACAACGAGGTAAATTACCTGAAATGCTAACAAGTACATCAGTTGTTTGTGGTGGAGATTATGATAATGATGGAGATATTGATTTATTTGTAGGAGGGCGTTTAATTCCCGGAAAATACCCAAAAGCACCAAAAAGTTATATTTTAGAAAACAATTCAGGTACTTTTGAGATAGTTACAAATAAGGTTAGTCAGTTTTTAAACAATGTAGGCATGGTGACTTCTGCTGTATGGACTGATTTTGACAATGATTCAAATCTTGATTTGGTTGTTGTGGGAGAGTTTATGCCAATTACTATTCTAAAAGGAGATGGTAAACAACTCACAAACATAACCAAAAACTCAAATTTAGCTAAGAGTTCTGGGCTTTGGAACAGTATTCAGTCAGGAGATTTTGATAATGATGGAGATATTGATTTTGTAGCTGGGAACCTAGGTTTAAACTCAAACTTAAAAATAGTAGATGACCATCCAATTAGGCTAGATTATGCTGATTTTGATGATAATGGCTCAGTAGATCCCATATTTTCAAAGTTCGAGACAGGACAATATTATCCAATAGCAACACTAGATCAATTGATTAAGCAATTACCAAAGATAAAAAAGAAGTATCTTTATTATAATGATTTCGCTAAATCGTCCACAGAAGATATTTTAAAAACTTTCAATTTAGATCAATACAAAACTCTTGAGGCTTACGAATTACGGACTACATTTATTGAGAACTTAGGGAGTGGTAAATTTAAAATGAACGCACTTCCTTTAGAAACTCAAATAGCTCCAATTAATGGAATATTAGCTGAAGATATAAACCATGATGGTTATTTAGATCTTTTGATGGTAGGTAATAATTATGCTACAGAAGTGGGAGCAGGAAGGTACGATGCATCTATTGGTATTCTTTTAGAGAATAAAAGCGATGGGACTTTTGAGGTTATCAATAATAATGACTCGGGTTTTTTAGTAACTGGAGATTCAAAAAGCATTGTAAAAGTAAATATATATGATAAATCCTTGGTTTTGGTAGGTAAGAATAATGGAACCGTTGAAGCAAATTCTATTAAACTAAGGGGCAAAAAATTTATTAAACCTTCTTTAAATGAGGCTTATGCTGAAATCACTTTCAAAGATGGTTCAAAAAGAAGGCATGAATTTACATGGGGAGGGGGCTATTTATCTCAATCTTCAAACAAAATAGAGATCATTAGTTTAATTGAAGCTATTACATTTTTTAATTCTTCTGAAGAAGTGACACGAAAATTAGACTTTAATTGATTAAGCAAGAATCAAAGCTTATTTTGTTCTTCAAGATTATTAATAATTTGCCATAGAATGTAAAATTCTTTGGGAGTACCAAATAATAATTAGACATCAGATATTATGAATTTTAGAAATAAATTAATTAAGATCAATTTTTTTAAAGAGACTTCTTTGCTGCTTACATTTGCTTTTCTGTTTGTTGCAATATCAGGGTGTAAGGAAGATACCCGATACAAAATGGATTTGGATAATCCTGAATTGTTCAGAGAAGCAGTAAAAAATCTAACTGATGTAATTGTGTATGATATTTTTTCACCACCTGTAGCATCACGTGTTTATATGTACCCAAGCATTGCATCTTATGCCATTATTCAAAAAGAAAACCCTTCGAAGTATAATAGTTTGTTAGGACAGTTAAATGGTTTTGAAGAAGTGCCACAGCCTACGAATGAAAGCATAAATTTTAATCTAGCATCGTTACATGCTTTTTATACAATTGGGAAGTCACTTGTTTTTTCTGAAGATAGGTTAGTGGATTCGCAACAAAAATTATATGATCAGTTAAAACAAAAAGGAATGCCAAATAGGGTTTTTAAAGCTTCTATATCCTATGGTGATCTTGTTGCAAAACATATTTTAGACTGGGCCAACAAGGATTTTTATAAACAAACCAGAACATATCCACAGTACATTTTAAAGGAAGAACCAGAATACTGGAAACCGACTCCTCCAAATTATATGGAAGGTATAGAACCGCATTGGAATAAAATTAGAACCTTAGTGATTGATTCAGTGAATCAATTTATTCCAAAACCGCCAGTTCCGTTTGATTTAAAAGAAGGAAGTCCGTTTATGAAGCAATTGATGGAAGTTTATGAAGTAGGAGGAAAGCATAATTCAAAAGGTGAAGAAATAGCAAAATTTTGGGATTGCAATCCATACGTAGTACTTCAACAAGGACATACGATGTTTGCAAACAAAAAAATTACACCAGGGGGTCATTGGATCGGTATTACATCTATTGCCACCAAAAAAGCCAATTACAGTTTTGATGAAACTGTTGATGCATTTACTAATGTTTCAATTTCACTATTTGATGGTTTTGTAAGTTGTTGGAACGCAAAATGGAATACATTAGTAGTACGTCCAGAAACAGTTATTAATAAATCGATAGACCAAGATTGGGAACCCTTTTTACAAACACCTCCTTTTCCAGAATATACTAGTGGGCATTCTGTTGTTTCGGGATCTGCTTCGATTGTTTTAACCCATTTATTTGGTGATAATTTTGGATTTTTAGATACAACAGAAATGGAGTATGGTCTACCCGCTAGGACATTTACGTCTTTTATTCAAGCTGCTGAAGAAGCCGCTATATCCAGACTTTACGGAGGTATTCACTACGAAATGGCTATAACTGAGGGTTTATCTCAAGGAAATAAAATAGGTAATTATATCGTCAAAAACCTTATGACATTAAGGACTGTTTCGGATTAAGACTAATTAATTATATGTTCGATTATAATACCATTCAACTAAGTTTTTTATTAACTGTGTTAGGTTTTATTGCAAAATACCATCCTTTTATTTGGTTATCTGATAACTTTTTGATTACTTTGTAAGTGTGAAAAACACACTTATTAGTTTCTTGTTTTACACAAACAATAAATATTAACAAGTTAAGTCCATAATTATGCTAAAAATAAAATTAGTCTTTCCGAGTTTTTTTGCGATCTTTTTTATTGCAGTTTCAAGTATTTATTCCCAGAACACTACAATAATAAAAGTTAATGAAGATCAATCTGCACCAACAATTAGTAAACATATTTACGGTCATTTTGCTGAGCATTTGGGTAGATCTATTTATGATGGTATTTATGTAGGAGAGGATAGCAAAGTTCCTAATACCAATGGAATGAGAAATGATATTATAAAAGCATTAAAAGACTTAAAAACTCCGAATTTACGTTGGCCTGGTGGTTGCTTTGCTGATGAATATCACTGGAAGGATGGTATTGGACCAAAAAAAGAAAGACCTAATATACTTAATACTCATTGGGGTCAAGTAGAAGAAGACAATAGTTTTGGTACGCATGAGTTTTTACAATTGTGCGAGTTGTTGGGAACAGAGCCCTATTTAGCAGGGAATGTTGGAAGTGGTACTGTTGAAGAGCTAAATGATTGGGTTGAGTACACCAATTACGATGGGAATACAGCAATGGCAAATTTAAGAAAAATCAATGGTCAGGAAGAACCATGGAGAGTTAAGTATTGGGGTATTGGCAACGAAAGCTGGGGATGTGGAGGAAATATGACTCCAGAATATTTCGCAAATTTATATAGACAATATGGAACATATGCGAGAAATTATCCTGGTTCACCTATTCAAAGAATAGCATCAGGAGCAGATGCCGATAATTATCACTGGACTGAAGTTATGATGAGGGATGTGCCTCACTGGATGATGTGGGGGCTTTCAGTTCACTATTACACTCGTACAGGATGGCCACCAACAGGGTCTGCTACTAAATTTGATGAATCTGATTATTTCCTTTTTATGAAACATTGTCTTCATATGAATGAGATTTTGGACAAGCATACCGCTATTATGGATAAATATGATCCAGAAAAGAGAGTTGCTTTAGTTGTTGACGAGTGGGGAAGTTGGTATGAGGTAGAAGAAGGTACGAATCCAGGTTTCGCATACCAACAAAATACTATGAGAGATGCTATGATAGCTGGTGTAACATTAAATATATTTAATAGTAGAGTGGATAGAATTAAAATGGCTAATCTCGCACAAGCAGTGAATGTGTTGCAAGCCGCAATTCTAACTAAAGGAGAAAAAATGTTGTTAACACCAACTTATCACGTTATGAAAATGTATGCGGCGCATCAGGATGCACAGCTTTTGCCACTTTCTTTTGAATCTCCTGATTACACATTAAATGGAGAATCGCTGCCAGCAATATCAGCTTCAGCTTCTAAAAAGGATGGGGCGGTTAATATCTCACTAGTGAATATTGATTCAGAAAAAGAGAATGAGGTTGAACTCGATTTAAGTACAATTGGAATAAAGGAGTTTACTGGAACTATTTTGGAATCAGAAAAGATTCAAGACCATAATACATTTGATAATCCTAATAAAATTAAAACTAATGAATTTAAAAAGTTCAACTTCAAAAAAGGAAAACTTAAACTAATAATTCCTCCTTTTTCCGTTATTATGCTAGAAGGTAAATAAAAAATTATTAGCTATGAAGAAAGAGAATATAATGTCGAAAATGAAATTAGTAGTACTGTTTTTTCTGCTAGTTTTTGTTAGTATTGGTTGCTCCAAAGATAGCCCTGTAAATGAAGAACCACAACAGGAGCAGGAGGAAGAAGAAGAAGTGGTGGTTCCAACATCAAAAGTTTACACAGTTGATAATATTGAAGATACGTATTACGACGTAGCTGGTGTTGCAAATGTTTGGGATTGGGGGCCATATAATGTGCACGACCCTTCTGTATTAAAAGTTGGCGATACGTATTATTGTTATAACACTGATGTGTCCTTTGGCTCAGCTGTTCGTCCCGGAATTCAAATTAGAAAATCGCAGGATTTAATCAATTGGCAATGGGTTGGTTGGGCTTTTAACACGCTACCCTCAAAAGGTGCTAACTTTATAAGAAGTAAGGGTACAGAGCCATTTAATTCGCTTTGGGCCCCTTTTATTATGAAAGTAGGTGATGAATATCGATTGTATTATTCATTATCTTCAGAAGTTGGTCGTCTCAGTGTTATGGGCTTGGCAACTTCCGATAGCCCCGAAGGTCCTTGGTTTGAAAAAGATTTGGTAGTAACCTCTGAGGCTAATGGTAATGTGCAAACCAATGCGATTGACCCTTCAATTGTGGTAACTCCATCTGGTGAACATTGGTTTTATTATGGTTCAGCATGGGATGGAATTTATAAGTTGAAATTGAATCCTGAAACAGGTTTACCATTGATTAATGGAGATAAAGGAACACGTATTGCCCAAAGAGCCTTTACTGGAAACTCAATAAATGGAAACATTGAAGGCCCTGAAGT
>TARA_R110002074_G_scaffold10667_6_pt1 | contig 12092 bp, 8 predicted proteins | sample TARA_R110002074 | Tara Oceans TARA_R110002074 (sample SAMEA4397215) | marine metagenome | biome: Polar Biome; feature: [MIX] marine epipelagic wind mixed layer (ENVO:01000061); material: water (ENVO:00002006), including particulate matter (ENVO:01000060) such as... | depth 10-100 m
TTACGATAGATTATTTGGTTTTGCACGAGAACAAAACCCTTTAACCATGTACCAAGTTGAAGGTATTGTTCAAGATTTAAATAGCAAAGCATTATTAGGCGGATCGTTAGTAACATTGTTTGATGAATCTGACACTGTAATTCAAGATGCAATTGTTGGCGATGATGCGTATTACATTTTCAAAATAGAACCTAATAAAAAGTATAAAGTTAGAGGAACTAGAAAAGCATATATTCCACAAGACGTGGAGTTCTCAACCGATAGTAAAGGAAAAGTGCAACATGATATTTATTTGTCTTTAGAATCTTTTGCTGATGCTGAAGAGCGTGTCAAAGAAAAAGATGATGGAAATGTACAAGTCGAGTTAGATAAAATCTTTTTCGATTTTGATGCAGCTATCATTCGTAAAGATGCTGCAACTACTTTAAACGTATTAGTTGATTTAATGAAGAAATATCCATCTATGGAAGTTGAAGTATCTGCACATACAGATGCACGAGGACCAGATGAGTACAACTTAAACTTATCGAAAAAACGTGCCGCTTCAACGCTTGAATATTTAGTGAGTCAGGGCATTGAAAGAAATCGACTAAAAAGTATTGGCTATGGCGAAATGCAACCACTTAACGCGTGTGTTAAAGAAGGAATTTGCGATGATAGAGAATATGATATTAACCGACGCTGTGAGTTTACAATTTTGAATTAGAATTCCTGCTGAGGTAGGAATCTCATAATAAATAACCAAAAACCTTTAATCAACCAAATTTTTTTGAAAAGCCTTTCCTCCCGATAGCTATCGGGATTGAAAGGCTTTTTTATGCTGAATTTATTTCAGTATGCTTATATTTGAATATAAATAAACAATTTTATGTATTTTTAAAATAGATAAAGAAAATCTCATAATAAATGATCAAGTTTTGGATTATAACTGTAAGTATATTTTTAATTATAACTTACTTTTTGCATAAAGCGTTTTATAAGCGAGTTAGAGGCAATATACAAATGAAGAAAAAACTATACAGCATATATTATTGGGAAGGTTTGGTTGGCTTGAGCTCATTATCAACATTGGTATTATTGCTTATTTTGAAATCAACCAAGCTTATAACTTTTTAAATCTTGTCATTCCTTCGCGTAAAGGAATCATTTTTTATATTATTCAAATTGAAACTAAATGTCTCCCTGAGCGCAGTCGAAGGGTCTCTTTAATATGAACGAAAACCTAGATCCAACCGACGAAAATTTTTCACCCGAAGAATTAGATGTAGAAAGAAAGTTAAGACCCTTGTCATTTGATGATTTTACGGGTCAGGATCAAGTGCTTGAAAACCTTAAAATTTTTGTTCAAGCGGCAAACTTAAGAACAGAAGCTTTAGACCATACGTTGTTTCATGGGCCTCCAGGATTAGGGAAAACAACCTTAGCTTATATTTTAGCTAACGAATTAACAGTTGGTATCAAAGTAACATCTGGTCCTGTTTTAGATAAACCAGGCGATTTAGCAGGGTTGCTTACAAATTTAGAAGAACGAGATGTACTGTTTATTGATGAAATTCATCGATTAAGCCCAATAGTTGAGGAGTATTTATACTCAGCCATGGAAGATTATAAAATCGATATTATGATTGAATCTGGGCCAAATGCACGTTCGGTACAAATCAATTTGAATCCGTTTACTTTAGTTGGAGCAACAACACGTTCTGGTTTATTAACAGCACCCATGCGTGCACGTTTTGGTATTCAAAGCAGACTGCAATATTACAAAACCGATTTACTTACAACTATTACACAACGAAGTGCCGAAATTTTAGATGTTCCCATTTCCATGGAAGCCGCTATTGAAATTGCGGGCAGAAGTAGAGGAACACCAAGAATAGCCAATGCATTGTTACGTCGTGTTCGAGATTTTGCACAAATAAAAGGTAATGGAAGTATCGATATTAAAATAGCAAAATTTGCACTTGAAGCGCTTAATGTAGATGCACACGGATTAGATGAAATGGATAATAAAATTTTAACCACCATCATTGAAAAATTCAAAGGTGGCCCTGTTGGAATTTCTACCATTGCAACAGCAGTAAGTGAAAGCCCTGAAACTATAGAAGAAGTTTACGAACCGTTTTTAATACAACAAGGTTTTATTATGCGAACGCCTCGTGGACGTGAAGTTACAGAACAAGCATATAAGCACTTAGGAAAAGTTAAAGGACGAACGCAGGGTGGATTGTTTTAGATTAAATTTTGCAATGATGTCAGGCTGAGCGCAGTCGAAGCCCTTAAAAGCTCCAATAATGAATTTTTACTACGTATATATTTTAACATGTTCTGATGAATCTTACTATACAGGAATAACAAATGATTTAGAAAAAAGGTTTAACGAACATCAATTTGGATTTAACAAAGAATCATATACTTATAACAGAAGACCATTAATATTAGAATTTCATTAAGAATTTAATGATGTTTTACAAGCCATTTATTTTGAAAAGAAAATTAAAGGATGGACAAGGGCTAAAAAACAAGCGTTAATAAATGGAAATTTTGATATGTTACAGATACTTTCTGAATGTAGAAATGCTACTCATTATAAATATAATAATTAGTTAAGTTTGCACTTCGACTGCGCTCAGTGTGACAACTAGTATAGTTTAAAATTAAAACTGGATGTCAGGCTGAGCGCAGTCGAAGCCCAATAGGATTAATGAATTCAAAATCTAAATACTCTACATTAATAAAAACCGAAGCCAAACGCCTCGGTTTTTTATCTTGTGGCATAAGTAAAACCGAATTTTTAGAAGAAGAAGCACCTCGTTTAGAAAAATGGTTAAATAACAATATGCATGGGCAAATGCAATACATGGAAAACCATTTTGATAAACGTTTAGACCCGACAAAATTGGTTGAAGGTTCAAAAAGTGTGGTGTCCTTATTGTTGAATTATTTTCCTTCAGAAGAACAAAATCAAGATAGTTTCAAGCTATCCAAATATGCCTACGGAACCGATTATCATTTTATTATTAAAGACAAATTAAAATCTTTGCTCCATTTTATTCAAGATGAAATAGGCGATGTACATGGTCGTGCCTTTGTAGACTCAGCACCTGTGCTTGATAAAGCCTGGGCTGCTAAATCTGGCTTGGGTTGGATTGGGAAGCATAGTAATCTATTAACGCAACAAGTGGGCTCTTTTTATTTTATTGCTGAATTAATTATCGATTTAGACTTAGAATACGATTCTGTAACTACAGATCACTGTGGTTCATGCACTGCTTGTATCGATGCCTGTCCGACCGAAGCGATAACAGAACCTTATGTGGTAGATGGTAGTAAATGCATTTCATATTTCACCATAGAATTAAAAGAAAATATCCCTTCAGAATTTAAAGGAAAAATGGATGATTGGATGTTTGGTTGTGATGTTTGTCAAGATGTGTGTCCTTGGAACCGGTTTTCAAAACCGCATAGCGAACCTTTATTTAATCCTCATCCAGAATTACTTTCTATAACAAAAAAAGATTGGCTCGAGATTACTGAGGACACTTTCAAAAAAGTATTTAAAAATTCTCCAGTCAAGCGCACTAAATTTTCAGGACTTAAAAGAAACATCAATTTTCTAAAAGATTAGGACGTTTTATCTTTTTCGTAGACTCTCTTTTTATTAATTCTGTTTCAAGCGTAATAATTTTTGATGTTTTAGGCTTTTTATTTTTAATGGCTCTTATTTCATTATAAAGCTGTTTAAAAGCTGTTTTTCCCATTTTAAATCCAGGTTGATTAATAGTTGTTAGTGTTGGTGATATAACAGAGGACATAAACCAATTACTAAAGCCAACAATACTAATGTCTTCAGGAATTTTTACGCCTTGTTTATTAAACGCTGTCATGGCTCCAATGGCTACTAAGTCCGTGTTTATAAAGATACCATCAACATCATCATGGTCTTTTAATAATTGTTTTGCATTTTTTTTACCTTCTTCAAAACTCATGTCACCACATTCACATATATAAACAAGAGACGGGTCATAAGGAAGATTATTATCCAATAAAGCTTTTTTGTAACCAAGAAATCTATCTATTGAGTTTTGAGGTAAAAGTGCCCCTCTAAAATGTGCAATACGTTTACAACCTGAATCTATTAAATGTTGAGTTGCTATATAAGCCGCTTTTCTGTCATCAATAATAATTTTTGAACATTTCACTATTTTAGCAATTTTATCAAACATGACTAAAGGTTTCTCTTGAGCTATGACTTCGTTTAAATGACTGAAGTCTGCAGTTCCATTTGCTAATGAAATTATAATACCATCAACACGTTGACTTAATAATAAATCAATTTGTTTTTTTTCTAACTCATAAGATTCGTTAGATTGAAGAATGATAACCAAATAGCCTTTTTTTTCAGCTTGCGAAATAATACCTTTAATAACACTTGAAAAAAAATGATGAACAATTACTGGAATAACTAAGCCTATAGTTTTAGATTCTTTAGTTCTTAAGTTAACAGCAAAGGTGTTAGGCTTATAGTTTAAAGTTTTTGCTAATTCCCTAACCAATCCTCTTGTTTTTTTACTAACATCGGGGTAATCTTTTAAAGCCTTTGATACCGTTGTAACCGAAATATTTAATTGTTCAGCAATTTGTTTTAAGGTAACTGGTTTCATTCAATCTGTAATTTACAACTTGTTAAAGATACTAAAAATACAAAAACGAAAACGTTTTCGTTTAAAACGAAAACGTTTTCGTTGCGAAAAGTTAAAGTTTAAATAAACATAAATATAGTTTTGATAAAAATTAACTAAATAAATTATCGAATAACTAAAATTAAGACAAAATGAATTCAATTAGAAAAAATGGATTTTTATTGATTATTATGCTGCTTTCAGTTAGTACTGCTGTAGCGCAATCAATATCAGGAAATGTAAAAGACAAAGCAGGTGTGCCTTTACCAGGTGTAAATGTTATTGTTGATGGAACTACTAAAGGAGCGGTTACAGATTTTGACGGAAACTACGCTATTAACAATCTAGAAGACGGTACTTACACATTGTCTGCAACGTTTATAGGGTATGCAAAGACTTCGCAAAGTGTTATAATTGAAGGTGCAGATGTTACTGTCGATTTTACAATGTCAGAAGATGCACAATCCTTAGATGAAATTATTGTAACGGGAGTTGTAAACCCTAAGTCTAGGATAGAATCTAGTGTATCTGTTTCTACAATGGGTATTAAACTTATTGAACAAGCAGCGCCAAGAAGTGCTGGTGAGCTTTTTAGAAACATACCAGGAATACGTGCAGAATCTTCAGGTGGTGAAGGTAATGCTAACTTTAATGTACGTGGAGTGCCAGTATCTTCTGGTGGATCAAGATATTTTCAAATTCAAGAAGATGGTTTGCCATTAAACTTATTTGGTGATACATCTTTTGGAAACGCTGATAACTTCTTAAGAATTGATTCTAATATCGGTAGAGTTGAAGCTATAAGAGGTGGTTCTGCATCTACGCAAACGTCAAATGGACCAGCAGGTATTATTAATATGATTAGTAAAACAGGTTCATCAGAAGGAGGTTCTGTAGGAACAACTTTTGGTTTAGATTACCAAACAAGTAGATTAGATTTTGAATATGGTACGCCAATAGGAAATGGTTTATCGTATCATATTGGTGGATTTATGAGAACTGGAGAAGGACCAAGAGATATAGGTTATCAAGGAAATAAAGGAGGGCAATTTAAAGCGAACCTTACAAAAACATTTAAAAATGGATATGTGCGTACCTATGTTAAGTTTTTAAACGACAAATCTGTAATGTATTTACCAATGCCAATGAGGTTGGAAGGTGATAATTCAGATCCAACATATTCTAATTTACCAGGTTTTGATATTACTTCAGATGCTCAACAATCTGCTTACTTACAACAAAGTGCTGGTACATCGCCTTTTAGTGGTGAAAGACAGGTGAACGACGTTAGAAATGGTAATAATCCTACTTCAAAAGCTTTTGGTGCAGAGTTTTCTTTTAGCTTACCAAAAGATTGGAAAGTAACTGGTAAAGCTAGATACTCTAATAATAGTGGACAATGGGTTGCTCCGTTTACTGCGGCCGTAGGCACAGTTGCTGAAATTGATGCGACTGCAAGAGCTGCTGCCGGTGCAGGAAGTGAGCCTTTGGTTTATGCTGATGGTGATAGAGAAGCTTTCAATCCATCAAATGGATTAGCTCAAATTATTCACATGTTTGATGTTTCAATAGAAGATTTAAGTAACTTTTTTGGAGATGTAAAAGTATCTAAGAAAATTAGTGATAATGTTGGGTTTACCGCAGGTTTATTTACGGCTACTCAAAACACTAAAATTGGATGGCAATGGAATTCTTTTCTATCTGAAGTTAAAGGCGGAGGAGATGCAAGATTAGCAGATTTTGATGGTTTCTCTAGAGGAGGTCAATTCTCTTACGGAACTCCGGTTTGGGGTAACTGTTGTCAACGTAAATACAATACAGTGCATAATGTAAACTCTCCTTATGTTGGTATTGATGCAGATCTTTCTGATAAATTAAATTTTGACGGTAGTGTACGTTTTGAAAATGTTCGTATAAATGGTAACATACAAGGAGGCCCAACAAGTCAAGATGGCTATGATTATAATGGCAATGGTGCTATAGAAGGTATCGAAGCAAGTGTGCCAGTTATTATTGGTAACGCTGGTCAAATTGTTAATGATACATATAACTTCGTTTCTTATTCTGCTGGACTTAACTATAAATTTAATCAAGGTGCTGCTGTTTTTGCTAGATATAGTTCTGGTGCTTCAGGTAGAGCGGCAGATAGAAATAATTATGGAACAGATGGTTTAGCTGATGTTCAGTATGATGAATTATCTCAACTTGAAGTGGGTTATAAGAAAAGACTTAATAACGGAACGCTTAACTTAACAGGTTTTATGAGTAATACAGATGAAGGTTTAAGTAATGAGTTAAATAGATCTGTAGGTAATCCATTTAAAGCTTTAGGTTTAGAAGCAGAAACGGCGTTAGCTTTTGGAGAAAAAATCTCTTTTAATGGTTCTTTTACTTGGACCAAAGCAGAAATTGATGGCGGTGATAATAAAGGAAATACTCCACGAAGACAAGCTGATTTGGTTTACAACTTATCTCCATCTTATAATTTTGGAGACAGTAGCCAACATAGTTTAGCATTAAGTGTTTTAGGAACGTCTAAATCATTTGCCCAAGATGATAACGATTTAGTGATGCCGGCTTATGCATACTTTAATTTAATAGGAAGAGCTGGTTTAACAGATGGCCTTTCTTTAGTGTTAAGTGTAAATAACCTTTTTGATACGGTTGGTATTACAGAAGTCGAAGGAAATGGCGATGGTGCTTTTGGAGCAGATCGTTTAGTAAGAGCTAGATCAATAAGTGGTCGTTCTTCAACATTATCTTTACAGTACAAATTTTAATAAAGAAGTTTAGTTTGATTTGAGTTTTTTAATAAAAGAGTTGGAGTTTCATGCTAAGTTCCAACTCTTTTTAATTAAATTTTATATATGATGAAAGCATTTATTTTTTCAATAGTATTAATTATAACAATAGGTGAAATTAGTTTTGGACAAGTAGCAGTAATTGGTTTAAATGATAACTTGATTGCTCAAGAAGATTTGAAAAAAATAATTGTTTATGGTAGTGATACTTGCCATTATTGTATAGATACTAAAGCATATCTGAAAGAAAGAAAGATAGATTTCACGTATTATGATGTTGATATAAATCTTTTGAAGCAGAGAGAAATACTAATAAAACTTCAAAAAGCGGGCATTTCAGTTGATAATTTATCATTACCTATTGTAGATTTGTTTGGTAAAATTGTGATGAATAGTGGTGATTTTGAAAATTTTCTAAAAAAACTAGATACCTCTAAAAACTAAATTAAGATGAAAATTACAAAACCAAGCCTATCCTTTTGGCAAATTTTTAATATGAATGTAGGGTTCTTAGGAATTCAATTCAGTTTTGGTTTACAGCAAACAGCCGTTAATCCTATATTTTCATTTTTAGGAGCACATCATGAAGATTTGCCTTTATTAAACCTTGCAGGTCCAGTTACAGGCTTAATTATTCAACCCATAGTTGGAGCCATCTCCGATAAAACATGGTCTCCACGTTGGGGAAGACGTAAACCTTTCTTTCTTATTGGAGCAATAATAGGGAGTTTATGTTTATTTGCCTTTCCTTTTAGTCCAACGCTTTGGTTTGCAGTTGGTTTGCTATGGATTCTTGATGTTGGAAATAATATGGCCATGGAACCTTACCGTGCTTTTGTGGGTGATAAATTACCTAACAAGCAGTTAAGTTTTGGTTACCAAATGCAAAGTTTGTTTGTTGGTGCGGGTATTGTTTTGGCAAATGCCTCCATTTTTCTTTTTCAAGATTGGTTTGGTGCTGCAGAAGCAGTTGAAGCGGCTAGTGGCATTCCTAAGTGGATATATTATTCGTTTTTTATTGGTGCTTTATTATCGGTTTCTACCATTTTGTGGTCGGTTTTAAAAACACCAGAAATCCCACCTTCTGATGAGGAATATGATGATATAAAAAGACACAATGCATTACCTTTAATAGATAGAATTAAAACACCATTTAAAGAAATTGTTGAAGCTATAAAAGAAATGCCTCAATTTATGTGGAAATTATCTGCCGTTTATCTTTTTCAATGGTATGCCTTATTTGTGTATTGGCAATTTATTTCTCCTATGTTTGAAGAGAGCATGAGTTTTGATAAGTCACAAGCTCTAGGTCAAGCTGCTAAAATGAATACTACATATAATGTTTCAACAATAGTTTTTGCATTAGCGCTCGTGCCATTAGCTTTAAAATATGGAGGAAAGAAAGTGTACGTTTTTAGTTTGTTTTTAACTGGAATTGCTATGCTTAGTATCCCTCATATCCAAGACCCACTTTTGGTTATTTTACCTATGATTTTGTTTGGTATAGGTTGGGCCGCTATGATGGGTATTCCATACTCCATGGTTTCTAAAATAGTACCTCAAGAACGCAGAGGTGTATACATGGGAATTTTGAATATGATGATTGTTATTCCTATGGGAATTCAAACAATAACTTTTGGGCCTATTGTAAAAAATCTATTAGATAATAGTGCGGTTAATGCCATACTATTTGGAGGTGTGTTTTTTGTGATTGCTGGTGTTTTCGCATTGCGTCTTAGAGAACCTAAAATGGATGATGACGATAAAAATGGTGTTATCACAGGCGGTGGACATTAATTTAAAAATTTTAGAGCTAATTAAATTAAAATTAGGTCGATTAAGCTACATTAATTTTGAAGAATAATATAAAGGAAATAGATATTTTATGTGTTGGCGAAGTGCTTGTTGATTTCATTGGACATCAAACAGGAGTACTCATTAATAATACAAGAGATTATCATAGATATTTAGGGGGTTCTCCAGCAAATGTAGCTATGAATTCGGCAAGATTAGGATTGAAACCCGTTATGATAGCTACTGTTGGAGACGATGGTTTTGGAGATTATATTTTTGAAAGACTTGGTGAAGTTGGCGTAAATACTAACTACATTAAAAAAATAAACCACAAACCTACAAGCGTTATTTTTGTATCTAGAACCGATAGCACACCCGATTTTATTCCCTTTCGAAAAGCTGATTCTTGTATTATAGAAGATCAAATTTCAACGGACTTACTTTCAAAAACAAATATTTATCACACAACGTGTTTCGCTTTAAGCAAAAATCCTGCACAAGCTACCATTTTAAAAAAGGCAGAAGAAGCGTGTAATTTGGGATGTAAATTAAGCATCGATGTGAATTATGCTAAAAAGTTATGGAAAAGTCAGCAAGAAGCGCTTAAGGTTATTAAGGCATATTGCAAATTTAATCCGTTGGTTAAGATTAGTGAAGATGACATGCTTAGACTTTTTGAGCAAAAGTTGCCTCATGAAGATATATTTAATTTTTTCCACTCGGAAGGTGTAGATACGGTGTGTTTAACGCTTGGGAGCAACGGTGTTAAATTGTCTCAAAAAGAGGGAGAAGTTATTCAATTACCAGCAATAAAAATAGATGTGGTACAGGATGCAACTGGAGCGGGTGATGCATTTTGGTCTGGATTTTTGTTTGCCTATATTAAAGATAAGCCTATTAAAAAATGTTTAGAAGTCGCTTTGCAACTAGCTGCCTTGAAGCTTCAAAATGTTGGCAGGTTGCCTGATAACATTAATGTATTATCAGAACTTCTATAAAAAACACTACGCATTGTTATGATTCAATCTAATAATATGATTACAAATGGTGTAATGCTTAATGCTTACCCCGATAGTATTGGCGAAAAATTGAGCGACACTATTTCTATGCTTAAAATGGCTGAGTTTAAAGATGTTTTTTCATTATTCTATGTACTTCCTACTTTTTTTAACAGCGATTTAGATAGAGGTTTTTCTGTAATAGATTATAATCTAAATGAGGAGCTAGTTTCAAAAGACGATTTAAAAGTATTGAATAAACTTAATATTCAACTCAAGTTTGATATTGTTTTAAATCATCTCTCCGTAGCATCGCCTCAATTTAAAAATTTATTAAAAAACGGAGAGCAAGCAAAATATAAAGACTTTTTCATTAATTGGAACACCTTTTGGGAAGGAAACGGTACCATGGGAGATGATGGCATTATCATCCCAAAAGAAGAATTTCTTAATAAGTTGTTTATGAGAAAATCGGGTTTGCCAATCTTGAAAGTACTTTTTCCAGATGGCACAGAAAAGCCTTATTGGAATACGTTTTATCAGCAAATTACATATCGTAAATTAAATATTGAAGATTTAATTAAAGTTGAGGGATTAACTTTAGATCAAGCTGAATGGATTTGCAATATAGTCAATTCAGCAATTGAAGAAAACAAAGATTTCATTACAATTGATTTTGAAGATTGCCATCATGTAAAAGGTGAGATTTTGGAAATTATAAATCGAAACCGTTCCTATTTAGGGCAAATGGATGTGAATGCTAAATCAGAATTGGTTTGGAGTTTTTATGAAGAAACCTTAAAAAAGGTAAGTGATTTTGGCTGCAAAATATTAAGATTAGATGCTTTTGCGTATTTGCATAAAGAGATTGGACAATCCAATTTTTTCAATAAACCCGGCACTTGGGAGTATTTAGAGCGAATAAAAAAAATAGCACAAAAAAATGATTTAACCTTATTACCAGAAATTCATGCAGAATACGGATTGCATTTGCACGATGAGGTCGCCAATGAAGGTTATTATATATACGACTTTTTCTTACCCGGATTAACCATTCATACCATTGAAAACGGTAATAGCAAAGCACTTGTAACTTGGGCTAAAGAGATTATTAGCAAAGGTCATAAAACGGTGAATATGCTAGGGTGTCATGACGGTATTCCTGTTTTAGATTTAAAAGGGAAAGCCATTAATGGCACGTACAATAAAGGCTTATTACAAGATGATGAGATAGAAGCTATCATGAATAAAATCATGGAACGCGGAGGTCGAGTAAAAAATCTTTACGATCCATCAGGAAAAAAAATATCCTATTATCAAGTCAATGCAACATTCTTTAGTGCATTAGGCGAGGATGAACAAAAATTATTACTAGCCAGAGCTATACAAATGTTTATGCCTGGGATTCCACAAATTTGGTATTTAGATATTTTTGCAGGGAAGAATGATTATGAAGCTGCCGATAATGGAGGAGATGACGGTCATAAAGAAATAAACAGAACCACTTTAACCATGCAAGATGTTGAAGCGGGGCTTAAAAGAAAGGTTGTGCTAAGTCAGCTTAAACTATTAAGATTAAGAAATACATCTAAAGCATTTTTAGGAACCATAAGGATTAACGAAGCTTCGGATAAAGAAATTGATATTAAGTGGATTAATCAAAATGAGGTTGCACATCTTATAGCTAGTCTTAAAACATGCAACTTCACAATAAATTACTCAGAAGCTGGCGTAAGTAGAGTCTTGTCTTTCTAAATGTTATCAATATAATAAATAAAAGAAACATCAATTTTCTAAAAGATTAGAGGTTTCCTTAAAAG
>TARA_R110002074_G_scaffold373046_2_pt1 | contig 12075 bp, 8 predicted proteins | sample TARA_R110002074 | Tara Oceans TARA_R110002074 (sample SAMEA4397215) | marine metagenome | biome: Polar Biome; feature: [MIX] marine epipelagic wind mixed layer (ENVO:01000061); material: water (ENVO:00002006), including particulate matter (ENVO:01000060) such as... | depth 10-100 m
ATGTCGTTGCTACTAATGTCGCCTTCCATCAGCCCAACCACATTCAATTGATTCACCGAGATGTCGTTGCTACTAATGTCGCCTTCCATCAACCCAAACACATTCAAATGATTCACCGAGATGTCGTTGCTGCTAATGTCGCCTTCCATCAGCCCAACAATATTCAAATGTTGGATGGAGACATCGGTAAACGAACTCACTCCGTTGCTGCTAATGTCGTAGTTAATCAATGAGTTCTGTTCAATCGGTGTAAAATAAGGAATCGCGGTCAAGCGTGTGATTGTCCAGGTTAATTTGTCATCTACGTCGTTCAATCCACCACCACCACTTATATCGCACCGCCAGCTATTGTAGCTTACATCGTAGGGAACCGTTTCGGTCATAGAATAGGTTGACTCTTCGTGTTCGCCTTGGGTGTTAAATGTGTGCTTGAATCTTTTATCGGAAATGTTATTGCTGGAGTCCCAATACCATTCGTCGCTCTCTGCGGCATCTTCTTTCGTAGACCTACTGAATACGAAATTGTGTCCGTATTCGGGCCAGTCAAAATTGTCTGTCTTTGACACGTATCCACTCACTTTAATGTTGTGGAATAATATGGAACCTTGTCCGAAATAAAGCGGATTGTGTACAATCCATGGCGTCTTCGCGGTAATGGTAACCATCGTATCGGTCGTAGCCGCAGAATTGTCAATAACTTTCATAAATTTAATCTCCTGATTAAGACGAATACCATCAACTAATAGATTACCGCTAATGGTCACGTCGCCACTGACGTCCAACGTGCTAGTCTGAGTGATTGCTTCGGTATCTGTATTGCCCACATTTAATTTGCCTATAATATTAACGTTAATATCTAAATCTGAAGTAGGGGTCCAATAATTACTGCTAGTAATCTTCGATATCGTCCATGTGAGCTTATCGTCAATATTATTTAATCCTCCGACTCCACTAAAATCACATCGCCAGCTATTGTAGCTCACATCATAAGGAATCGTTTCAGTCATGGAATATATCGCTTCTTCATGGTCTCCTTGAGTATTGAATGTGTGTCTAAACTCCTTAGTTGAACCATTATTTACATCATCCCAATACCAATCCGTTAATGTATTCTCGTCAGCATTTTCCTTACCCGATCTACTTAATATCCATTTATGTCCTCCCTTTGGCCAGTCAAAGTCGTAATCATCGCGAATATATCCACTAACCCGAACATCATGAAATAAAATATCGCCTGCTTGTAATAATACGGATTTGTTAGTAATCCATGGAGTAGTTCCCGTCGGTCCAGATATTCCCGCAACCGTTCCTTCGGCGCTGGAAGAGTCAAATAGACTATAAAATCTCACCTCGTGATTTGCACTGCCTCCCGGACCTGTTACGCCCTGTATACCAATATCTCCCGTGTCTCCTTGGATACCCTGGATTCCTTGAGGTCCTTCCGGACCTTGAATACCCTGGATTCCTTGGACACCTATGTGTCCTGTTACACCTGTCGGTCCGATAACGCCTATCGGTCCGATAGGTCCGATAGACCCTATCGGACCACGAGGTCCCGTATATCCTGTTGGTCCAGTATCTCCAGTTAATCCTATATGACCCGTATGTCCAATATCACCCGTTGGTCCTCCAGCCGGTCCCGGAGGACCAACGTTACCCCTAACTCCTTGTGGACCAGCATCACCAGGAGGACCGCCCCATGAGGTGGGTCCGGTTGGACCAATAACGCCTGTAGCGCCAGTTGGTCCGTCGGGTCCAATTGATTGAGCCGCTTTTGTAACATAATCTGTAAGCCATTTATTTCTTTCTAAAATATTAGTAGCCATTTACTTATATATATGAATTTAGTAATTTATTGATTTTTAAATTCATAAAGTAGAAATCGTCATCTATTAAAATTCGCAGTCATTAAAATCAAAGGTTGTTTCGTCCTTCTCCTTATTGGCTAAAGCGTATTCGCCAACGCGCTTCTCAAAGAAATTCGTCTTCCCTTCAACCGATATCTGCTCCATAAAATCAAACGGACACGTAGCATTATATACCTTATCGTATCCCAATTGCACTAACAGTCGGTCAGCAACAAACTCAATGTACTGCGACATTAGTTTGGAATTCATAGAGATTAACCTACACGGCAGCGCCTCGCAAATAAACTCCTTCTCTATCTCTACCGCCTCCTGTATCATTTCCACAACCTTTTTCTTCGGCAACTTCTTTGCTAGCTTGCTATATAATAGCACCGCAAATTCAGTGTGAAGCGCCTCATCACGCGATATTAGCTCGTTTGAAAAGGTGAGTCCGGGCATCTTTCCGCGCTTCTTCAACCAATAGATAGAACAAAACGCACCCGAGAAGAAAATTCCCTCCACACACGCAAAGGCAATTAATCTGGTGGCAAACGACGACCGCTTATCATTAATCCATTTGATCGCCCAGTCTGCCTTCTTTCTAATGCACGGAAAATTCTCAATCGCATTAAACAGCGAATCCTTCTCGGTCTCATCCTTGACATACGTGTCAATCAATAGCGAATAAACCTCCGAATGAATATTCTCCATTGCGATCTGAAATCCATAGAACGCGCGCGCCTCCGACAATTGGACCTCCGACATGAAGCGAATTCCCAAATTCTCCAATACAATACCGTCTGACGCGGCGAAAAAAGCGATGATCATTTTAATAAAGTATTTTTCATCATCAGTTAGCGTCTCCCAACTGGCTAAGTCCTTCGACAAATCAATTTCCTCTGCTCTCCAAAAACAATCTACTTGTTTTTTATACATATCCCATATACTTTGGTCTTGTATTGGGAACATTACGTATCTACTTTCGTCTTCCGCGAGCAAAGGTTCAATTTGTTGTTTGGACATCCTAAATATTATTAGCTTAGATTTTTTATATAGATTATACTATTTACTTATGAATCTAGTAACTAGTAATTATCATCAACGCTATTACTTATTTTCGTCATAAATTAATATTTTATTCTAATAATACTATAATATGAAGGAACTATCAACTATTTTAGCAAACGAAGATAAAATGGCGGTTGCTGTTAAGAATGAGCACGATATACAATCAGATTTACTACGTGATCAGTTTAAAAAAATTAAAGACAATAGCATACATAATCCGAACCTAAAGGAAGTATTAGCTGGATTAACCACACACTATGACCGAAAAGAGAAGGAGATGGAGGAACAATATGACGCACTTGAAAAGCTTATGGACTACATTGAAAGTGTAAATGATAACGAAAAACTATCTCCAACGTTACAGAATGAGTGTAAGAACGACAAGCACCTTTTAATTCGCGAAATGCAGAAAATACGCAACGACATAAATCGCATCATTGATAAATAATATTTAACTATAATAATATGTCTCCTTTACAAATGGGAGGATATCGTTATGGATCCCAGAAAAAGACAGCAAGGAAAAAGACAGCAAGGAAATATTCAAAGCAAAAATCCGGCGGTTCTAGAAAGCGGGCTGCTAGAAAAACGAAGCGTCGGCGAAATATTAAAAAGACAAAATGGAATAAGCGTTGATATATTTAGAAGGAATATTGCGGAAGCGTTTTTAATTCGTTCCGCCATTTACCCGTCTTTTCTCTCTGTCGTAACGAACCAACTCGCATTCGCCTCTTTATAATATGCCTGCGCTCTTTGTATATTCGCTTCCATTTGCGTTGTATTAAGCGCAACCAGAATGTTTTTATGGTTGCGACGAGTTCTACCTCCCCATAATAATTAATCTTTACGATGTCTAATTTAATATAGTTTCCGCTATCAATAATCCCGAGATAATTACGAATTAATGGATGCGCAATAATATTTCCTACTATAGCCGATTGACCCAACCACATTAGATAACATTCTTTCAATATAGCAATTTCGTCTTTATATATGTTGTTGTAAAAGTCTTCGGGTGTAAGTGTAGAAGTCACCATATAGTGGGAAGATATTTCAACATCATTTAATCCCATATACTTATGTAAATCTGGAGTATGTAATTCACATATTGCTAATTTAAAAGTCATTCTTTAGAAGAGATATATATAGAAAATATATTTCAATATTTTCTATTATAACTATATAATGAAATTAAAATCTCTTTTAAAAAATAAGAACTTTCTGTATTTCGTCCTTTTTATAGCGTCTGTTAACACGTTCGGTTATTTAATGATGCGTCAGACGGAGGCAGTAATGTTATTTGCGCTGGTTGGATTTTTAACAACATTTTTCACAAAGAATATGATTATTGTGTTACTAACAGCCATCGTAGTGACTAACGTGTATGCGGGTTCAGTACTAGGTGTTCGTATTAAGGAGGGGATGGAGAGCAAGAGCGACGAGGACGAGGATGAAGAGGATGATGATGAGGGTAAGGAGGGTATGGACCATGAAGAGGGAGAGAAGAAAAAGAAGGGTAAAAAAGAGGGGATGCCGTCTCTTAAACCGGCAGATGTACCTCCTAATGGAAAAAAACCGAAATTAGATCCGGCGGGCACATTAGAAGCCGCATACGATAATCTCGATAAACTTCTAGATTCTGGCGCCATTGACAAAATGTCTTCGGAGACACAGAATCTGGCCACACAGCAGGATAAATTAATGAAAAACATAGACAGATTAGAACCTATGCTTGGTCTTGCTGAAGGTATGATGGAAAAAATGGGTAATTTAAATATTGGCGGTATGGAAAAAAGAATAAAGAAAATGGTTGGTTCCGAGAGTGCCTAATTAGTAAATAACTTACAACTTTATAAAACTTTATAAAACTTTATAAAACTTTATAAAACTTTATAAAACTTTATAAAACATTATTATATAATGCCTAAGCGGTGTCCTCCAGGAGTAATATGTATTGAAAATATAACTATTATATTTGCGTTGTTAATTGTGTGCGGTGTATTAGTATTTATGAATATGAAAACGCGCACTAATAATATAATTATTAAGGAGCAACAACATTCTACAGGTATATTTCCACAACAAGGCTATGGGTTTTCCAATTTAGAAAGCGATGTTCTGATGAACCCTTACAACGCCCCGCTCAAAGACAATAGAGTAAATCCCATAGGCAATCTTGACCCTCGCGGAACTCCCATCAATATACCTACGCAAGGAGTTAATTCACCCTATAGACAGGTTGGTATTCTTACTAGGTTAAACGGCGATGGAGAGAATATACTACCTTTAATGGGAAAACCACTAATCACTAGCCGCGATAAATGGAACTATTACACAATGACTGATAAAAATAATATGATTAAGCTGCCTATTACACACAAGGGGAAAAGCGGAACAAGCGAATATGGCTGCGACTCCCTATATAACGGCGACACCATATATGTAGAGGGGTATAACGACGCGTTCAAGGTTACCATGTATGAGAACAACACAATGCAATATATCCCACACTTGTAATTATCTACAATCGCTCCATACGGCAATCCCGATATCATCGCCACCGCCTTGAATTTTCTCCTTCATTTGCCTTTTATCCATTTTAATAGCTGCTAGTGGACGCGTGTTCGTCGGTTCCACATAAATCCAGTTTTGCATCCACCGATTTAATGCGAGATCGGTAAGAGACTTAGCGGTTGTTTTTGGGGACGCCAGAAGAGGAGTGTCGCGCTCGCACATTACATCCCATAGTCCATCGCTCGCCACAACAATTTTCCACGAATACTTTTTATGTTTCTCAAATGAGATAAATTGTGATTCTACAAAGGGGTAAATCTCGTTGTTATGACCTAATACTCTAGACATAGCCAGTTTTTCAATTTCGCCATTAATTTTATGATGGAAATAATGAGAACGCTTCATTGAAAGACATTCTTCGTCTAGTACCGATAGACTCCATGCCGGTTCGGTTTGGATACATTTATTCCGTATGCGCGCCATTTCCTTATTATTTTCACCGTTATGATTATTGCTTTTCCAAAAACTTTTTTTATCTCTGAATATCCTTATTTGAGAGTCGCCAATCCACCAACATTTAATGCCTTCGGGGGTTATCTTAACAACAGACAAGGTTGTTCCATCGCAAACAGTATTTTTCAAAGTTCCAATCATTTTGTATATGAGCGCCATTGTGTTTTCACTCTCCATAATAGCATTCCAGTCAGCCTTCTTTAATGTATCTATTATATTGCCGACTCCGTGCCCATCCGCCACGACAATCCACGCATTATAGACGTCGGTTGTATTTGGACTCAGATATTTGCCAGTTCGCACCATATCCTGTTTGCTCGCCACTTGGGTCTCTAGACCTTGTAGAGTGAACGTGGATGCACATTCAGTAGGAGTAGTAATCATATGTTTTTTAGTAATCTCGGGTGAAGTAGTGAGCATCGCCATTTTTATATATTATTTATAAGTTTAAATAATATATTTCAATTTTAAAATTTAGTTTTATAACGCCTTACTACTAAAAGACGTTCCGCAACCACACTTTGACTGAGCCATTGGATTTTCAAATTTAAACCCTTGTCCCATAATATCCTCCGTCCAGTCTATTTTTGTTCCTAATAAATGCATTACGCTACTATTACACACATGAATCTCAACATTATCTATCATTACAACTTCGTCTAATTTTTCCGCCACTTTATTCGTTGGTTTTAATTGATAATTAAATCCATTACAACCACCACCTTTTACTGAAAATCGTATTACCGATTTATTATGCTGTTTTAAAATAAGTTCCAATTTACTTAGTGCCGTTTCTGTAACCGAAATAAGGTGCTTCATACACTACCTCCTCATTTTTTTACTGCGATTTAATTGTTTGCCTCGTTTCGCCTGCGCCTTGTTCGATTTATTCGCCCTCTTGCGTTTTTGTAACTTCTTGAAGGAATATCTCCGGTTAGTAGAGCCGCCTTTTTTCTTAGTGTCTGTTGTTACATTTTTATTGTTGACACCAAATATACGCCCTGACATTGACGTCGCTCCCTTCAATTTTTTAGCCCCTTCCGCCACTTCGCCCTCCAACTGTTTAATCATTGCGGCTGCTTCATTTTCTTTTGTTTCGTTGTCTTTTGCCATTTTATCAATAGTCTTCTGTAATTCTATCTTCGTTGCATCATTTTGTTCAGCATCTAATTTATTTTGCTCTTCTTGGATTTTCTTCTCCTGCTCTGCTTGAGCCTCCACCTTCTTTTTTGCCTCTGAAAGTTCGTTCATTCGTGCTTCTGATTCTTTTTTCTCTTTTAATAATTCTTTTAATGCCGCTTTACTATCTTCATCTTTACGCGCGTTTTCAATATTGTTATTTAATATTTCCGTAGTTTGTTTTTCATTCTTGGCAATTAACTCTAACTTTTCAGTATTTAACACTGAAATTTTAGCATCGCTATTAGCTAGTTTCTCATCCTTATCTTGTATTGTTTTTTGTGCCTCTTCTACTGCTTTTTGTGCCTCTTCTGCTGCTTTTTGTGCCTCTTCCACTTTTTTTTTATTTTGGTCTCTTTCAGCATCACTAGATTGCTTTAATTTTTCTTCTGTCTCTTTTAAAGTTTTATCTGCTTTTATTTTTTCTTCTTTTAATTTGTTCTCTAGTTCTAATTTTTCGTTTTCTGCTTCTTTTTTTTCTGCTTCTTTTTTTTCTGCTCCTGCTCCTGCTCCTGCTGCCGCATTATCAGAATCTACTTGTGGCGCCCCCAGTTCCTCCACCGCTTTCGCTTTCGACGCCGCCAGTTCCTCCACCGCTTTCGCATCTGCAGTCGCTTTCGCTTTCGACGCCGCCAGTTCCTCCACCGCTTTCGCCGCCTTATCAGAATCTACGGCTGACGGCGATGTCGGTTTCTCTGCAGATTGCGCGGCTGCTCCAGCGACGCCATCCTTGGTCGCATTATCGGGAGGAGAATCTATTTCAAAAGCAGTGTTACTTTGTTTCGCTGGGTCCGCTTGGGTCTCAGTATTCATTTTACTCAAGACCGATTGTAGCTCCTTCCAATAATACCGATTATTCGTTCCCAAGTCTCCGACCATACCTGCGGCTGCCTTGCTCTTATCAAATTTAAGCCTAATTATGACCTCTCCTTGGTTTCCCAAATCACGACTGGTGACATCTACACCCGATTTCGCATTAGATATCTTTCCTTCAATATCATCCAGTGATTTACCATCAGACTTTTCATTTTTCGGTAATGTTCCATCAACCTTATCATATTGGTTTTCTTTGTTACACTTTTCCATAAATGGCAATAATTTTTTAAGCGTATTATCGTAGTCTTTCGCACTAACGCTGTTATAGAGTATGTTGAAATTACCGCATCCTCTCTTTGCTATAGTGTTCGTTCTATCCTTCGCCTGTTTTTCAAGGCACTTCTTACCATGCTCGCTAATAAATTGTTTGAATGTATCATTCTCCCAGTCCAATAAATCATCACACGCCTCATCGCCCTTCTCCCTACCTCCCCAAGCAGCCATTCTTGACTCCATTCCCGCACTAATAACATTATCATTCAACTTAATAGGTTCAGTTTCGCCATAATCACGTCTCCAAAACTCAATCACTTGCTTAATTTGCGATGGTAACTGTATATAGTTAAATGTTTTTTCCGTCGGCGCTGTCCACGAATCTTGTTTCTCTTCGTATGCGAAAGCCAGCTCTCTGTACGCATTGACTAATTCTCCGTATTTACTTAATTCGAATTTTCGGATTTTATTAATTGGTAAACTATCGCTATATACACCTAAGTAGCGTTCAATATTCAATAGATTATTTGCTGTTAAATCATATAATGGTTGACGCCCTTTTACAGAGAGTTTTTTTCCATTATTATCTTTTATATCATCGGTTACGATTGGTCGGTGTCCACCAATATTTGTTCTAGCAATTATAATGTTTTTAGATTTTTCGGCTGAATTAATATTAGCAATTCTACTTTTTGTCTTACGTAAAGTTGCTGTGTATTTATTGAATAATGTAGCAATTTTTCCACCATCACCACCAGTGCCTAATCTCTTTCCGTATTCTTTCAGTTGGGTAATTAAACGCGCGTGCTCGTTCTTAATCAAATTATATACACTTAGATTCTTTCTAGCCCATATGATGTTTTCATTTGCAAGCGCATCTTTTAATTTATCCGTATATGCAGAATTTCTATAATACTCAATAATCTTTAAAATCTTAAACGAAGCCTCAAATAGCTCTTCTTTCTTGTTTTGTAATTCTATTAAATTATTCTCTTGCTCGCGCGAACTTTGTCTCATAAAAAACCACATATTGGCTCCTTGCATCACAGAAGGAAGTTCCAAATGATTTTTATCGTAAATATCATTTTTCCTGTTTTTAACAATCTTTCTGGACTCAATTAATATTTGGGCAATAATCCTATTCAAATTATCTACATCAATCTTGACATTTATTGGCCTTTCACTTTTTGCCCAGTCATTCTTTTCAAAGAGAAATCCTGGCTGTATTCCTGATTCGCTCTTCTCTTTCAATAATTGTTGAGCCTTTTGTACGGAAACTAAAAACCCAAAATCGATTTCTTTATTATATTGGTCTTGTATTTTCTGGTAATCTACATCATTTTTAAATTTGACAAGTTTTTTTGCTTTATCATATTGTTTCTTCAAATTACTGTCTTTATCATATAATTTTTCCTTTATAGCCAATCCTCCAATATCATCTACCTCGCCTTCTAATATCCGTTTCTGTAAGAAAGCTACATTCTTTTTCAGCTCATCTGTATTATTTTCTAATAACGCAATGCGTATTTTATCTTCGTAAAAAAAAGGCATAGCACTTTCGTATAATCTATCTCCATCACCGGATTGCTTGTTTGTACGTCTGAATTCCCGAAATTCATGAAACGCATCATGAAAATCATAAATATTTTTAACACCAATATTATAAGCATTAATTTTAACTTTACGCCCCAAAGAAGAACCCATCGCGGCAGTATCTACTATCTTACTTAAATATCTGTCATTATCTGGATCATCAGACAATACTTTATATAAATCGTCTCTTTTATCTTTAATAACACAATTAAAACAAGTATGTACTATTGTAAACAATTCTCCATTTTTGTTTGTTAAATTTTTTTCATAATTGTTAATTTTTTCTCGTGAACCCGTACCTTTATAGAATGACCTATTAATTTGTTTGATGTTACTTTTAATTTCAAGTATTTCCTTTATTAATTTGTCATATTTACTTTGTTGGTCCTCATTTTCCCTATAACTTATATCGCGATATTTTCTATATGCTAATGCTAATGAAAATTTAAGAATTGATTTATCTGTATCACTACTAGTTTGACTTGCTAACCTATTAATTGTCGCTTGTTCACTGCTTATTCTTTGATTTGATATTTTTTCTTCATCATCACCCTTCTTGATCTCGGCATTTATCTTGTCCACCATTTTTTTCTTTGATATTCCAGAACAGTTGTCCAGGTACGCTTCAATTAGATTTGTATTTAACTCCTCCACAATATCATATATATCTTCTACATCGATGACATCTGTATAACTACTTTGAGATTCTGATATTAGCTGTATTTTGCTCATTAATAGTTGAGATAATTTGTCAAGATTAGTTTGAAACACCTCTATGTCATTATTTCCATTTGTGCTGAAGGCGATATTAGATAATTTTTTAACTTCAGCATCAATTTTTATTCCATTTAAAAGTTGCTTCTTCACCTTAAGAGCTTTAGCTTGCTCTGTAAATGACGTTCCTATTTTTTTAAAGGGTTTCTCATACATATTTATTGCCCTTGTTGTCTGTTTCATTAGTTGTTCAGCGCCATTTGTATTCTCTATGGGAACAGTTTCAAGGTCATTACCATCTTTATCTCTTATTTTCACACTCCATCCAATCTTACTTTGTACCAAGACAGCATGTTCATAAACCACAGCACTATCCTTGTCAATATCCATGTCCGCCCCCCCTACTAGTGTACCGCCGCCGCCGGTAGTGTTACTAGTACGATTACCTTCAGTAATACGGACCAAGCCCCCGCCAGCTTCAAGTACAATTCCATCATCAGTGTCTCTTCCTATTGAAACTGAGCCAAGAAACGGATGTTCGCTGGTGTTATAATTCATTGCTTCTGAAGGTCCTATCTTGCTAATAAGGTCCTTCCTTTTTTTATTAATTATTTTTGCCATATCTAACTCGGCTTGGAGTTTTTCTAATTTGCCTTTACTATTTATTGTATTTATTTTATTTTGTAATATAATTTCTGCATCCTTAATTACAAGTAGTTTTTTTAAAGATGCTATATTATTAGGTTGTAATCTATCAAATATACTGCCCTTATTTTTATAGCCCTTTTCAAAGTACGCTGTTCTTTTAAATGCGATTTCATTATTTGTTTTTAATATATAATAATCCTCGGAAACTCGGTTACACATTGTTTTAAAACCCAATGTTGATATAAAATAATTGTTGTTGTATTTCCTATTATTTAACATTTTTAGTTTGAGCGATATTAGCCCGCCTCCTTTTTGCCCTCCTTCCATCTTACCAGCAGGTGATGATAACTGTGAAAAGTCGATTTTTAAAAAATGATTAGTAAATGGGTTATTATAGTTACTGGTATTGGAATCAATGATTTCAATCTCTTTAATATCATCAACAATCCCAATTTGAAAGTTATTAATCGTTAATGAATTATCGGTTATCATAAAAAAGGCTACGATTGATTTTCTTATTTTTTCTATTATCTCTTTAAAGCCAGTTTGTGGATTTTCTTGCTGAGATTGGATTATCTCATATGATGGAACAATATCATTTTTTTGGTTTTCTACCTTATTGTAAAATGCGGCTCGCCATAGGTATGCTTTATATTTACTGTTGCTTGCCTCAGCTCGTTGCTTCACATCCTCCATCTTTGTGGCCGTTAGATTGGTCGTGGAATTGTCCCCACTCTTGCCCCTGCTTTTGCCCGCGTCCTTCTTCTTTACCTTCTTCTTGACTGCGGTTGCCTTGTGCTTCTCGGCCGCCGCCTTCTTCTCATTCCAACTTTCAGTGTCGGACTTCCGCTTCCGCGCGTTGGCACTCACCCTTGAGGGGGGGGAGCGGCTAATGTCCCTGGCTGGCGAG
>TARA_R110002074_G_scaffold97150_4_pt1 | contig 12051 bp, 9 predicted proteins | sample TARA_R110002074 | Tara Oceans TARA_R110002074 (sample SAMEA4397215) | marine metagenome | biome: Polar Biome; feature: [MIX] marine epipelagic wind mixed layer (ENVO:01000061); material: water (ENVO:00002006), including particulate matter (ENVO:01000060) such as... | depth 10-100 m
CAAACCCGCCTTGGCTTGGGCATAGGTGCGGGCCATTTGATCCATCGACGGCGCGATGTGGACATAGGCAAATTGTTTAAGCTCGGGCGCATTCCAGTCGGGCAATGCGTCCATCGCAAGATGAATCATCATGGTGCCGGGGGCGTGTTGAAACCCCTGCATCGCGGCCTCGTGACGGGCATCACCAGTGCCGCCGGTTAGTTTCAGCAAGGCGGCGGGGGCAACATTTGCGATCACCGCTTTTTGCGCGCCTATAAAACGCCCGTCGGCCAACGCAATTCCGGTGGCACGGCCTCCGGCCTGTTCGATGCCCGTGACGAGGGCATTGCACTGAACTGAGCCGCCGTGCGTCTCAAGCATCTTCACCATTGCTTTGATCGCGGTGTCCGCACCGCCTTGTCCCAAGACCATGCCAAACGCTTGCCCGGCCATCGCCTCAAGATAAGGGAAAAGCGCGCCGCCAGCGATATCGGGCGCAAAATCAAGGTGCATGCCCCAGGCCGCAAGGGTCGCCTTGACGTGGTCGCTTTGAAACGTCTGATCGAGCCATGCGCGCGGCGACATCATCAGGAACCGGGCCAGATCAAGCGTGCCACCGGCCCCCGTTTTACGCCATGTTTTCCAGCCAAGCAACGACAGCGCGCGCATGTTCATCGGGCTGCCCAGCAGGTCAAAGATGGTTTCGGCGTCTGCGGGAAATGCATCTGTGAGCTCGGTCCATGCGTCCGCATCGGCATCCGAAAATCCACGCACACGGGCGGTGGTCAGGGCCGCGTCATTCGATATGCCCAGCCATCGCCCATCGGGAAAAACGCTGGCAAAAGGATTGCCGGTGGGCACAAAGGCCAACCCATGTTCAGCCAGTTCGCTTGCGTGCTCGGTATGAAAGGCAGATCCGGCAAACAACGACAGGTTCATCGCGGCCCAATCGTGCCTAAAACCGGGCAGGGTATAGGCACCCGTCTTGAGCGCACCCCCCGGTTCGGCGGCCTGTTCATAGACCGCGACCTTCCATCCCTGGCTTGCCAGGTGGCAGGCGCAGGCAAGGCTGTTATGCCCTGCACCAATGATAATTGCGTCTGGGTCTGTTGTCATTCGTCTCGCATCCCCCGACAAAGATAATTGCAAACGCATATAAATTTGTCTAGCATTGATTCATCAACTTTAGCGCGAGGCACATCGCGCAATTTTCAGGGAGTGACCGATATGAGCGCTGCAGACGTAGTAAAAAACTTGGGGGCGATGCTGGCCTCTGGTGGGGTTGAAGTGGTGGATTGCTCTGGGGTGCTTGGCCCCAACACGCCGATTTTGCAGCTACCGCCGGACTTTGCCAAGAACACGCCAAAAGTCGAGATTCACAAGATTTCAGAATACGACAACGATGGGCCGTTTTTTGCGTGGAACTGGATGGTTCTGGGCGAACATTCTGGCACCCACTTTGACGCGCCACACCATTGGATCACCGGCAAGGATTACGAGGACGGCTATACTGACAAGCTGGACGTGCAGCGCCTGATTGCGCCAGTGAACGTGATCGACTGTTCTGAGCAAACCCAAGAAGATGCGGACTATCTGCTGACAGCGGCGGGCATCAAGGAATGGGAAAGCCAGTATGGCGAAATTGGCGCGGGCGAATGGGTGGTCATGCGCACAGATTGGGACAGTCGTGTTGATGATGAAGCTGCGTTTTTGAATGCCGACGATACCGGGCCACATTCGCCGGGGCCAACGCCCGATGCGATTGAATACCTGCTGTCGAAAAAGATTGTTGGCTGGGGCACGCAATGCATCGGCACAGATGCGGGCCAAGCGGGCGGGATGGAGCCACCATACCCGGCGCACAACCTGCTGCACCGCGATAATTGTTTTGGGCTGGCCAGCCTTGCCAATCTCGACAAGCTGCCGGCAAAGGGGGCGATCCTGATTGCCGCGCCGCTCAAGATCGAAAACGGGACCGGCAGCCCTATTCGGGCGTTGGCACTGGTTCCAAAAGGCTAGGGACCGGTGGCGGCATTTGATCATCTGATTATCGGGTCGGGCATCAATGCGTTGGTGGCCGCCGCAATGTTGTCGCGCAAAGGCGACAGCGTTCTGGTGATCGAGCGCGAGGATCGCATCGGCGGGTGCATGTACACCTCGGACGATGTGACGTTGCCGGGGTATCATCACGATGTCATGGCGGCGACCTTTGTGCTGTTTCTGACGGGGCCCGCGCATGCCGCCTTGGGCGATGATCTGGCTGCACATGGGTTGGAATTTTGCCATTCCGCGCATCCTACGGCCGTGTTGCGCCCAGATGGGTCGGCATTGGTTTTGTCGATGGACCGTGCGGCAAATGTCGTGGCTTTTAATCAGTGTGCGGCGGGGGACGGTGAACAGCATGCGCTGGATGTCGGCGGTGTTGAACAGGACGCCGACTTTCTGTTTGCGCTGCTGGGCCAACCGCTTTGGTCATTGGGCACTGCTTGGCTACTCACAAGACAGGCTTGGAAACGGGGGCTGAACGGCCTCAAGACATGGTTTGGTGAGGCACTGGAGCCTACGCGCGGCTGGTTAGAGACCCGGTATGAAAGCGCGGCTGTTCAGGCGCTTTGGGCCCCTTGGGTTTTGCATGTCGGACTGACGCCAGAGGCGAGCTATAGCGGGCAAATGTCCCGCGTGATTGCCTTTGCGCTAGAGGCGGCGGGCGCACCGGTGATCAAAGGCGGGGCAGGGCAGGCGGCGGCAGCGTTTCGGTCGTTGATTGAAGCCAATGGCGGCGTCATCCGAACCGGGGTCGAGGCGCGGAAAATCATGGTTGACGGCGGCAAGGTACATGGTGCCATTACCACGCACGACGAACAGATTTACGCCAAGAATGTGATCGCCAGCACTGCGCCCGGCCAGTTGTATGATGGGTTGCTCAGTGATCAATCGCCCCCACAGAGTGCCAAGAAATTTCGCCATGGCCGGGGCGATTTCCAAGTGCATTACGCGTTGGATGGGCCGATTGAATGGGCCGCTGAGGGCTTGAATGATGTTGCATTGATCCATTTGGCGGATGGCGTGGATTCTGTCTCTAAGTCCTGCAACGAAGCTGAGCGTGGCATGTTGCCAGCGGCACCGACGATCTGCGTTGGCCAGCCACATACACTTGACCAGACCCGATGCCCTGACGGCAAAGCGGTGTTGTGGTTGCAAATTCCCGATGCGCCGACGCAAATCAAAGGCGATGCGGCAGGCGAGATCAAAACGACGCCTGAGTGGTCCGTGCAGATGCGCGAGGCCTTTGCCGACCGGATCGAGGCAATCCTGAAAAAGCACATCCGTAATTTTGACGCGATCAACCTGAAACGCCGCGCCTATTCGCCCGCCGATCTGGCGGCGATGAACGTCAATCTGGTGGGTGGCGATCCTTATGGCGGTGCCTGCACGTTGGATCAGTTCTTTGTCTGGCGGCCTTTTGCGGGACAGGTGAACAACGCCGCGCCTGTGAAAGGGCTTTATCACATTGGTGCGTCCACACACCCCGGTCCGGGGCTTGGTGGCGGATCGGGGTTTAACGTAGCGAACGCGCTTGGCGCGGCCAAGAAAGCCAGGGGATCAGGCGCATGAATGATCAAGCAGACATCCCAACTGAAGATGCGATGCGTCTGGCCGAAATGGGTCTGGAAAATTTTGCGCCCTATCTGATGAACCGGATCATGGGACGCTATAATGCGGCGTTGCAAACAGAAATGGCGGCCCTTGGGCTGACCACCCCGCAAATGCGATCGCTTGCGGTGTTGTCCACAATTGATGGCATCCTGATCCGCGAGCTCGCAGTCTATGCCGTGGTTCAACAATCGACCCTAAGCCGGGCGCTGGACGCGCTGGACCGGGATGGATTGATCCGACGCGAAACGGATGAAATCGACAGCCGCGCCACCCGCATTTTCCTGACGCAGAGTGGCCGCGAAGCCTATGAAAGGCTTTGGCCGCATATGTTGCGGGCCTATGAGGCGATGTTTAAGGGCATTGATGACGAACAAAAAAGCGCCTTTGTCGAGACACTGCAAACCATGCTGCGCAATATTCGCAAGCACGACTTTTAGGGAGGACGAGCATGGCGGAACGGTCCTTCAAAGCCGAAGTTGAACACCTGCGCAAGGGCGACGGTGACGTGTTCACCGGCGAAGGGATTTTGGCGATCACCAAGGCGCTGTTGGAAAATGGCGTTGGATATGTCGGCGGCTATCAGGGCGCGCCCATTTCGCATTTAATGGATGTTTTGGCGGACGCTCAGGACCTGATGGGCGAGTTGGGTGTGCGGTTTGAAGCGAATGCATCTGAGGCGGCGGCGGCGGCGATGTTGGCCGCTTCTGTGCATTACCCTATTCGTGGGGCGGTGACGTTTAAGGGCCCGGTTGGGGTCAATGTGGCCTCCGATGCGCTGGCCAACCTGTCATCCTCGGGTGTGACTGGCGGGGCGTTGGTGATTGTTGGCGAGGATTACGGCGAAGGGTCCAGCATCATGCAGGAACGCAGCCACGCCTTTGCGATGAAGTCGCAGTTCTGGATGCTGGACCCGCGCCCGAATTTGCCCAGTATCACCAAGGCGGTCAAAGACGGTTTTGAACTGAGCGAGGCCAGCAATACGCCCGTGATGTTGATGGTGCGGATCAGGTCATGCCATGTGACGGGCAGTTTTGTGTGCCGCGATAACGTGCCACCGCCGCTGACCGTCAAACAAGCGGTTGCCAACCCGCAAAGCGATTTTAACCGCGTTGTGTTGCCGCCCATGAGCTATCTGCATGAGCAAGATAAGATCAAGAATCGTTGGCCTGCCGCCGAAAAATTTATCGTTGAGAACAAGCTGAATGAGGTATTTGGGCCAGACGAGGCGAAGCTTGGCATCGTGGTGCAGGGCGGCATGTACAATGGATTAATCCGCGCGCTGCAACGGCTTGGGTTGGCGGATGTGTTCGGCAATACCCAAGTGCCGCTGTATGTCTTGAACGTCACTTATCCCCTTGTCAGAGACGAGTTTGACGGGTTTTGCGAAGGCAAAGACCACCTGCTTGTGGTGGAAGAGGGGCAACCGGACCACATTGAACAACATCTTGGGTCGTTTCTGTACAAGGCGGGTCGCCGGCTGAAGCTTTATGGCAAAGACGTGTTGCCGATGGCGGGCGAATACACGGGCCAAGTGATGTTGGATGGGGTTACGGGGTTTCTGAAAGCCGCCGCACCTGAGATGTTGCCGGGCAAGGTGCGCGCGCCTAATGATGAACCGCCAGCGATCCCTGACCTGTCCAGGACCGTGCCAATTCGCCCGCCAGGGTTCTGCACCGGGTGTCCGGAACGCCCCATTTTCGCGGCGATGAAATTGACCGAACAAGAGTTGGGCAAACACCAGATCACCGGGGACATTGGGTGTCATTTGTTTGCGTCGCTGCCACCGTTTGAGATTGGTGGCGCGACGATGGGATATGGCCTTGGCCCGGCGTCAAACGCGGCGTTTGATGGGGGTGGGGAACGGCGCGCGATCTCGATCCTTGGGGATGGTGGATTTTGGCATAATGGGCTGAGTTCCTCCATTGGGAACATGGTGTTCAATAAATCCGATTCCGTGGCCGTAATCGTGGACAACTATTATTCTGCGGCCACAGGCGGACAGGATGTTCTGTCGTCGCGGGCACCAAATCCGACGAAGAATACGGGCAATCCAATCTCAGCCGCGCTTAAGGGGGTTGGGGTCGAATGGGTCCGCCAGATTGATCACACCTATGATGTTGGCAAGGTCCGGGCCGTGCTGCACGAGGCGCTGACAACTGACTTTAAAGGGCCAAAAGTCATTGTTGCCTCGTCTGAATGTATGTTGAACAAACAGCGGCGCGAAAAGCCGATCAGGAACGCGGCGATTAAGGACGGCCGGCGCGTGAATGTGCCGCGCTTTGGGGTGGATGCCGATGTCTGTACGGGCGATCACGCCTGTATCCGGCTATCGGGCTGTCCATCGCTGTCGCTGAAACGGCTTGACGATCCGCTGCGCGATGACCCGGTGGCGCATATTGATCAGACTTGCGTGGGCTGCGGCAATTGCGGTGAGGTGGCGGATGCGGCGGTGCTGTGCCCCTCGTTTTACCGCGCTGATGTGGTGCATAATCCGGGTGGCTTTGAGGCGTGGCGGGCAGGGCTGCGTGCCAAGATGATCGCGTGGATGCAAGCCCGTCGGGACGCCAGGCGCTTGCGTTTGGATGGGGCGGTCCAGTGAATTTGATCCTGCCGCAAAAAACACCTGACGCGCGGATGGGCGAGATCATCAAGCTGGCGGTGATGGCCGTGGGCGGGCAGGGCGGTGGCGTATTGACCGGATGGATCGAAACGCTGGCGCGTGCGCAGGGGTTTGCGGTTCAGGCAACATCGGTGGCGGGCGTCGCACAGCGCACCGGTGCCACGATTTACTATGTGGAGATGACGCAGGCCAGCGACCAGCAGCCGGTGTTTGCGCTGGCCCCTTCAGCGGGGGATGTCGACATCCTAGTTGCTGCTGAGATGATGGAGGTCGGGCGCGCCGTGATGCGCGGATTTGTGACGCCGGACCGAACCACGTTGATCGGATCAACACACCGGGCGCTTGCGGTGTCCGAAAAAAGCGCGCCGGGGGACGGGATTGCAGATGCGGACGAGGTGCGCGCAGCAGCCGAAATCGCATCACAGAGACTGATTTTGGCGGATATGGACAGGCTTGCGGTCGAACAAGGGTCGGTGATTTCCGCGTCCCTTTTTGGCGCCCTGGCCGGATCAGGTGCGTTACCATTTGCGCGGGCGGCGTTTGAGGACGCAATTCGCGCCGGGGGCAAGGGGATTGAGGCATCCTTGCGGGCGTTTGCCGCTGGGTTTGATGCGGCTGAGGGGGGGAGTTCCGCTGTTGAAGATATCGCAATAGCACCACCTCCCGAAATCGCTGGTCCAGCCGATCAAATGCGGGAATGGCAACGTTTATTGGCGCGGGCAGGGGGGTTGCCCGAACCGGTTCAGGCGATGGCAAAGGCAGGCCTGCATAAAGTTGTCGATTTTCAGGATTGCGCTTACGGGGACAGCTATCTTGATCGGGTGGAAAGCGCGGTTCTTCGGGACAATGCAGCGCGGGAATGGGTGCTCGCTGCGACTGCGGCAAAGTACATCGCCAACGCGATGGCTTATGACGACATCATTCGGGTGGCTGACCTGAAAACGCGTGGGCCGCGGTTTGAGCGGATCAAAAAGGAAATGGGCGCGCAGGGTGATCAGCTGATCCAACTGACCGAGTTTTTCCATCCGCGCGCTGAGGAAATCGCAGGGATGTTGCCCGCTAAAATGGGCGCACGGGTTGAGGCAAATCCCAAGCGCATGGCGCAATTGGAACGGTGGTTTGGCAAGGGCAGGCGGCTGCGCACGGATACGCTGCCTGCGTTTTTCATACTGCACGTGTTGGGCGGGCTGAAAAAGTACCGCTTGCGCACCCGGCGTCATGCGGTTGAGGTCGCCCATCTGAATGCCTGGCTGACCCGGAGTCTGGCGCCGCTTGAGGATGATTATGCGCTGAGTGTTGCGCTGTTGAAATGTCGGCGTTTGGTCAAGGGATATTCGGACACCCATGTTCGGGGGTTGTCGAAATTTGATACTGTGATGAACGGTGCCGACCTGCTGGCGGGGCGCACGGACGCCGCCGCATGGGTTGATCGGTTGGTTGAGGCGGCGCTGCAGGACCCGGATGGCAAAGCGTTGGCAGGCGCGATCGAGACTGTGCGCAGCTTTGTGTGAGGGACGGTTCCCCGCCCCTCACACACAAATCAGGCGTCTTGCTTGACCAGTTGCCGTTGCTGGCCAAGCCCCTCAATCGACAGCGCCATCACATCGCCCACGTTGAGGTAAACGGGTTCGGGTTTCATCCCCATGCCAATTCCCGGTGGGGTGCCCGTGGTGATGACGTCGCCGGGGTGCAGGGTCATCAACCCGCTGAGATGTTCGATGATTTCCGCTACGCCAAAGATCATGGTCGCGGTGTTTCCGGTCTGCATCCGCTTGCCGTTCACATCCAGAGACATGGCAAGGTTTTGTGGGTCGGGGATTTCATCGCGGGTGACAAGCCAAGGACCGATGGGGCCAAAGGTGTCGCAGGATTTGCCCTTGGTCCATTGACCGCTGAGTTGCGCCTGAAAATGCCGTTCAGTGACGTCATTGATCACACAGTATCCCGCCACATGGTTCAGCGCGTTTTCGCGGCTGACGTATTTTGCGGTGGTACCAATCACGATACCCAGTTCAACCTCCCAATCGGTTTGGGTTGAGCCACGCGGCATGACCACATCGTCATTGGGGCCGACTATGGCGGAGTTTGCTTTGATAAACAGGATAGGGTGTTTGGGGATATCCATCCCCATTTCAGCGGCGTGGTCGGAGTAGTTTAGCCCGATGCATAGAAATTTGCCGATGTTGCCGACACACGCCCCAACGCGAGGATTGCCAGCGACCGCAGGCAAGGTTGCGGGATCAATTGCACGCAGGCGGTTCAGGGTTGCATTGTCCAAGGTTGCCCCGGTGATGTCATCCAGATGCCCGGACAGATCGCGCAATATATCGCCATCCATCAGGCCCGGTTTTTCTGCGCCCACGTCGCCAAAGCGTACAAGTTTCATATGGTTCGTCCTTTTCTGTATCTAATGATTATCGCGCGGCATACTTTTGCGCGCGATGTCTTTGAATTGATCGGCACCTTCCAACAGCATACCCTCATCAAACTGCCCGACCTTTTCGCGGAACAGCATCTGCCAGGGTGATTGGCTGTCTGGGATGCCATAACCGCCAGCAGCGGCCAGATCGCGGGCGCGGGTGGCAAGCTCATCCAGCGGCACCAGCATGTTGGCGGTGCAGGTGTTCAGATCAATGCGCACCATGTCACCGGTTTGCAGCAGAGCCAACCCACCACCATCCGCCGCCTCGGGTGAGGCGTTCAGGATTGAGGGGCTGCCGGAGGTGCCAGATTGGCGCCCGTCACCAACACAAGGCAAGGCTTCGATCCCTTGCTTGAGCAGATAGGCAGGGGGGCGCATGTTCACCACTTCGGCACCACCGGGATATCCCTTTGGCCCCGCGCCACGCATGAACAGGATGCATTGCGCGTCGATCTTTTCGGCAGGATCATCAATGCGGTGGTGAAAATCCTCAGGTCCGTCAAACACAATGGCGCGCCCTTCAAAGGCGTTCAGATCGGCGGGGTTGGACAGATACATTTTGCGGAAGGCGGCCGAGATAACGGACGTTTTCATGATCGCGCTGTCAAAGAGGTTGCCCGTCAGGTTGATGAACCCCGCCTGTGGTTTCAGCGGATCGGAAACAGGTTTGATCACCTTGGTATCCTCGGATCGGTGGCCAGCGCAATTGGCACCCATTGTCTGACCATTCGCGGTGATCGCATGCGGGTGTGGCAGTAATCCAGCGGCCATCAACTCGCCTACAACCGCTGGTACACCGCCCGCATGTTGGTAATCTTCGCCAAGGTATTCGCCCGCCGGCTGAAGGTTCACCAACAGCGGCACGTCATGGCCGATTTTTTGCCAGTCGTCATTATCCAGGGGCACACCCAAATGTCGGGCAATGCCGTTCAGGTGGATGGGCGCGTTGGTGGAGCCGCCAATTGCTGAGTTGATCACGATGGCATTTTCAAACGCCTCGCGTGTCATGATGTCGGTGGGACGCAGGTCTTCCCATACCATGTCGACAATGCGCTTGCCGGTTTCATAGCTGATCTGGCCGCGTTCGCGGTAAGGTGCCGGGATCGCGGCGGACCCGGGCAACTGCATGCCCAAGCCTTCGGCCAATGAGTTCATCGTGGTGGCAGTGCCCATGGTGTTGCAATAGCCGACAGAAGGCGCGGATGACGCGACCAATTCCATAAATCCGTCATCGTCAATCTCACCAGCAGCCAGCATTTCGCGGGCTTTCCAGATGATTGTGCCGGACCCGGTGCGTTCGCCGCGGAACCAGCCGTTGAGCATGGGACCAACCGACAGGGCAATGGCGGGAATGTTCACCGTTGCGGCGGCCATCAACAGGGCCGGGGTCGTTTTGTCACACCCGATGTTCAGCACTACACCGTCGAGCGGATATCCAAAGAGTGTTTCCACAAGCGACAGATAGGCAAGGTTCCGGTCCAACATCGCGGTGGGGCGTTTGCCGGTTTCCTGAATGGGGTGGACTGGTACTTCGATGCACGTTCCACCCGCCGCGATGATGCCATCACGCACACGCTTGGTCAGTTCAAGGTGGTGACGGTTGCAAGGGCTGAGGTCACTACCGGTTTGGGCAATTCCGATGATCGGTTTGCCCGATTGCAATTCGCCGCGCGTCAACCCGTAGTTCAGATAGCGTTCGAGATAGAGCGCGGTCATTTCAGGATTGTCGGGGTTCATGAACCATTTGCGGGACCGCAGGTCTTTGATGCCGATACGTTTCCTTGATGGGCGTGTGTTGTTATCCGTCATTGGCCTGACCAACCTCCGTCAATGATATGTGGATGTCCTGTGGTAAAGGCGCTTTCGTCACTGGCAAGATAGACCACCAGCGCAGCGATTTCTTCGGGCGAGGCGACGCGGCCCATGGGCTGGCGCGCCACAAATTGTTTCAGCGCGGCGTCCTTGCTGCCCAGTTCCTTGCCCAAGGCGTCAACGCGATCATGCCAGCTTGGCGATTCAACGGTGCCGGGGCAGATGCAATTGCAGCGGATGCCTTTGGCGACATAATCAACCGCCACTGATTTGGTCAGCCCGATCACCGCCGCCTTGGTCGTGCCATAGATAAACCTGTCGGGCGCGCCGATCACGGATGAACAGGCCGACGACATATTGATGATTGATCCAGTGCCGCGTTCCAGCATCCCCGGTAGGGCCGCGCGGATGGTGCGCAGCATGGAGCGCACATTGAGATCAAAGGCCATATCCCATTCGTCGTCTGTCGCAGCGAGCACTGAGCCATGATGCACAAACCCCGCACAGTTAAAAAGCACATCGGGGTTCGCCCGCGCCACACCTTGCGCGACGCTATCATTACGACGGGCATCAAGTGCAAAGGTTTCGACGCCTTCCAGTGTGCTGAGGGCGTCCATGCTTACATCTGTCGCGAATACCTCCGCCCCTTCAGCGGCCATGGCCAAGGCGCTGGCGCGGCCAATCCCCTGACCCGCCGCTGTGACCAGCACACGCTTTCCCTTCAGTCGTTTTGTGGTCATGTCGCTTTGCCCCTGTTTGCATGGCGCGCCAGATGGCCCGCGATTTTATCTCGGGTTGCGGCGGCATCCCCGGACAATGCAGCCGCCAGAATCTGTTGGTGATGGTGTATGTTGTCGGCGATAAATTCAAAGCTGAGATCCGCGAGCATGACTTGCTGCCTGAAGCGCGCATAGATTTGCGCGTGCATGGATTTCAACGTTTCCGAGCCGCACGCAGAGATCAGCGTTTCGTGAAATTCCCATTCCGCACGCGCCCACAGGTCCACGAAACCCGAGGGCTCATCGCTGCCGTGAATGCGGCTTTCGATATGGCTGAGTTGATGATGTGCGGCACTTAGCCGTGCTTCCCACCCAACGCCACCAAGTTCCATGGACAAGACTGCTCCTTCACCTTCCAACAAGACACGCAAGTGGGTGAGTTCTGCCAAAAGGGTGGCCGAACGTTCCGGCACCCGAAAGCCACGCTGTTCCTGAAAGGTGACCAGCCCAACCGTGGAGAGGCGAAACAATACCTCGCGCACCGTGCTGGCCGAACATCCAAGATCAACCCGCAACTGTTCCGCACGCAACTTGGAACCGTGTCGGTATCTGTTGGCGATCAGCCCATGGTGCAACATTTCATAGATGTCGGCGTCTTGGGTCATACGTGTGATCAGCCTAGAAGTTGATCATTGAGTGATAGCGGGAGATATTTCGAAATAACAGCAAAATCTCGAAATTATCAGAAATTTCAATTGTGTATTATAAACTGCGTTTTTGGCTGTGGGCAAAAAACCAGCCCGGCTTTTTATAACATAATCTATCTTACAGGCGACGTCGTT
>TARA_R110002074_G_scaffold118055_1_pt1 | contig 12044 bp, 8 predicted proteins | sample TARA_R110002074 | Tara Oceans TARA_R110002074 (sample SAMEA4397215) | marine metagenome | biome: Polar Biome; feature: [MIX] marine epipelagic wind mixed layer (ENVO:01000061); material: water (ENVO:00002006), including particulate matter (ENVO:01000060) such as... | depth 10-100 m
TGCACTAGATTGATTAGTTGTAATACCTGTTTTTGCAGTATTAGCTGCAATAATTCCTACGTGATCATCCGTCATAACACCCCAATTAGATTGAGTTGCCGCACTTAGACTAGTATTTTGACCATCGCTTGATGTTATAGTAAAGTTGTTAGAAGTCGCAACAGAACCTAAGTCTGTAGCCGTATTTGTTACTTTAGCTGTGTTGTTGGTGATAGCACTAGACTGGGAAGTTGTTATTCCTGTTTTTAGTGTATTAGCAGCTACATCTGTAGCTACATCTATTCCATCTACCGTACCTGATAAAGTTAAATTACCACTTTGGTCTATAGAGGCCTTAGTTGCTCCAGATGTATTTAAAACATCTAGGGTTGTATTTGTCTTTAGTTGTAATGCAAAAGCATCTGGACCTGTTAATGTAGCAGGTGAAGAGCCCTTAAGTTTTAAGTTGTTAGCCTTTACCTCACCATCCAAGTCTGCATTGGAAGCGATCTTTGCCCCAGTGACGTTTCTATCTCTTATCTTTGTTGTGATAATAGCAAAGTCTTGCAACTTACCTGCAGTTATAGATAGGTCATCTAACTTATCTCCATGAACAGCAAGGTCTTGCAGTAGCTCTTGCGTTATAGTTCCATTGATTATTTGATTAGCACCGACTGAGTTATTTGCAAGCTTAGACTGAGTTACAGATTGATTGCCAATCCTAGTTGTGGTTATTGTTAATGGCATTATTCTATTACCAGCAACCGAAGCAACACCCAACTTGTCGTAAGTAACAGATTGACTTGCAAGCTCACTAGTACCAACCGATTCAGAAGATAAATGCTCAGAAGTTATTTGACCTTCGTCTATTGAAGAAACGCCAGGATCTCCTTGAGCTCCAATAGAGCCTTGAGCCCCAGTTGCAACAAAATTAATTACAGGAATAGAAGTTGAAGATCCAGAAACTACCCCGCCATCTAAAGAAGTAAGATTTACCGTTGCATTACTTTTAGATTTTAATGATATATTAATAGTAGTATTAGACATTATATATCTATAACTTTAAATTTACCTACTATTACAGTGTTAGTCTCATTGTCTGTACTTGAGCTAACGTACATCTTGTATTTGTAAGAACCACTGTACAATCCCATATTGTTGGCTGTAGTTGCTATAGTTAAGGAAGCATCACTACCGCTTACGGTTATTGTACTATTAATTATAGGAGAATTATCACCACTAGTAACAGATGTAAATCCTAAAACTAATTCATCATTATTATAAACTTTTAAATGAGCTTCGTAGGACGCACCGTTACTATCTATTACATCATAAATAGTTCCATCTTCATTCGTTAAAGTTACTTTAAGGTAAAAAGAATCATTCCTTCTAGCTGTTATGTCTACAACTTTTGCTATGTCTGCGGATATTTTAGCCATCTTAATTAGATTTACTTATTGTTATTTTAACTTTTGGTTTGCTAACTATATTCTTGCCAACCTTATCTACCTGTAAAGATACGTTAATATTTTTTGTATTTAATTTCATAAGTTTATTATATCATTGTATTCCCTAGGGTCTACCTTAATTGTAATGCTTGATATTTGCTTTATTGAATCTGCAACTGCAGTTATGTAGCTTGAGTTATACTCGCATGGATAGATTTTAACATCACCTAAAGTAACTTCTTTAAAAAAAAGTTTTATATTTTCGTTTGCTGTGAAGCCTTCTTTTGTATTAGTTGTTGAAGTATCATCTAAAGGGTAAGGTATGACTTCATTCTTAAATGTAATTTCATTTTTCTTTAACTTCATTGTGCTTGAGAAGTATGTATTTGAAGAGTCTCCTAATAAAAATAAAACTTGAGACTTATTGTTTGCGCCAGAAATTGATTCATTCCAAACACTTTTAATTTTGTCTGCAAATTGCTTTTCGTAATCTAAATTTATAAAAGTAGAATTTATATAAAAATTAAAAACTTTTAATTCAGCACCCACATGAGTTAAGCCTTCTAGGTTAACTTTATTAAAATACTTAGAAAAGTTTTCAGTTTTAGGAAAGTCATGCAATATTTTACTAAAAGAATCAATCTTGGCTTTACTAACATCTAAGTTATCACCTAATAAGTTTATAGATTTTAACATTGACCCTAAGATAAAGTTAACAGAACCATTAGCTCCAGTATCGTTTATGGGTTCTTTATCTATAACAACTTCTCCAGTAATAAGTTTAAAGTCTAAATTTAATTTTGCATACGATGCTTTATTTCTTAAACTAGAAAACCCCCCATTTGGTATGTTACCCTTTAAAAGCATTATATTAAAGTTCCAGTAAAGCGACCAGTCCAAGCCGAGGCACTTTTTATTTGATAAGATTGACCTGCAGTAAAATCTCCAACACCATTAAAGTTCCATTCTGGTAAAAATGCACTTCCTTGAAAATCTTTTAATATTGTAATGAGAGATATTTGACCATCTGTTAAGTGATCTAATACAGTTGCTACATCGTAATTTCCTACACCAGACAATTGATCATTCTGCATATTAAATGGTATTGTAAAATTAAACCAACCTTCAGGAAACTGTATTTCACATCCATAATACTGTACTGTTCCAAGAAATTGACTAGTTTCTTCAAGGACTATAGGTCTTCCAGATATAGTTAATTCAAACGTACCTGAATTACCCATAATATTATCTCCCACTTTTACTAAGTATCCATAGCCATTACGTATAAGCCCAAGACCATCATAATTATACTGTGGCAAGTAAGCACTCCCTTCAAAGTCTTTAGCAAATAGAACATTATCTCCTAAAGATGACAACATGTTGGTTATGGAGGCTCCTGTAGCAAAGGTTCCTACTCCAGCTGCAGCACTTGCTTGAGCATCAATGTAAGTACCAACAAAATTCCATCCGTTTTGTAGAACTATAGTTTGAGTTACAAAAGTTTCAGCTGGATTAAAGTCTTGAACAAAAGATTCAAATTTAAGCCTGTTGTTATTTATTAAAGGATCTCCTTCAGTGTCTGATATTTTAAATACTGGCATATATTAATATATTTCAAAAAAATTATTACCTTGAACTTGATCTACTTCAAAAACTAATTCATGATGTTGGGTTTTATCAATTTCTGATATTTTACCAATCATAGAACCTTTAATTATTAACCTTGTGTACTGATCAACTTGAGTAACGTTATCTCTCCATGTTATTTTTAATTCAGCAACGTAGTCACCCATGTAGTAAGGAAAAAAATAAACATTAAAAACAAACTCATCACTACTTGTAGTTTGAGGTTTTAAATCAAACTTACTTGTAAACTGTAAATTGTTAATTAAATCAATTGTATTGCCCGGCATAGCAAGCAAGCAGTTCATTTGTGGAATCCATTCGTTTTGATAGTTATTAAACAAAGGATTAACTGTTTGACTATAATCCTGATTGTTATAAAACATCCTAAAAGGAAGGTCTAATATGTTATCTACTTGATTTAAGTTACCTTGACTTAATCTACTATCTACTAAAACCCCCTTTAAAACTGACACATTACCAATCAACCCTTTATTTTTGCATTTTAAAACCAACCCCTTGCCTGGTAGGGCAAAGGGTAGTCCATAATCTTGAGAGTTAATGTTAAGTATAGTAGGCAATTATCCAATATTTACATTTCCTAAGAATACTTCTTGAGCTGATGTAAATTCTTCTCCTTCATTATCTGCAATTACAAGTATTGGAGTTGGCTCTACAATTGTTTTACAGATAATCTTCATTTCATGAATAACCCATTTAGAGTTTTCTGTAGCTGCAAAAGAATCAGTTCCAGTTATATACTTTCTATTTGCGTAATTATCTTTATAATATTTAATTGTTAAAGTTTCGTAGTAAGTACCAAAATCAATTGTTGATCCTTTGGCTGCTACCTCCATTCTCAAGTGAAGTAATAAGTTTCCTTGAGGAGCGTTTTGTGTTTCAGTACCCGTTGGATTTTCTAAATAAATTTGATCTGACGGACTTCTCATTGGTTGAATATAATTACAATTCATCGCAATTTCTTCTCCTGTTTCTGCTACAACATTTAAGTTATTGGTTACAACATCATCGCTATTGTCAAATCCTTGAAGGAATTTAGGTGGGTAAAAAACAGAAGTTTTTCCTCCGCCTCTATACCAGTCTGCGGCTTTACTTGGATTGTAATCATTATTGGTGGTGTATATTTTTTGTGAACTATTCCAAGTTGACGCTTCATCTGCGTGCTCTATGTGCCATGAAAGCACAGGGCTACTACTAGAGTTTGCATGAGTATCACCAGCGTCAGTTCCGTTATGACCAGGTTTGTAGCCAAACACGGAAGTACCTGCTATATTGTTTCCAGCAGAATCAACATCAAAATCTAATAGTTGATTTACTCTATTTGCGTATGAAGATTGATTACCCTCTATGCTGTGTATGTATATGTTGTAGTCACCCTCATTAAAAGGCATAAACGTTTGAAAAGTAGTATATTTATCTGAAGAGGTATGCTTTACTGGTGCTGGAAAAGATAGTATTTTATTTACTGGAATAAAATCATTTATTTCACTACCATTTTTATCTCTAACTAATCGTTTTTTTGGAGTAATTGTTTTGTCTCCTGATGCTGTAGTCGTTGTAACTTGCCAGCTTGAACCATTATATATTGCTCCGTTAGATCCACTATAATTTTTATAAGTTAAACCTGCCAATCCAGCGGTAGTGTTTGTAACTTGATTACCTGAATGGTCAAACCAATTAGTTACATCACTAAAATCTGTACTTGCCTGAATATTTGTAGGTAGTCCAGTACCATTTGGGTAACCTGGAGTTAATGCTCCGTCTGCATCTTTATTAAACATTGAGCCACTAATAATTCCTACTTTTAAATAAGAATCTCTTGGGTAGAAGTAAGCTTTAAACTTTAGTTGCGCGTCATGGTGAATACCTGGATATTCTGGAGCATTAGTATCATCTCCGTTATTAAAGTTCCAAACCCTGTCTTTGTAATATGGCTCTAAAGTTGCTTCCATTAATCCTGGGGCAGCATTTTCCGTAGGATTCATTAAATGAGTGCTACCTAAAGTACTATCTAATTCTGTAACTAAATTTGGATACAATTCTTCTGGTTGCAAAGTAAAAACAAAAGGATGCTTTACAGTTGCTTCTTTAAAGTTAGTATCATTAAAGTTAAAATGACTAAAAGTACCTGTAGTTAAGTCACCGGCACCAAGGTTGTAACTTGACGGAACGCAATTAGAAGTTTTTGTACCCATCATTTTAAAGTGATTTGTATTAGTAGCCATTTCAAATGACCCTAAAGTGTACTTAGTTGTGTCTGATACTCCTCTGTAATTATTCCATCTAACAACGTTTGAGTAATTCCAAGTACTTCCAGTTTGAGGTACATTACCATTAGCTACTGAAGCAGTATCAACATCAAAACTTGCAGCTCCACCAGCTACAGTGCTTTGACCAGGTGAAATTGTATTCTTAATTGTACCACTTAAAGAAGAGGCAGGTACAGTTACTTTCTCGTAAACACCATAACCTAACTTATAGTTAAATAATTCATTTCCTGTTCCGAATCCGTCATCTGGAAAATCAGTGTGATATGCATTTGTGTTGTTGTACTGAGTTGATACATAATTTACCCTAAACTGCAATTGTTTTGCAAACTCATCAGTAGTAGTATCGCTATAGTTTATACCTTTTTGAGTAGTAGTACCACTAGTACTTCTAGTTCCATCATTAATAGGAGTAGAAGCATCCAGAATATTAAAGCGTTGATATAAGTTGTAATTACCAGCTTCTTGGTAATATTCTGCTGTACTTAAAGTGCCAAACAATGCTATGCTTGGATAGTAAGTTTCATTAATGTAATATTCTCTTATACCAGATCCAGCGTTGTTATCAAAATGATCTATATTACCGCCACTATGTCCATTAATAATTGATAAAGTACCACTATCTGAATCTAAAACACCATTACTAGAGCTTGAGTTAGTAAATTTATACGAAGCATTAGATGCGTTTGGAGAAATATCACTAATCTCAAGTCCTTGATATATAAGATTTTTTTCAAGTAACTCAACCGTTTTTTGTCTTGGGTGAAACCCTAAAGAAATAGTTCCTTCATCGTAAATTATGGTACTACCTACAATCAATTCATCGCTTCCATCATAATTTTGTGTTGCAGGTTTTGCAACCATTATGATTTCATTAAAAGAATTAACACTTAAATCTATATTGTAAATTCCAGCATTAGTCTCTATTTTTAATACAGCCTCTACAGAGTTGTCTGCTATATCTTCTGTTGGGTGAAAGGTAACAACAAAAGCTGCGTAAGAATTTGAAGGTATTACGTAAGCCGCACCAAGACCGTGTAAAATTTCTGTGGTGTGGTGAATAGGTATCGCTCTAAACGCTGAAGTTAAATCTGGATTTAAATCTGAAGAATCAATAGTAGTTACTGAGCTTGCAAATTTAATTATACCTTTTTCTAATCCAGCAACAGTATCAGCTCCAGGAGGATTACCAGATAGCTTTGCGGCTACCTTGTTTCCTGTGCTGTTTTGAAAATCATCTTGAGTACCAATAAAAGGAATGTCGTTTACTTTTGCGTTTAAACTCAAGTTATCTCCTGCGTAAGCAACTGAGGTGTCTGAATGATCTTGTAATGAAATACCGTAAATACGCAGTCCCGTTGTAGTACCTTCTACAGCTTCATTTTTTAATATAAAAACACCATGAGCCCTTTCTGTATTGTCGTTTTGCCCAGCATTTTGATATTTATAAACATCAAAAATCCCATCTGCTTGAGATAAGTTAACTCCAGACGAGTTGTGAATGTCGTAAGCTGTATACGTGTTACCGTATAGTTTTGGAAATTTAGCCATTTTATCTTATTTTTAAATATGTAGAATCAGGATCAAACCAAATTCTTTTTTTGTTTATATTGTTAGGTATACAAAGTCCTAATGACTTTACCCAGTAATTACTTAACGTAGATGGACTTACATCTATATTACTTTGATCGTTTAAATATATCGTTTTTCCGCTCTCCCAATTTACTAATCTATTATCGTTTTGCTCATAATCAAAATACCCTTTTGACATTATAAATAGATTACCACCTGTGTAGCCTAAAAATATTAACAACCCACTATGAGCTCCTTTACTTATATCACTAGTTAAAGCTTTTTTAACAGTGCAGTTGTATTGATTATAACTATCTATATGCTTAAAATAAACCACATCTCCAACGCTTAAACTATTTTGATCTGCAGTTGTCAGGTTAAAGTTCTCAAATTTATATTTAAAACCATCTAACTCAGAAGCTAAAGCACTATAAGGTAATGTACCTAAAGTAACATTTACCGCTCCAGAAATATCAAAACTACCTATACCAAAACTAGACTCTGCATTCTGTATGTTTAATACTTCGTTTCCACTTACAGAAAAAGCATAATTATTGTCTGGCTCAGGATTAAAAAAATGACTATAACCAGATGTAGGAATTATTGCAAAACCATTAGGGTAGGCATTTATTTTAAAAGAGCTTGGCTCTGAAACTGTTATGCTTATATTTTCAGCCATTAAGATTGAGTAATATCAGCCTTTAATGTAAACGATCCGTGAATCCAGGTAATGTATTCTAAAACATTAGTAGCTTCAGGATTATATCTAATTTGTAAATCATATTTATATACTCCAGATTGAAAAGCCATATAACTATAAGGAACTATAATTGCAACCTTTTCTCCATTTGAGCCTGTTTGTGCAGCTAAGTTTATTCCTGATAACACATTTGTACCACCCCCAGTATAATAACCTGCTGCTGTTGATGTTGGAACCCTATCTTTTGGGTGCTGACCATCAAAATCTGTAGCATGTTCTATTAAGTCGTTCCAGTACAAACTAAACACGCTAAGAATTTCCTCTCCGCTATTAGACATTATTGTCATTTTAGCTTGATATTCAGGCTTGTTAGTAGAAGTGTTTGTATCATTCAAGTCCATTGTAGCAGTATTAGATCCTTTAACCTCTAATAACAACTTAAATGTATCATTTCTTCTAGCTGTAATGTTAACCTCAGCGGAAACATCTGTATTTAAATTTGCTGCCATATTGTTATTTTTTACAAATATACATTAATAATGTTATGCTTCGCTAATATTCTTAGCAGCGCTTTCACTTGTATTTAGTACTTGTGATGCAGTCCAACTAATACCAGACAATCCACCTTTAAATTTATCTTTATCCATTGTAGCAGCTCCTACAGCCATTGTAGCTCCCGACTCTACAAGACTCCATGACGCAGGTTCTGCCATAAACTTAATTCTTCTAGGATCTGTCATAAACATTATATCATCCCTAGTGTCTCCAGCAAACTTACCTATAGATCTAAGTTCTTCATCGTCAGAATCCCCAAACATCATAGCTAAAATACTTAAAGCACTTACTACTTGCATTCCTCTAAAGAATGTTTTAACAGCTTCTTGCCTTTCTTTTGGTAAGGCTTTAAAGGCTATCTTAAAGTCCTTTACAGACTGTTCTCCTGCAATTACTTTTCTAGCAAAGTCTGAACCAAACGCAAATGCAGACCTATTACTACCAGATCTCATTACGCCAAATCTATCTATAGTGTCTTTACTAAATCTTTCAGCTACAGCAGTTGGCATCCATTTTTTAAATTGCATTATTGCCTTACCCCAAGAGTAAGTTGCAATACCCACTTGGTCAACTTTAGAGTAACCATAACCCTGTTGTCTAACAACATTTTCAACATAAAGATCTACCTTCTCTTGAAGCTCTGCAGGAACGCTTCCGTCTTCCCCTACCTTATCCCACTCTTCTTTTGTAAATTGAGAAACAAAACCAGAGCCTTGTATGTAATGCTCAGATCCAATATAAGGAGCCATCATAAGACTATTAAATCCGCTTGAATCATTTCCTTGTATTAAATCATAAGCAAAACTTTCAGGGTTTAATTGTGCTTTAATTAATGCCCACGCTTTTTTACGTTGACCCCAGTATCTAGTTTCACCTATAGCAAACTTTTTACCACCTTTAGACCTAAACTCATTGTACTTACCAACCATCAGGTTACCAACACCACCAGTACTACTTAATGATAAAAACCTAAGTCTAGTCATTTTAACTAATTGATGTATAGCATTATCTGTTAACCTTCCTAGGCCTGTTTGACTAGCACTCATATTATAGAATCCTTTTTTCCAAACGTTTTCTAGGTATGTTACAGCGTTTTCATTTCCTTTCTTTTTATTATATTCTATGACTCCATCTAATAAAGGAGACATGGATTTGAATCCTGAAAAGTTTTCATTACCATACGTAAATAAAGTAGTATTAACATATTGAGATAAAGCAAGACCTAAATCTTCACCTGCAAACATTGCTGTTTTAACGCCTCTTGACTTAGAGAATCTAGACATAAGATTAGTTCCAAGAGTACCGTGAACTTCTTGTTCGCTCATAGATATGTTAGTACCATCATCGTGCTTTCCTGACTTAGCTAAACCTTCAGCTCTCTTTCTGATAACATCTAATTTAGCTGCTGCTTTATATTGTTTACCTTTAAATAACTGCTTTATACCTCCTTGATTTCCTTCTGTTGTATAGTATATTAACTGCCATTGATGAAAAGGTAGTATCTCTTGATTACCTGTAGTGGGGTTAATACCTTTTACTTTTACATGGTTAATATCTCCAGTACCTTGCAGCATGTAGTCATACAAACCAAAAACACCTCTTTGTTTTATAGAACCTAATGCGCCCATCTTTATGTGTGGTATATAATTTTCTTTATACCTTTCACCTAAAGAGTCTTTAGTTATCTTACCGTATTTGTTTGTTGTGCCTTTAAAGAATGTATAAAACTCAACCTCTGCTTTACTAGGGTTTAAAGCTAAAAACTCTTTCATGGTCTTTAGTTTTAGCTCTGATACTTTAACTCCATCCTTTTCCATTTCAACCTTGTCGTACATTTTTTCGTACATCTTTTTTTCCCACCCACTCCATGAAGGAAAACTACCCATAAACCATTTTATAAATAAAGGTCCTTTAGATGCTGCATTTATATTGTCAGCTATTTTATCTCTAACAAGATTTTTAGTTAAACGATCAAGTTCTTTTTGGAATTTAATATTTTCTTCCATAAACTTACCGTACTCTTTTTCCATAGTACGAACTAAGTTTTGTATTTCAGGCCTATGACCAGCAACGTTATTTGAACCAAACCAAGCATGCAACCAAGAGATGTCTCCCTTGTCAGTCCATTCTATACCGTTACGAGACGCTTTCTGAGCCTCTGAGGCACGCATTGCAAGTTCTAATACAATTGCTTTATGTATAGAAGATATAGCACTAGGATCAAGCTTTTGAATCATCAAAGCGTAATCATTTAATTTGTCTATCGAGAGGGTTTTAATTCTCCCAGTTTGAATGACTGATCGGTCAAACTCCTGGGCTAAATTAAAATTTGATATATAGCCTTTATATAGTTTCTCTAAAGACTCTTTCATAAAACTATTCTTCATGACTGAGTCAACACTATGCCCTTTATCTTCTAGATACTCTTCAAATGTAAACTTCTGATCCTCATTAATTCCCATACCAGCAGAAGAACTACTAGCGCTATCATAAAACTTCATCTTCTTTGAGTTAACCAAAGAACTTTTTGCGTTTTCTTGACTTTGAGCTTTTAAATAATTCTCAATATTTACATTTTTCTTTTTACTTGTTTTACCAACCGAATCGTACAACCTATACTTACCATTAGTTTTTGCTTGCTCAAAATCGCTAACTCTTAATTTAGAATTTATTCTTCCTGGAACAAACTTGTATATTAAATTAACATTTTCTTTAGCAAGATATACCTTTACAAAGTGTTCTTGATTCCCTGATATAAGGCTTTTCATGCTTTCATTAGCAACAGACACAGCTCTTAACGTATTAGGAACAGGCTTACCTGCTATAACCGTAGTACCATCACCTGCCAACCTCTTCATTTCACCACCACCTTTAATCACCTTATTGTTATAAGATATTGACATACCTGTTGGTATGATGTTAGGGTTTTTCATTATTATACTTTCAGCAACTAAGCCTTCACTTACTACATCAGATAAACCATCAATTACTTCTTGGTGAACAACATCTATTTCTTCACTTAATTTTGCAAGCATTTGATTGCTAAACAAGTTTTGTACAGTTGTATTTTTATTACCAACTTCATTAAGTATAGAATCTATTATAAAGAAATCTTCTTGAACGCTAACTGGTAAGCTATTAAAAGCTTGTTTAATTTCAGTTAATTCATTTTCATTAGTGTGCTCATTTATATAATCAACATTTGGACTGATAGCGTATGTTGTCATTCTATCTTTAAATCCTTCGTATTTTTTTATATCTACAGCCTTAATAAATAAGTTTTCATTTAAGTCTTGATTAAACAAAGTAGCTTCAAGATTTCTTATAACCTTATTTACTTTTGGCTCTGGATTTCTTCCAGCGAAGTTACCAGTATGCTGAAGAGTCTTCTTAAACATTGGAACTGTGTTAGCCATAACATTAACTAAGTAATCTCTAAAGATAACAGACTCTTTATCTCCATCTCTTTTTGTTATATTGTTATTACCTGTTAACTTCTTAATTAAGCTAAACGTGTTTTTAGCATGGTTAGTTGCTGTAAAATTATTGCTTTCGTATATCTCAGCAGTTTTGTCTAGCTTCTCCATGAAGTGCCTTACAACAGGATTCATTTTCATGCTATTTAAAGCAGCATCTCCATCAACAGTACTTTCTCCGTTGAATATCTCCTCTACTACTTTCTTTTGATCTAAAACCTCATGAACATTATACCCAACATTTTTAGCCTGCCCCATCAAATTGTTGATAGCATAAACATCTTTTGTAATACCTTCGGATGCATTTAATAAAGACAGTATAGAAACCATTTGAGACTTCTCTTCCGAACTCATGTCTACTAAAGAGCTTCCTGTAATTAAGTCTGTATTTATGTTTATACCA
>TARA_R110002074_G_scaffold122218_7_pt1 | contig 12033 bp, 16 predicted proteins | sample TARA_R110002074 | Tara Oceans TARA_R110002074 (sample SAMEA4397215) | marine metagenome | biome: Polar Biome; feature: [MIX] marine epipelagic wind mixed layer (ENVO:01000061); material: water (ENVO:00002006), including particulate matter (ENVO:01000060) such as... | depth 10-100 m
ACCTATGGGTATGGTCAAAAAAATGGATCTAATCAGAATCGCTAGATGAGTCTATAAATAGGTATCCACTGTTATCCTTCTCTGGTTCAAATAGTTTCACATGGTGGGCCTTGAGAATCAGCCCAATCTTTTTGTTCATGAAATATACGCCCGTAATTAGAAAGTTACAGGTTACAGACCACTTTGAAAAATCCCCATCGAATATATTTGCATGCATAACCTTACCGTCCTTATCAAATAATACGGTATCCTTTGTATGTTTAATTCTGAGTCTATCGTCAGACATATTGGAATTAAACATATTAAATATTTCATCTTCGCCGACCTCTCTATTAAAAATATCTTTGGACATTTTTGATATTTCGGATATAACATTACACTCTACTTCTCTCATGGATGACAAGAATTCATCGTCTGTAATTGAAATTACAAGATTCTTGTTTGGCCCATAGCCATAATCAGTTACCGAAAACCCAAAAGGCATTACACTTTTGGGGACTTTCATTTTCAGTGGACTGCCATCGACCAATATATTGAGATTTTTAGTATTTGTTTTCGAAAGTTGTATCGACATTAGTATTAATTTTACTTTAATCTTTAAGCAGAACAGGTTTCACATGGTTCTATCGTGAACTGAATAGGCCGAGATTTTGCTTTACTCCTCAAGTAATACATACCAGTTTTCAATCCTGATTTCCATGTATACATGTGCATTGATGAGAGTTTGCTTACAGTGGGTGATTCCATGAACAAGTTCATGCTCTGACTCTGACATATAAATGCGCCCCTGTCTGCCGCCATGTCAATAATGACCTTCTGGCTTATCTCCCACACCGTTTTGAATATATTTTTGACGGAATCAGGGAGTCCGTCCAGGCCCTGGACGGATCCACTACTTTTGATGATCACATCCTTGATTTTCTTATTCCACATTCCCAGTTCCTTTAGTTTTGTAACTAGATGTCTGTTAACAACCACAAATTCACCTGCCAGTGTTCGGCGCAGATATATGTTGGTTGTGTAGGGTTCAAAGCATTCGTTGTTGCCTAGAATCTGGCTGGTACTTGCAGTTGGCATGGGTGCAAGAAGGAGTGAATTACGCACGCCGTGTGTAATCACTTCCTTTCGTATTTTAGTCCAGTCATATTTAAGTTTTGATGGGTCTACATCCCACATATCAAACTGGAATATTCCCTCTGAAATGGGAGACCCCTTGAATGTATCATATGGTCCATGAATCTTGGCAAGTTCCATTGAAGCTTCTACTGCCCCATAATAAATGGTCTCAAAAATGTGTTTATTTATCTCCCTGGCCTCGTCGCTATCAAACGCCAATTCAAGTAACATGAAGACATCTGCAAGTCCCTGTACACCAATACCAATTGGTCTGTGGCGCACATTAGACCGCCGTGCACAGTCAGTTGGATAGTAATTATTTTCAATTATTTTGTTTAGATTATATGTTAACTGTGAAGCAGTTTGTTTGAGTTTATTATAGTCAACTTTTTTGGTCGTATGGTTTACAAATTTAGGCAGTGCAATAGATGCCAGATTACACACTGCAGTTTCATTTTCATCTGATACTTCAACAATTTCTGTACACAGATTTGATGACTTGATGACACCAATATTTTTCTGGTTTGATTTCTTATTACATTGATCCTTATATAACATGTATGGTGTACCTGTCTCAATCTGAGATCTAAGTATGGATTTCCATATAATAGATGCATCTACCTGTTGTCGTGCGAGTCCTTCCTTTTCACACTCTTCATAGAGCTGTTCAAACTCGTCTCCATATACATCACACAGCCTCTTTCCCTTGGCCTTGAAGACATCATTTGGACAAAATAATGACCATGGTTGTGACTTCTCGAGTCTTTTCATAAATAAATCAGGGATCCACAGTGCAGAAAACAGATCCCTGCATCTAGCTTCTTCATCTCCTTGGTTCAGTCTCATGTCAAGAAAATCCATGATATCCGCATGCCAGGGTTCAATGTACACCGCCACCGATCCCTTTCTTTTGCCTCCTTGATTTACATACCGAGCTGTTCCATTGAATACGCGTAGCATGGGAATGATCCCCGTTGACATACCATTGGTGCCTTCTATTGTAGAGTTTTTTGCACGAATATTATGAATATGCATCCCAATCCCCCCTGCCCATTTACTTATTTGTGCAGTTTTTGAAAGTGTATTGAATATTCCAGTAATACTATCATCCTCCATGGCCTCCAGAAAGCAGCTACTCATCTGGGGCCTAATGGTCCCAGCATTGAACAATGTTGGTGTCGCATGAATAAAAAACCCCTTTGACATTTCGTTATATGTGTTTTTGACAGCGGTAAGATCGTCCAAGTGAATTCCAATTGACACTCGTAGAAACATATACTGGGGAGTCTCAATGAGCTTTCCCTGTACACTGAACAGATACCCCTTCTCGAGCGTTTTTAATCCAAAATATGCTATATCAGAGTCCCTGTTTGCCTTTATGAGATGGTCCAAAAAGTCCTTATTTTTTTCAATAATATTGAAAACTTTCGTAGACAGTATGGTATTTGTGTGTAAAATTGTAGAACATTCAGAGAACGAAACGGGGGCTCGCTTCTGAATGTTACCGGCACAGAGTCGAGATGCAAGCTTTTCATAATCTACATCGTCCGTGATAAGACCAATGGCAACCTCTCCTGCCAGTGTGTCTATTTCCTCTGTTGTTATTCCGTCGTACAGAGACGCCATGATCTTTTGAGCGACAGTATCTGCCATCACATCACTAGAAAGATTACGGGACAGCCTTTTTATGTTGGCTGCAATTTTATTAAAATTAATATTTTCAAATGTTCCATTTCGTTTCTGTACCTTCATTATAGTATAATAACGTAGTTAATTTTTAAGTGTTTCTACACAGGTCGCCCTCTCTGATGGGAACCGCGACCGCGCCATTACCAAAGGAACGGTCGGGTCTCATCAGGTAGGTGTTCTTGAGAAAACATGTGTTTGGGACGACATGTGACGCCTTGAAACATCCCTGGGCTGGGACACACACTGGACCGGGGGTGGGGGTACCGGGCCACTGCTGAAGTGGTACGGCGGTGGGGTATTTTTCGTAAGTTCTGGGGAATGATGCCATTGTGATATTGCTGCTATCCATATTATAATTACGAATTATTTTTTTCATACCTCATAGTAATATGGAATTCGTACAACCCATCCTAAATACTATGAGACAGACTGACTCCAAACTGGTCAATTCATATTTCAGTAACAAGAATATGAATGATATTCAGGTGAGCGCCATGAATGAAATTAAGAAAGAGACTGGACTCACCATAGATCGTCAGAACAAAGATGATCTTTCTATGATTATGAGGTACATTTATCTCACTAATTCTTACAACCCGGCGGCGGAGATACCCGAACAGATGAAACTTTTAAACAACAGGGTGCACACTGTTGTTACTCAACAGATCCGAACTGGTCTGTCTGAGAGAATTGGATATCTGAGAGATATTTCGCGCCCAGTGCAGCCAATCCCCCTGCCTATTACTACATCCCTTTATGGAAATAAAATACCTTACAATGATAAGATAGGATTATGAGTGATTCAACGATTGACAAAATATACGGGGTGTTGTATTATTTGATAACAGTCAAGGTTATCGAGCTCTTGACAAAGATGTTCATCGAGCCCCGGTTTAAGTCGATGAAAATTTCTAGTAAAAAGAGGGAGTGTCTAGTACTGACCGGGGAAGTACTGGAGATACTGGCCCTGTTATTGATATTAAAAGGGACACACACAATATATAATAAGTAATCATGCTGAACAACTACAAAGACCAAACAACGGAATTATGCATCCGAAAGGGATGGGACAAATCTAATATTTCTCTGGTATGGCTTCTACTTACCGAAGAAATAGGAGAACTTGCATCTGCTATTAGACATAATGGCAGGCACTACAGAAAACCCAATGTAAAAAAGGGCAACGGAATTGATGTTATTATGGAAATGGGCGATGTATTCAATTATCTATTTCAAATAGCAGGCATGCTCAAAATCGATCTCGATGACATGTGGACAAGGCAGATGATTAAGGCAAGCAAGAAGAGTTACACAATAAAATCTCACTAGATACTAATACTAATATGAAGTTCATAGGATCAAGCATAGGGCTCGATGACGCAGTCCCTTTAAATGATATTAATTATTTTTCAGTACCAGGCCCGTCGTTTACTCCGGGTATAGGGGGTACTTATAAACAGGAACCCCCACCCTACAGTAAACCAGTTGCTACACCTGCCCAGTGGCAAGAACCAGTCACAAGCCCGGGGTGCGAAAATACTTTAACTGCCGGGTGGCGTACCCACAGTTACTGTACGCCCAAAACAGTGACTTGTGACCTGGATAGGCCACTTCTTCCAGAGAGAATTATCGATCCCGGTCGGTTGAACTATCTTATGTTAGATGTAGCGAAGAAGAAGCAAGCCATTAAGTTAAAGAAGCAGAAGAATATTGATAATACTATCTATTTTTTGATTACTTTAGCGCTGTTATATATGCTTTTCCTTTCAATGAGGAGATAAGCAGAATTTTTCCTTTTTGGTGTAAATAGCACTATTCAAAGACTTTTCAATTAATTGTCTTTCATGTATTCTCTTATCGAGTATGCCCTTACACAGGTGTGTCTCCAATACAATACATGAAGAACAATACTTACCATCACAGTGTTTACAGTCTAGCGCCATTAAACCGGCCTTCTTACGACAATGATGACACCGCATATACTTACTATATGCACACATTTTTAATTATACCTCACACACCACATTCTCCCCGGGCTCCTTTTTCTTACGGGGTTTTATTGTTTTCTTTGGTTTCTTCAGCATTTCACATCCATTTACTCTGTGCCAAAGAACACGATCCCAGAAATTTCTCATAATAGGTAAATTTTCCTGGAACCATTCACGCTCACGATCAACGGTCACTACGGTAAATTCATACGGATCTGGCCATGTAATTGATTCGGGCTTATATTGGATGAAGTCGCATGCTTCCAAATCAAGAATTTCCATAAGTAATTGCAATTGGGGCATATAATGGTCGGGTACGCCCCCATCACCAATCTTTCGCATAAGGGGGCATTTAATTTCTACCAGACGCCCAGATTCGGTAACGCCGTCAGGACTTCCGGACAAGAAATCAATTGATGCATGAGGGAGTAACCCAACTTCATGAACTACCTCCCCATAAAATTCTTCATATAACAGACGAGCCTCGTCCTCATATTTATTACCATGCTCCGTGGCTGCATTCCCCGTGAACTCACCAAATCCACACTTTGTCAAGATGAGACCTTCGGGTTTTTCGTAGGGGTTGAGACCCAGTGCAGTTGCAACTGCACTGGCGGTCAAACACCCCCTACGAAGTTTGTACCATCCTTCCGATCTCTGGGGCGGTAGCCCTTCGTTTTTTTTCAGTATCTCTTTCACCGTTGGGTGCATTACTTTTTCTAGGATTCAATTTTTTAATAGCAAAATTTGCTGCTTTTTGTTCTGCCTCTTTTTTTGTTGTTGCCACACCAAATCCCTGACGTTCTCCATTTACATACACAACTACCCTAAATCTCGAATTATCGGATGCGTCCACTACATATTCCGGTAGGTCGAATTTATTGGACTGGCAGTATCGCATGAGCATATCCTTGTAGTTATCGTCCTTGCGAATAATGTAATCCAAATTAACCAATTTAGGGTCATTGAATACACGCAGGATGAAATGCTTGGCATGAACCATTCCCAGATCTAGATAGATTGCACCTATGAGCGACTCAAACACATCCTCCAAAATATTAGGGTTTTTGTTCCATTCGTTCCGTATACCCTTGTCGTCCATAATTGTCCACTTGTACAGTTCCATCTTAAGAGCAATATCACTAAGTGTTTTCCCCCGTACAAGCTTGGTCCTCGCTCGTGTGAGAAAACCTTCCTGATTTTTCTCAAATTTATCGAATAAAAATTTTGTGATTACGAACCCCAATACCGAATCGCCCATGAATTCGAGCGTTTCGTTGGAGGAATCGCAATTAGTATACTGTTTTAAGGCACTCTTGTGGGTAAATGCTCGTTGATATATTGCTATATCTTTCGTTTTTGTACCCACAAGAGTATCTATTTCTTGTTTTGTAATTTTAATAGGTGAATCCATTTATATATACTATGATTTATTTTTTTAAGCGGTTACAGGCTTGCGAACAATGGGCTTCTTCTTAACAAGTGTCGGCTTCTTCTTAATAGGGGTAGGAGGAGATGAAACCGATGCCGCGGAAGACTCGTCAGTTGCCTCTGTGTTGACCTGAGCCTCGGCTGGCTTCTGACTCGTGGCCGATGCTGTGGAAGACCCAACCGTCGCCCCTGTCTCGGTTGGCTTCTGAATCTTAATATAATGGGGACTCAGGAACCTCTGAATATTCAGAAAGGTGACCTGCTCACCATCCGAGGGGTTGAGAAGAGCCTTGAGCTTGGCATCAGTCTCAACCATGATGACACGACCGTTCTCCGCGTGCTTGAGGTTGTTCTCGCGGATATACGCGTTAACACGGCGAGTCACCTCGGACCTGGAAATCATCTCATCATTAGGAATATCCAGGAAATCACTCAGAGCCTGTGTAATGTTCTGGGGACGGTTAAACCCGTTGTTCTCGGCACGGGCCTTGGCCTTCGTACCATCGGGGTCATCCGCTCGGTTGTTAACCTTGCGGAGAAGCTTCATGACATTCTTGACATCGTTGCGGAGGGATGCGAGTTCAGTGAGGATTTGATCGTTAGTAGCCATTTCTAATTATATATGAGCTGAATTCTTTAAGTCCGTATAAACAGTGATAATGTTGAAATTGTAACCAAAAGTATTAACAGTTTTATTACATTATTGAAAAAATTAATTCTGTCCCCCGTGTCCAGGATGGAAAATAATTGTGGTCTGGAACCAGTTGTTCTTATTCCATCTGGTCTTTTGGGGTCTACACCCTGGCACTGGCCAGGACATCCTAGCCCCCCATTACAGCAATTTTGATGACAGGGATAAACTGTCTGCCCGTCTGGTCCAACATACCCACAGAATTGGTCTGACTGCGGGTTAGTTGAATCTGAGTCTGCAAAACACATACATTCTGTTTCTGGGTGTACACATGGGGGAAGTCTTTTACAATCCATTTATAATATATATAATATAATAATGAATAACCTATCTTATTCCCCGAATACCCTGGATTCGTTTGTTTATGATAATGTGTGTCAGGGTGATAATATTCTGGCGCGACATTTAAAGGCAGGTAATGTGAAAGCATTTCGTACTAGACTGTCAAAATTTCGTAATGCAGATAAGAAAATTGATAAAGCAGTTTTGGCTATGGTTACAAATATGTTTAGAGATACCATCTTACATGAAGTATCACTTCTAACTAAGAAGATGGCCCCATTGGGATTTCTTATAGTGAGTGGTGGTGAAGCTATTAATAAATATTTACCCAAAGCTCAACGAAGTATTGTGGCAGATATTGACACTAAGTTTGTTCCATCAGTTGTAGGTATATCTGCAAATTCTTCTAAATATTTTGGATATATTCAAATGGCCAAGATACTCATGTGGTATTATCTAGCCCAAATATGTTTCAAATTAAATTCTAAAAATTTTGAAAAAAAAATTATAAATAAGTTTATAAATTTAAAAAATACAACTGTTGGGAAATGCTTAGGTATAGGTACATGTAAACCCACATTTAAAAGAAGATATTCCCTGTTAAAGAAGAAGAAAACTGGTAACAATCCGGTATTGATTGATGTAGAAATTATGGCATTGGACATGGGTGGTATAAAGTATTTCGTGCCTTCCCAGAACAGAGTGTCCCCGAAAACCCTGGCAGGAGTACTTGATATAGCATACATGCGCAAGGGAGAGGTGGGTGCAAAGGTGCTCAAGAGTGTATCATATGGATTGGGAAAATACGATGATATAATGGTCGTTGGTAAGTCATTTATTAAAAAAGATATTAAAATGATGTTAAATCTAAATCTTAGACCAGATAAAAAGGATAAGAATGAATCAAGACTCAAAAAAGTTGATAAATATTTTAACAAAAATGGTACAAATAAGTCAGTAAGTGCTCAGCGCGCCAGACTAACACCCAGCATGATTACCAGGATATCCAAACTGTCCCCTTATTATGGCACTAAATATACCTCCAAACCTCGTAAAACCAAGTTACTTAACCAGTTGTGTAAACCATCACCTTCTAGTAACAGATTATACAGATTTAATGTCAACAAACTCAACTGGGCCAGAAACAGCAGGACGGCGTATATAAAAAACGAGAAGGGCCCCTGTCTTAAGCTTTATGGATTCAACCCCAGGAGAGATGCATGGATTCCAAGTGCAATTATAAATAAGGCAAGATTCATTCCATTTGTAGGGATATAAAGAATACGATATTTATTAGTATATAATGGACGCAGTATTTGGAGAAAAGCAGACAGTCGATGGCGAAGTATGGATCCCTATTCGTACAACCAATAACAAGCCAATGTTCAAACAGCTTAACAATGTTACTGTTGACGAAATTAGCTCCGATAACATTGTTTTCAATATTGGTGACAAGGACCTAAGTTCGTTTGATGATGTTATCATTTCCTCAGCCAAGGAGCGCAAGGTTGAGTGGTTTGGTCGCGAGGTAGCAGACAGGGTAATCGACAATGCATACCAATCGGCAGTGAAGGGGGAAATTTTCACCACATCGCCACTTATGAGAACAAGTGCAGACGGTGAGCAGGCGGCGAATGTAAAATGTTTCGATCATGAGAAGAATCCTGTGAGTTGGGAGGATGTTAAGCCTGGTACAGGCTGTAATGTGGTTGTGGAACTTAAGAGACTTTGGTTTGTCAAGCGAAATTTTGGTCCAGAGTGGTTTTCTGTTCAGGTCAAACTTCACAAACCCCCAGAACCCGAACCAGAGTCGGACCCATATGACGACTACCTATTCCAGGATGACGAATAAAAAAAATAAGGTATAATTATAAATGGCTAAGCACACCGGAAAATCTTTAATGGTATTTGCTGTTGCAGCAATCCTCATGTTAATAATATTTAACTGCATGTCCAACAAGACTGTCAGTAAATACGCTCCTATCAGGGGTGACGATGTCGACGCCCAGCGGCAGTTGTATGCTCCCGTCAGCATGGACGGTAATAATATTCAAATTGGCGCATGTGCTCTCAAGAACGGGGGCACCGGTCTTGCGTCAGCTCTCCTCCCCAAGGAGGTGGCTACCCAGGAAAACTTTGGTGATTTTGCACCAGACGAGATTCTCAAGGGACAGAACTTCCTTGACCCTCGTAATATGATTGGATTCCCAGAGACCATTGGTGGTGCCCTCCGTAACGGCAACCAGCAGGTCCGATCGGAGCCCGCCAACCCCAGACAGGCGGTTTCTATTTTCAATCTGTCGACTATTGCCCCCGACCAGATGAGACCTCCTTTTGAAATTGGCCAGGGCCCCATGTAAAATAACTTAAAGATTACATACTAATTACATTATAATGAGCGACGACGATAATACAGTTGGCGAACTTACACCTGAATTCAGAACAGCAATGAAAGAATGGATTGAACTCAAGGGTGTTCTGGCAAATGCCAGGAAGGATTTAAAGGGTCTTAATGACAGGGAGAAGAACCTCAAGACTTACATAAAGGGATTTATGAAATCTAATAAGATTGACCAGTGCAATCTCCGTAAGGGAAAGGTAGCCTTTTCTACAAAAACTGCCAAGAAGGGTATCAATAAAGATACGATTGAAAGGGGACTGCATGCTTTCTTCGAGGGTGACGAGGGTCGTGTTGGTGCAGCTATCGAGTCTATACATGAAAACAGGGAGGTTACCGAGAGACAGATACTCACCCTGTCTGGGTTAAAGGATAAGCAGTAATATAGTATATAACACCCACACAACAAACTACATTCAAAATGGTTAATGACTATGTGAAAGACGACATTAGGTTCTCGGACTCTTATTATGATAATGAGAATGAGATTCCGATCTACGGTATAGATCAACCTATGACCATCCATGACTGGTCCTCATATTATTCAATTGATTTGGAGAATATGTGGAGTAGAATTCAAGACTACCTGGGTATGTCAGGAGCGGGTGCATACATGCTAGGCAGGGGTGACTATACTGCATTCGTTGAGTTTTGTTACAAAAATTCGGCCGGGTTCATGTATTCAACCCCAGTCGGAACATAAAAAAATACTGGGATATACTAAATGCTTATCGATATTACTGGTAAAAAGGTATCCATCCCCACATCTCTTTTTCTGTTGCTTAGCCCAGGTCTTATGTCTGGGCGAACTTCCAGACACGAAGTACTCATGAGAGCACTTATTGCTCTTATTTTATACAAATTGGTATCATATCCCTCCAAAATTACATTAACAAAGGCCGATCTTATCGTGCCCACAATTCTCTTCATTCTCCTCAGCCCAGGTATGTTACTTACAATCCCACCAGGCTCGAAGGGTCTCTTTATGTCTAACCAAACAAGCATATCAGCAATTATTACACATTCTCTTGTTTTTGCAGTTGTTTTCGCGTTACTGCGAAAGACTTTTCCTTTATATTATTAGATGATTAAGTATCTAATACTGGGTCCCGGTGCATTAGGATATTTTTCACTATTGGGGCATTTAAAGAAATTGCATAATAAGCACCTTCTACATGAATTAAAAGAAATATCTGGTTCATCGGCAGGTTCAATACTCGGCTTCTTGTACATAGTATATAAGGGGAATATTGACGAAATTCTAAAAACATCACTGGCCATAGATTTACAAGCTTTGACAAAGGCCCAACTATCATCCCTATTAATCAAGTATGGTTTCGTTGATATTTCTACCGTAAAGGTCATACTGTCAAATATATGTAAACGGCGAATGGGTGAAGGGGATCCTACATTCGAACAACTATTCGAACACATGAATGTAAATTTATATATTTCTGCTTATTGTGTTACAGATAACAAGACAGAATATTTCTCTCTAGGTACACATCCTTCTTTAAGTGTAATAGATGCCGTATGTGCGTCCATAGCCATCCCTATTCTGTTCTCAACTTCTTCTATCAATAATAAAATTTATATTGATGGTGGAACACATGAAAAAATGCCATCTGTTCCATTTCTGGGACACAAACTGGAGGATATATATTCAATAGAAATCACAAGAACATTAACTAATGATGAAAAAATAAAAGATTTTAAATCGTATATAATGAATCTAATGAATTCTACAATGGTCAATAGGATCACATGTGAAACAATACCAAGCACCAAGACACTTGATATGCAAAATTTTGATATTTTAAATTTTAAATTAAATGATTTTGAAAAACTCAGGTTATTTGTTTTTGGATACACTGCATAAATTATATTTATTATATTATAAATATGGTTAATGAGGTAAAGAAAAAATTTGCTAAATCACTGTCTGTTCCTTATTTTTATATCAAATCTAAGAAGTTTCATCAACTTGAACAGATATACAGGAGATGTAAAGGTGATGTGTTACCTATTCCTCCGATGCGTAGATATGTTTTTAATAACAAAGTGTTTTTAATTCCGTCTCACCTTCCCATAGGCCGGGAAATGTATGCCAATATTTTTCTCAGAAAACCAATGAAAAAGGATCTTATAAAGGCAGGAAGAAAATTAAGACTGATAACCAACAATGTTACGAAAGAACAGCTCATAAAAGGGATTGTGAATATTATGAAAGCGTTAAAAATCCCAGATCCTGTTAGACTTCCGAGTAGAAAAATTAAAACCAAAATGGTGTATATATTACCTAACAATTCTGAACATGTAGCTAAAAAAAATCTAATGGAAGAATTGAACATGTCAATCAGGAACAATAGACGTGTGAATGGTCAGAGACGCACGAATTCACCAAATGTGAATAGACGCATGAATGCCCCGAATGGTCA
>TARA_R110002074_G_scaffold2116_4_pt1 | contig 12019 bp, 21 predicted proteins | sample TARA_R110002074 | Tara Oceans TARA_R110002074 (sample SAMEA4397215) | marine metagenome | biome: Polar Biome; feature: [MIX] marine epipelagic wind mixed layer (ENVO:01000061); material: water (ENVO:00002006), including particulate matter (ENVO:01000060) such as... | depth 10-100 m
AGCATTTAGGTTGTGCTAATTGGCCTGTCTGTGATACGGAAGGTTGCGGTGAACATTAAAATAGGAGAGGGTTAGAGTGAAACCCATTAAAACTTTAGACACGTTAGTAGAAGACATCTACAAAGAAATATCTAAAATAAGCGAAGGCCAAACTTTAGAGGTTTCTGAAGAAGAGTTAGATGCTTTTGCGGAAGGAATGAAAAGCGCCATGCGACAGTGGCTTGTACCTAGGGAAGTTAAAAAGCCCTACTTGCGTATGTCTAATATCGGTAGGCCCGAAAGACAACTATGGTACGATATGAAAACAGACCCTAAGAAAAACATAGTAAGTCCTTCTACCCAAATCAAATTCTTATATGGTCATTTATTAGAAGAGGTTGTTTTGTTTTTGGTTAAGTTATCAGGACATAAGATAACAGCCCAACAAAAAGAAGTTACTGTTAGTGGTATTAAAGGACACATGGATTGTAAGATAGACGGTGAAGTAGTAGATATTAAATCTGCCAGTAACTTTGCTTTTAGGAAGTTCTCACACGGTACGTTAGCCGATAAAGATTCTTTTGGTTACTTAGCGCAACTGTCAGCATACGAAGAGGCAGAGCAAACAACAGGCGGCGGTTTCTTAGCCATCAATAAAGAATCAGGCGAGCTTAGTTTTTTTAAACCACAGAGTTTAGATAAGCCTAATGTGCCTGCTAAGATTGAAACACTAAGACAACAACTAAAAGAACAGACACCTCCTGCTCGCTGTTACTCTCCTATACCCGACGGGGCTTTTGGAAATTTAAAACTACCTAGTGAGTGTGGCTGGTGTGCGCATAAGCACATGTGTCATAGCGACGCTAATAACGGGAAGGGGCTAAGGACTTTTAAATACTCGAAGGGATTTACTTACTTAACAAAGGTTGTTCGTGTTCCGAGGGTAGACGAAGTTGCCGCGTAGGACACCGAGAAAGGCACGACCTAAAGAAAAGAACATACCTGCAGGGTATGATAGTAAATGGGAATACGAGTTACATCAAGGCGCTCTTAGCTCTTGGAGTCACCATACTGACAAGGTATCTTATGTAGTAGAACATACTTACGAGCCTGATTTTGTAAAAGATAAATTCCTTATAGAAGCAAAGGGAAGGTTCTGGGATCACGCGGAGTACAGTAAGTATATATGGATTAGAAAAGCTTTGCCTGACACAATAGAATTTATATTCTTATTTCAAAAACCGACAGCGCCTATGCCCGGAGCAAAGAAAAGAAAAGACGGTACTAAAAGAACACACGCTGAATGGGCAGAAGCAAACAACTTTACTTGGTATAGCGAAGATACTTTACCAGCGGAACTTAAGGAGTAAGCGATGGGTTTTTGTAAAGCTAGCTATAATAAAGTATGGAAAGCTGCAAACAAAGAAAAAGTAGCTATATCGAACAAAAAATACTACAGTGCAAACGTAGAAAAATATAAAAAATACAAAGTTGCAAACAGAAGTAAAACAAAGGCAGCGGATAGATTAAGAAAGTATGGTATTACAGTAGCAGACCACGAGCTTATGTTGAAAGAACAAAAGAACAAGTGTAAAATATGTAGAGTTACTTTTGTTAATGAAAACGATAAAAACTATAAAAAATGTTTAGGCGAGTATGTCGACCATTGTCATACCACAAACAAAGTTCGGGGGCTACTGTGTCACAAATGTAACACAGGACTTGGACATTTTAAAGACAATATAAAAAATTTACAGCGCGCTATTAATTATTTAAAGGAAGCAGCATGAACTACAAATTTGATGAAGACAAAACAATAGAAAGCATATCTTTGTATATACAAAATACTTATAGCGCACACTATGCAAAAAATAAAAAGTATCAGGCAACAGATATGATATTTGATTCTGGTTATGGTGAGGGATTTTGTCTTGGTAATATTATGAAGTATGCTATGCGCTATAAGAAAAAAGAAGAAGGTTACTTGTTAGATATTAAAAAACTTATTCACTATGCTGTTATTCTTTACGGAGAAGAAATGAAACGTATCAGTGCTACAGAAGCACAACAAATGGCACTAGAAGAAAACAATATGGAAAGACATTAATAATGCTAAGATTTTTGTATATGATTCCGTTTGTTGGATTAGCTTTAGGGGCGTACTTTTTTCTTAGTTTAGATATTTCTGTAGTGGGAATGGTTTCTCTTTTAGCTATAGTCTACAGTTCTTTTTGTTTGCTTTATGTACTTTCACAAATTTTTTATTACGGACTACGCGGGATGCTAGAAATTAATGTGGAGCTTCATGCTACTTTAATACCTCTTCTTTTTACTTTTTTATGCTCCTTATTTCTTTTATACACGACATCCCAGATTATAATACAGGATTTAAAATGATTGAAAAAAACACACATGATGTAGGGCTTCCTACTAATTACCAGCAGTTCATACACCTTAGTCGATACGCTAGATGGAACGAAGACAAACAACGCAGAGAAACTTGGGACGAAACAGTTGCTCGTTACTTTGATTTCTTTGAAAGCCATTTAAAAGAAAAGCATAACTTAGAACCTTCTGTATGGTCTGCAATACGGACTACTCTTGAGAGCGGTGTTCTTACTTTAGACGTTATGCCAAGCATGAGGGCTTTGATGTCAGCAGGGAAAGCCCTTGAGCAAGACAACGTAGCAGGTTTTAACTGTAGCTACTTAGCTGTCGATACGCCTAGAGCTTTTGACGAAACCCTGTACATACTAATGTGCGGCACAGGTGTTGGTTTTAGTGTAGAGCGCCAGTATATAAACCAACTTCCTGAATTACCAGAAGAACTGTTTGCTTCTGATACAGTTATTAAGGTAGCTGATTCTAAAATTGGGTGGGCTAAAGCCTACAAAGAAATGCTATCGTTACTATACGCAGGTCAGATTCCTACTTGGGATGTTACTAACGTAAGACCATACGGAGCTAGGCTTAAAACTTTTGGTGGACGAGCTAGCGGCCCCGCTCCTTTAGAGGAACTATTTGACTTTACTATTAACATTTTTCAAAACGCAATAACAAACAAACAAAACAAACTAGAATCTCTTAACTGCCATGATTTAATGTGTAAGATCGCGGAAGTGGTTGTGGTGGGGGGAGTACGAAGAAGTGCTTTGCTTTCTCTCAGCAACCTCTCTGACTCTCGTATGCGAAAGGCTAAGTCGGGAGCTTGGTGGCAGGAAAATCAGCAGCGCGCTTTATCCAATAACTCTGTAGCCTATACCGATACAATAGACACTGCTTCCTTTATGCGAGAATGGTTATCTCTTTATGAAAGTAAGAGCGGTGAGCGGGGTATGTTCAATCGACAGGCCGCAGCTAAACAGGCAGCTAAGAACGGCAGACGAGAAGAGTACGGAGACTTCGGTACTAATCCCTGTAGTGAAATTATTTTACGCAACAAGCAGTTCTGTAACTTAACAGAAGTTGTCGTTAGGCCCTATGATACTTTTGATAGTCTGCAAATTAAAGTTGAAGCAGCTACTATACTCGGTACGATGCAAGCAACACTAACTAACTTCCGATACTTAACAAGCAAGTGGAAGCACAATACACAAGAAGAATCTTTACTTGGGGTTTCCTTTACCGGCATTATGGATAATGTCGATATGATAAATGGCAAAATAGATTTAGAAAAGCTTAAAGATGTAGCAGTTTCTGTTAATAAAGTATGGGCTAAGAAGCTAGGCATACCCCAATCTGCAGCTATAACCTGCGTAAAACCTAGTGGAACAGTAAGTCAACTGGTCGATAGTGCTTCTGGTATTCACACTAGACATAGCCCATACTACCTTCGCACGATCCGCGCGGATAAGAAAGACCCGTTAGCTAAGATGATGGTTGATGCAGGTGTGTACTATGAAGACGATATAACTAAGCCTGACCACACCTATGTCTTTTATTTTCCTATGAAGAGTCCTAAAGGAGCATTAACTAGGAAAGATTTTACAGCTATAGAACATTTAGAAATTTGGAAAAAGTATCAAGATTTGTGGTGTGAACATAAACCCTCTGTCACCATCTCCCTTAAGGAGGATGAATGGATGGAAGTAGGAACTTGGGTAAAGAAAAACTTTGCTGATATATCAGGAATTTCTTTTCTCCCCTACTCAGATCATTCATATAAACAAGCGCCTTATCAGGAGATAACTTATAAAGAGTATCGAGAATGGCTAAAGGTAACTACAGATGATGTTGACTGGTCTAAAATTACTCATTATGAAACTGAGGACAACACCGAGAATACTAAAGAGCTTGCGTGCAGTGCTGGCACATGTGAGATTATTTAGTGACTAGAAGAAAAAGGGAAGAAGCCAAGCTTTTAGGCTATGCTATTTTGTTTAATAAACAAGGGCAGCTTATTGCTGAAAGGACTTCTACAGATATAACAAAGCTAAAAGACCAGCTTACTAAAGAAGACTTTAATACCCTACAGTCAATAGTAAGAAGCGCTACAAGAGAACTAGACGAAGTACACAGTAAAATAGAAACAGACTTAAATTTTCGTAAATCATAAAAAGCTTACTTAGGAGAACTGAAATGCGCTGGTGGAAAATATTTAAAGATATACTTACAGACAGACCAACCGGATTAAACAATTCAGAGAGTACAGATACTTATGTTGTCTCTGAAGCAGCAAAGAAGGAAACTAAAAAACCAAGAGCTAGGGATAGCCGTGGTAGGTATATTGCAAAGGACTCTGCCCCTCCCACTAACTAAGTTTTTATTTCCACGTATATACTTTTAACGGTTTGGCTTTTCCTTTGACTGCTATAGGAGCTAGTTCTTTTAAATCAAAAGAGCAATGCTTTGCAGTCTCTTCGCCTATCAGTGTACCTACGCCTGCAACCTTAGTGCTTGACTCTAGTCGTGCAGCTATGTTGCAAGGATCTCCTATAAGAGAAAATGCAAACCTATCGGTAGCTCCAAAGTTTCCAGCTATACAAATGCCAGAGTTAACTCCTATACCTATTGCAATTTCTGGTATGCCTTCTTCTTTAAACTTCTTGTTTAGCTCAATGATATTCCCTTCTATTTCTTTAGCAGTCTGTAAGGCTAAGTCATGGTGGTCAGGTTGGGGAATAATAGTATTATAATGGAACATGCCTGCATCCCCAATAAACTTATCAGTACAGCCATAAAATTTATTAGCTGCCTTTACCTGTACATCAAGTACGTTATTCATAATGTAAGTAACCATCTCTGGCTCTACAGATTCCGACAGGCTAGTGAACCCTCTTAAGTCTGTGAAGATAATACTACAGTCCACTCTGTTTCCGTTTACCTTACAAAGCTCTGGATTATCCTGTAGCTTCTTAACCATTCGGGGATCAAGGTACTTGCCAAACTGCTTCTTAACTTGCTGTCTTAGCTTGTACTGCTCTCTGAATCTAAAGTAAAACGCAGTAGCTCCTGTAATAAACTGACATAGCAGGGTCCACGTTACATCAATCAACAAGCCTTTCTGTATTAGGTAGAAGCCTACATACGCATTGCCTATTAACGTCAAGGCAAAAAGACTGATCCCCAAGGTAGTACCTAAGAGGCTTAAAATAAACCAGACTAAAACAACAGAACAAAAAAGCATTAGTAGCTCTATGCCTAATGCGTAATCAGGAATCTGGGGGCTGTTCTGTATTAGAATGCTTTCAGCAAGCGCTGCTTGTATTTTATGTGGCTCTAGTAGCCCTACAGGAGTAGCGAGTTGCGGCATTACTCCCGGTGCAGTTACCCCCACAAACACAAACGTTCCCTCTACATTCATTTCTTGTAGCGTTGTCTGTGGTGTGTCTACCCAACTGATCCACTTACGCCCTAAAGAATCTACAGGGATCGGTGGTAGCCCTTGTACCCGTATCTCTTCTATACCATTATCGTTTGTTTTAATTATATAGGTACTGGAGTCTAACAAGACCTTGAGTACTTCCGTACCATAGGCAGAAACCCAACCATCAGGTGTTCTCATTAGTAGAGGTAAGCGCCTGACTAAATTATCTACATCAGTTTGCGCTACTGCGATACCAGAGTTAGAATGCTCAGACAGTATTGGAATGTTATTGAGCACACCTTGTACTTTAAACCCTCCAATATCGTCACCCATTATTACAGTGCCTGTAGTCTTGGGGTACTGGTTGTTGTTAGTTTCAAATAGGGGCAGTACAGAGGGCGAGTAACTAAGAGCCGCAGCAAATTCTCCATCGCCTCCTAATCTATCTGCATGTGGGAAACTAATCACCCATCCCACACCAATAGCTCCCGCATTAAGTAACTCAATTTGTATTTCTGCTAATCGTTTTCGAGGTAAAGGATACCCACCTTCTTTATCTATATCTTCTTCAGTTATATTTAAGATTGTAAAGTTACCAGAGGGTTCTGGCTGAGTAACTAAAGCATCAAAGGTTTTAAGCTTAAGAACTTCTAAAGGTTCTACTTCAAAGGTAACAGGAATAAAAAACAGCACCAACAATATAGCTATTTTAAAAATAATTAACTTCCTTGTTTAATATTAATAGTGGAAGAAGTTCCACCATTTGTAGAGATTTGGTTTACCTTTCCTTCTTGTTCAATGCGTATGCTATAGGAGCCATCTTTAGGTACTTTTATTTGTAACGCATCTTCTATGTTGCGTAGGAATGTTAAGTTAACCGTTGTAGAAAAGGTACTTATCTGTGTATCTTTATCATAGCCTACGGTAGTACCTGTAACCCCATCAGAGGACAGTGCCTTATCTGCTTTAGACAACTCATCTACCTCTTGTAGTACGTCTAAAAGATCTTCAAGGAAATTGCCAGCAAGATAGTCTATATCTAGTTCTTGGTATTCTAAAGAATCTTCAGCTAAAGCATCCTGATCTAGATCTTCAAACTCTAAGAAGTCTACATCAAGCACGTTATCAACAGCCGTTGTAGACTCTGTTTCTACAAGCTCTTTAGTTTCGGGAGGGTTGACAATCAACATATTGTCGATCATATCAAGTGTTAGGTTTAATATTACTGAGGGAGTAGGTGGGGTTTCAAAGTTGTACACAGTAGTAGCCTCATAGGGCTTAGTAAGAACTACATTTCCAAGAGCAGTCGAGACTTCAATTTCACCAGAGCTATTACCAAACTCGTCAGGCAATAAAATTATAAGGGCTTCTCCGGTTTCTGAAACAGTTATTGTAAAGTCAGTTCCTCTAATTGCTATAGACGCGGAGTGTGTGCGAATCTTAATATTGTCTTTAGAAATTCTTCCTTTTGTACCCGTTATAAATCTTCCAGTACCTTTAAGAAAGTTTAACGCAAGCTCTCCCTTATTAGGATCAGTATCAAAGATAAAGTTATCTACCGTTACGTTACTGTGTTCTGTAAGACGTATAACACTGTCATCCCTAAAGGTAATACCCATCCTGCCGTTAGCAGTCTCTAATGTGTCCATAGAGTTTATAGAGAAAGCAAGCTCGCTTTCGTAGGGCTTATCTCTTACTACTCTGGTGTTTCCTTTTAGCTCTGTAATATTTCCAACATCAACACTAGCATCCAACTGCTGAGCCTTGGTCGTTTTGGTTGATACAAACAGTACCGTTATCACCAGTAGAGGTAACAGTAAGCCAATCGTTAGCCAACGTAGAGGCTTGGTCAACTTCAAAGTTTCTAGAGTCTCCTGTATGTGTAAGGCTAAAGTAACCTTCTGCATATCCGTCTCCATCATAATTAACAGTGTTACTATCACCATCTATATCCATAAAGTTCGTTGCTGAATCTATATCAATATCTGCGTTAATAGTATTCAATGAGCCTTGAACGGTCCAGTCAAGGTCTGTGCCGCTTGCTAAACCAACAGTAGCTAAGTCAAGTGTCATGGTATTAGTGTTGCCTGTAACTTGCACATTAACATTTGAATTATCTGCACCAAATGTATTGTTGGGGTCCATCTTAGAAGTGAACGTATTATTGTCCCCGTCAAAGTTAAAATAACCTGTATAGCTATCAGCATACATATCACCTAAAAACTTATTTGCGTTTCCTATTTGATTTATATCTAATGTCATACTTGTTCCATCAAGGTCTAAAGCAGTCATAGTGCCCGCAACTGCATCAAGACCACCAATAATGTTGCCGCTGCCAAGCTGCTCTAGATCTATGTTAGATGTAGAGCCTACTTGATCTATATAAATTTCATTGTCTGCTGCTAAAGATAAACCAGTAAACAATACCAATAACAAACCGATTACTTTCTTCATGTCTTCCAATACCCCCGAATAAATCCTACTTTAATAATTTCTAATACGCCTTCTTCTATTGCTTTCTGTAAAGCTATAGAGGTGCTTTCGTTTTCAGCAACGCCTCCTTCTATTTCAATAAGCCTTGTTTCTTGTTCTATAAACCTAAAAATATCTTGTGATATGCTTGCTGAAGTAATGTTCTTTGATACCAGTACTTCTATTAAGACTTCCCCTGTAGATACAGATATTAATCTTAATGTAATAGTAATAGAATCTTCTCGGTACTCTTTGCTTGTACCAATACCAAGATAGCGCGCACCAGCGCCGCCTGATCGTATGTTAGTATCGTAGCTTAGTACACCGCCTTGTATGAGTAACCCTGCTAGTAACAATGGTTTTACAGCACTGTCCTCGTCAAAGGTTTCTCTTGTAGAGCGTATTAACTGGCGTTCTTTTGTTAGGCTATCCAGCCCTACTCTCTCTACTACTTTAAAGAACTCGCCGTTTGCAGCGTGCTTTAAAGCCCTAATAAGAAAAGCTTCAGGAGCCTGTGTAATGGCTGTGCTAAATAATGCAAATGATCCGTTGCTCTTACGTTGGCCTGTCTGATCTTTAAAGCTATTGGGGTAAATAGCAACTATAGGCTTTCGTTTTGCTGGAACTACCTGTTTAAGCTCTTCTGATTGTAGCTCTAATATTGTAGACTTTTTAAGAACTACGTCGGGTATACCTCTACTTTTAATAAGCTCATCATAGTTAAACGCACAGCTAGAAAGTAAAGCTACCAATAGGAACAGTAATGTTAGTCGTGCCCCCAGACCCATCTGTAATTGTGAGCGTAATTGTTTCTTCTTCAACAACATATTCAATTGTATTACCTTCTAAGGTTAAGCTACCTGCTTGTTGCGGCGTTTCTCCAAACAACTGATCTACTAGTTGCCTACTTAAGGATGCGTAAATTCTGCTTTCGAGATTTCTAATAAATCGTGCAAGCGTTGTGTTTTCTGCTTCTCTAGCTAATTCATCTGTATACGCATCTATTTCTTCTTTAATAGCGGCTCTTCTTGTAGCTTCCTGATTTTCTATCGTAAGATAATGAGAAGAAGAATTGATGCCAGAAAAACTAGGGCTTTTAAATTTATACAGTAATTCATTTGCTTGGGTTGATACACTAAAGAAAAAAAGCAACGTTGTTAATATTAAATTAACTAATAAAAATTTAAAGTTTCTTTTTTTCTTTAGCATTATTTGCTAGCCTTCCTGTATTTACGGGTTTTTTTGGCTATTTTCTTTGGCTGTTTGCTAACCTGCTTACCTTTTTTAGTATCTTCTCGTTTTTTTCGAGTAGTTGCAGCATATTCTTTAGAAGATAAAGACTTTATAGCAGCACTTGGCAAGTACCTTTCGCCTGTCTTTGCTGATGGCTTACCACTTTTAGTACGCCATTTTTGCTTAGTCCAGTCTTTTAAAGATTTTTGAGATTTTTTAACAGCCATTATTTCTTGCCCTTGCCCTTTGCTTTTTTCTTGGCTTTCTCTGACAAGTCCTTCAAATGAAATAACTTTACACTTGTTTTAGTGTGCGATTTATTAGTATGAAGAGTACCGTCCGCCATCTTATGACTAGAGCCTGTATGCTCTGTACCATCTCTTCTATAATGTTTAACGCCTTTAGCCATTACATTTTCTCCATATCTTGAACAGAATTATAATTAACTACTCCACCGTCCATCATTTTTTTACGATTAGAATTGTACATTCCGCCGCCCATCATTTTCTTTCGGCTTGAACCATACATCCCACCGCCCATCATTTTCTCTCTTTTTTTTGGTCTACCTTTTTGGCTACCATAAGTTCCTTTTCCCATTGGCATTATTTGTACCCTCCACCTTTGGCTTTGTATTGTTTAGCCAACATCTGTGCTTTTCTAGCACTCCATTGGCCTGCTTTTCCACCTTTACTACCTGCTTTAATTCTATTAAACAAACCCTTTCTCATTGTAGGTTTTGTGTAATTTCCAGCTTCGTTTACTTTAGATTTTGTTTTCTTTTTAGGCATTTAGCCCTCCCAACTTTCTAAAATTTTATTTATCTTTCTCATTTTTATCTGTTTTATTATCATACTTTAGTTTTAGAACAGTGTTTATTTTTATTTGTAATCGTATCATGTCTTGGTCTAACAGCCGCAGTTGGTCTGTAAGTCTTATAATAGTTGTCTTCATTTCCTGTACAGCAGGATCAATCTTAGTAGTAATTGTTTGCCACACAAAGTAGACAAAATAACCAAGTCCCATTACCATTACTACAGGAAAACCAAACTCCGAAACTATTTTTACAAGATCCATTAGTCTCGCCTTGCGTCTATCTTACCGTCTTCAACAAAGTTTTCTGCTCTAGCAATTCTGTCAAGATCAGGAGAAAGATTCAGTGCGCTTGACACGCTGGTATCAATACGAATTATATCGTTGTTCATAGTAGAAGCTCTAGTAATAAGCATTTTTGAAATAGATTGAACAGTTTCTATTTCACTTACCAAACCATTCATTAGTTGTTTCATAATCAAAAATATAAAGTAAGCCATAATAAGACCTCCCGCTACGGGAAGCCCTAGCTCACCTATTAAGCGAGCGATCTCTTGCATTAGTTTTCTTTGCTGTCAGAACTACTAGCACCAAAGTAAAAGGATATAATTGCACTAGCTAGTCCACCTAGATAACCAAGAACAAGGTTAATCAGCGCCTCGCTGTTTTGCTCTGGAGGCTGTATAGTTACTAAGAATATATAGCCCATAAAGCCTCCAACAACAGTGACACCTATTACACGCGCAGTCCAGTCTTTAGAAAATCTACCTCTTGCGTCTTGTATATCAGCCGTTTCAAGAGCATACAAATCTACATCAAGCTCTTTCATCTTGACATCAAAATCTGCGTCAATCTTTTTAAGCTCTGCAAGTTGTTCTGGTGTAGCTGCCTGAATAGCCTGTTCTATTTTTTTAGGTTCAGGATCACAACCTAATGCTTCTGCTATCATATTAGCGGCCATGCCGCCCATTGGACCCCCTAGTGCAGTACCGATTGTTGGGGCTACCGCGCCAAGTATTCCTTTAACACCTTTAAATAAATTAAATTTCATAGTGATTCTCTTTTTCCTTTAGTTCTTCAGGGGTAAAGCGTATGTTACTTTGTAGTATTGTATCTATATGTTCTAAAGCTATTTCTAAAGCCATTTCTGGTAAGACTATTAAATAAGCCTTTAGTATTTCTTCATAAACTATTTGGAACTCGTCGCGCTTTAACCAAGGCAAGTCCTGTCTAGAGCGCATCTTACAATCAATACGATACCCTCTATCTAAATCTTCTTCATAGTATCCGTGTAACGCAAAATAAATATCTTCAGAGGATTCGTTATCCACAGGCGGAGGTACTCCGTCCCTTTTGACTTCTTTTGTAAAGTACATTAACTAAGCCGCCTTGATTAACGTTAGCGCGGTTAAACTGTGGTTCGTTTGCTAAAGGTTCTACAGTGTCTGACGATGGAGGTACTCCGTCCTGAGTGCTCGGTAGCATTGCTACACGATCTGTTTCTTTTGCTTTCTGTAGTGCTGCAAGCTCTGCTGCTTGGCGCTCTGCTTCTGCTCGGCGCTCTGCTTCTTTTCGGCGCTCTGCTTCTTCTCTAGCCGCATCCCACTTTTGTTCCATTATTTTTTTATCGGGGCCTTGGTTCCAATGTTCCATCCAAGCTTCTCTAAAACCTAGCTCGCCGCTTTGTACGTCATCTAAAGGAAGTGTTCCAGCTTCGGC